>Ga0209705_10000010_pt1 | contig 87275 bp, 78 predicted proteins | sample PPLLaktember2015_5_FD_187262 | JGI IMG/M metagenome (GOLD analysis project Ga0209705, IMG submission 187262) | Freshwater sediment microbial communities from Prairie Pothole Lake near Jamestown, North Dakota, USA - PPLs Lake P8 Core (1) Depth... | ecosystem: Environmental > Aquatic > Freshwater... | reverse complement strand
TCCCCAACGGCGTGCGCGCACTGGAACGGATCGACCTCGCGGTGCGCAACGGTGAGTTCGTCACCCTGCTCGGCCCGTCGGGCTGCGGCAAGAGCACGCTGCTGCGCATGATCGCGGGACTGACACCGCCCAGCAGCGGACGGCTGCACCTGCACGGCGGCGGCGCGCCGGCGCGTCCCGTGGCCTTCGTGTTCCAGCAGCCCACACTCATGCCCTGGGCGAGCGTGGCGGCGAACGTGCGACTGCCGTTGGACCTCGCCGGGGCTGACCGCGCGCAGGCCTACGCGCGGGTGCGCGACGCTCTGGCGCTAGTGGGACTCACCGGCTTCGAGAGCAGCTACCCGCGCGAGCTCTCCGGCGGCATGCAGATGCGCACTTCCATCGCCCGGGCGCTGGTAACGGCACCCGGGTTGCTGCTCATGGACGAGCCGTTCGGTGCGCTGGATGAGATTACGCGTACGCGGCTGGACCGTGACATTCGGGATCTGTGGGAGCGCCGGCACCTCACCGTCGTGTTCGTGACCCACTCCATCTACGAGGCGGTGTTCCTGTCCATGCGGGTGCTTGTCCTGTCTGCCCGACCCGGCCGCATCGTCGGCGAGGTGGCCATCGACGAGCCGCATCCGCGCACGGAGGCCTTCCGCATGAGCGAACGCTACGCGCAGTGGTGCCGGCGGCTCTCCGAGCTGCTGGCCGCGGGCAGCGCCGAGCCCGCCACTGCATGAACCCGAAAAACTGGTTGAGCCGCAGAGGGCACAGGAACAGGGAGAAGATCATTCGGTACGGGGGTACCGGCAGCGTCAGGGGGCCAGGCACCGGTGACGAGACGGGACCATCGTCGTTTCTTCCTCACTGTGTGACCCCTGTGGCTGTTTTCTTTCCTCGATGAATCGCAGACTCCTGACCTATACCGCGCCCATGGCCGTCGGACTGGTGGCCTTGGGACTATGGCAGCTCCTGGTCACCGCCTACCAGGTGCCAAGCTATCTGGTGCCTTCGCCGCTGCTCGTCCTGCGCACGCTGTTGCAGGACTGGGCGCTGCTGTGGGCGTCGCTGCTGGCCACGCTGCGCATCACTGTCCTCGCCCTTGGTCTGGCAGTCGTTGTGGGGGTGTCGATCGCTTTCGTGTTCGTGCAGAGCCGCGTCATCGAAGCCAGCCTGCTGCCCTATGCCATCCTGCTGCAGGTCACCCCGATCGTGGCGATCGCCCCGCTGATCATCATCTGGGTGAAGAACCCGACCCTGGCGCTGGTCATCTGCGCCACCATCGTCGCCATCTTCCCGGTAATCTCCAACACGACCGTGGGGCTGAGGAGTGTCGATCCCAACCTCCTCGACCTGTTCCGGCTCAGCCGCGCCACACGCTGGCAGACGCTGGTGCGCCTGCGCATCCCCAGCGCGCTGCCGTATTTCTTCGCGGGCTTGAAGGTCTCCAGCGGCCTCGCGCTGATCGGGGCGGTAGTGGCGGAGTTCGTCGCCGGCACTGGCGGCACCGCGTCCGGGCTGGCCTATCAGATCCTGCTGTCCGGACTGCAGCTCAACATCCCGCGCCTGTTCGCCGCGCTGCTGCTCATCACGCTCGCGGGCGTTGCGCTGTTCTCCCTGGTGTCCGGACTCGCCCGCATGGCCTTGCGGCACTGGCACGAGAGCGAGCTCGTACCGGACCACTGAGAGGCGTCTCCGGCATCGCGACAGGCTGACCGGTCATGCGAGCGCCGCTTCCTGCAGGCAGGCGCTGGCCCCTGCCCAGCGCGGATCCGGCTCACCACCCGTTTCGTCGCGCGCTGCTTCGCGCTCGGCGAGCCAGGCGCCATCGCTGTCCAGAAAGCGTGCGAGGCTGGCGCGCACCGTCCGCCGGGCCCGGAACAGCCGGGCCTTCGCGGTGTTCGCGGGGCAATCCTGGATGCGCGCGATCTCGACAAGCGACAAGCCATCGTGCAGCGCGAGCCGCAGGCATTCGCGCTGGGCCTGCGGCAACTCCTCGAGCGAGTGCATCAGACGCTCGCGTCGCTGGCGCTCCCAGGCCGCAAGATAAGGATCGCCGTCCTCACAGGCCAGCCGCGCCTCGATGTCCGCGAGATCGTCGTGCTCGGGCCTGCGGGCGCGCAGCACGTGCAGCGCCTTGTTCCGGGCGATGCCCAGCAGCCAAGTGGTGAACCGGCAGGCATGGTTGAAGCGCGTGGCCTGCCGCCACACCTCGAACATCGTATCGATCAACACCTGCTCGGCTTCGTGCGGATCGCGCAGGGTGTTCAGCGCGAAGGCGTACACCCGGCGTCCATAGGCGCGGTACAGGACGCGAAGGCTGCGCTCGTCTCCCGCGGCCATGCGCTCGAGCAGCTCGGCGACCTGCGACTCGGTCAGATCCTTCATGTCGATTCCCCTATGGTCGATCTGCCGCGACGGCGTGGCTCACGGCTCGGTGCGCTCCGGGGAGTACGTCCCCCGTGCCGTGGAGAATCGCACAGGCCGGCGGCCCGATGCAGCTATCGAAAGTTAGGGGTGCGGCGGGCTGGAGCCGTGCCCCGCGGCCTTGCGCCGGGCCCCGCCTGCCGCTAACCTGCCGCGACCACCGTCTCGGGAAGCACCATCATGAAAAGCCCGCACATCCCCCGCATCGCTTCGGGTCGCAAGGCCTTGGGGCTGTTCGCCTGGCTCGCGCTGGCGCTCGCTGCGCAGACGGCCTGGGCCGAGACCCTGCCGAAAGTGGTGTTCCTTACGAACTGGCTGGCGCAGGCCGAGCACGGCGGGTTCTACCAGGCCGTGGCCGAAGGCACCTACCGCAAGCACGGGCTCGACGTCGATGTGCGCATGGGTGGACCCCAGGTGAACGTCGTGCAGCTGTTGCTTGCGGGGCAGGCCGATCTGGTCATGGGCTACGACCTGCAGACCATCAAGCTGGTAGAGCAGGGCTTACCCGTGATCACCGTCGGGGCCACGTTCCAGAAGGATCCCGCGGTCATCATCGCCCACCCCGACGTGAAGACGATGACCGAGCTCAAGACCCGCACCCTGCTGATCGGGCAGGCGAGCGAAACGACGTTCTGGCCCTGGCTCAAGGCCAGATACGGCTTCACCGACGCGCAGAAGCGCCCCTATGCGTTCAGCGTTCAGCAGTTCCTGGTGGACAAGAGCATCGCCCAGCAGGGCTACGCGACCTCCGAGCCCTATTCCATCGAGAAAGGCGGCGTCAAGCCCACCGTATTCCTGCTTGCCGACGCCGGGTACCCGCCCTACGCCCAGACCATCGTCACCACGCAGACCATGGTCAAGGCCAAGCCCGACGTGATCCGCCGCTTTCTGCAGGCCACCGCGGAAGGGTGGAAGAGCTACCTCGCTAACCCGGCGCCCGGCAACGCTCTCATCAGGCGCGACAACCCGCAGATGGAAGATGCGCTGATGGCCTTCGGGCTGAAGAAGATGCTGGAGTACGGCCTGGTGACCGGCGGCGACGCAAGGACAGGGGGAATCCTCACCATGACCGACGGGCGCTGGGGACAGACCTTCGCGTTCATGGCAAGCACCGGACTGGTGAGGCAGGATGTCGACTACCGAAAAGCCTACACCCTGGAGTTGCTCAAGACCGTACAGGTGCTGCCCTGAAGCGGTGCCGCGCTCGTCGAGGACGCACCGCAAGTGACCAGATTTGGTGCAACGCAGTAGGTGGTGTTGCGCGGCGCAGTCCGCGACGGCTTCCGCAGGCTGCGCTCACGGCCGACCAGTTGCGGCCCGCCTGAGACAGTAGTACTCTCGGTTCCGCTTGGCGGGCTGCCTGGCCCGCTCGCTCTCGGGGAGGGAACAATGACGCCTGACTTTCTGCGTGCGCCGCGCCTGGCGTGCGCTGCCGCTGCTCTGGGGATCGCTGTTTCGGCTGCCGCGCTTGCCGAGCTGCCGACCGAAACGCTCACGGTCGAGCCCACCATCAAGGCCAAGAACCGCGCCTATGTCGGTGATGTCGCGATCAACTACATCGCCGACGGCAAGCTGCACGTGGTCGATACCGATACGGGCAACTATCTGGGCGTGGTCGGCACCGGCTTCACTGGCCAGTACGTCCTCAATGCCGACACGCGGGAGCTGATCATCGCCACCGGCTATTTGTCGCGCGGGCAGCGCGGCGAGCGCACCGATATCGTCGAGGTGTGGGACGCGGATTCGCTGTCGTTCAAGTACGAGATCGTCATCCCGCCCAAGCGCGCCATGGCGCTCAACTACGAAGGGCTGTTGCGGCTCTCGGCTGACAAGCGCTGGCTGTTCGTGCAAAACGCCACGCCGGCCACTTCGGTGACCGTCGTCGACATGCGCAACCGGCAGGTCGCATCGGAGATCGCAACCCCGGGGTGCTGGGGCATCTACGTGCCGGCCTCGCGGTCGGACCGCTTTTCCGCCCTTTGCGGCGACGGCTCGATCGTCACCGTCACCCTGAACGCCGATGGCGAGCAAGCCGCGCGCGCCAACAGCGGCAAGCTGTTCGATCCGGACAAGGATGCCTGGTTCATGCAGGGCGAGCAGGACGGGGACACCTATCACTTCGTCTCCTTCCAAGGCAACATCGCCTCAGTGGAGCTCGGTGGGGACAGCGCCAACCTGACGGGCACTTGGTCGCTCGTCACGGCCGCGGCCGACAAGAAGAAGAACTGGCGCCCGGGTGGCTATCAGCCGCTGGCCGTGCATCCCGGGACTGGGCGCCTCTACGTGACCATGCACTCCAACGGCGCCGAGGGCAGCCACAAGAACCCGGCTGAGGAGATCTGGGGCTTCGATGTCAAGTCGAAGAAGCGGGTGGTGCGCATGCCCGGGCACACGACCATTGCGCTGGAGCCCTCGCCGGACGGCAAACGCTTGTACGCCATCGACATCATGAAGGCCGAGCTGCTGGTCATCGACCTGGGCGCGAAACCGAAGGTCCACAGCAAGACGCAGATCGGCGCGGTGCCCGCTCAGATCGAGACGTTCTGATGGAGCTGTCCACGTTTGCGGCCGACCCGATCGCGGTCGGGACCATCGTCGGCGCATTAGCGTTGGTGATGCTCGCAGCCGCCTGGCACAAGCTCAGCGACCCCGACGTGTTCTTCGGGTCGCTGGCGGCCTACGGCCTGCTGCCGCAAGCGCTGGTGCCGCTGGTGGCGCGACTTCTGCCGATCCTCGAAGTCGCGCTGGCGGTCGCTATCCTGGTGCCGGTGACGCGGCCGCCGGCGTTGCTCGCGCTGGCTGCATTGGTCGTGCTGTACGCTGTCGCGATGGCCATCAATCTCCTGCGCGGGCGGCACGACATCGACTGCGGCTGCGGGGGCGCCTCCCATCCGCTGTCATGGGGGCTGGTGGCACGCAACGTCGTGCTCGCGGCGGCGGCGCTCGTCGCCAGCCGGCCGACCGTGGAGCGGAGCATGGAGTGGACGGATGCCCTGACGCTGGTGCTGGGCGTTCTGGCGCTCTACGCGCTGTATCTCATGTCCGACGAGCTGCTGCGGCAGGCCAGCCGCCTGGCGCAGATCAAGCGGTCCGAGCAGGGTTGAGGTGGCATGACTAGTCTGATGATATCCAACGCCCTGCTGTGGGTGCTGATGCTCGCGGTGATCGTGGCGCTGTGGGCGTTGGCGCGCCAGGTGGGCATTCTGTACGAGCGCGTCGCCCCGATGGGCGCGTTGGTCACCGACGCTGGACCGAAGCTGGGCGACCTGGCCCCGCGCTTCGAGCTGCCCGCGCTCAACGGATCGCTGGTGGCTATCGGCGGCGAACAGCCGAAAAGCCAGCTGATCTTCTTCCTGTCGCCGACCTGCCCGGTCTGCAAGAAGCTGCTGCCCGTGCTGAAATCCGCCTCGCAGGCGGAGCGCGAGTGGCTCGACGTCGTGCTGGCGAGCGACGGTGAGGCCACCCAGCATCTGGGCTTCTATGGCAGCGCCAGGCTGCAGCAGTTTCCGTATGTGCTGTCGGCCGACCTCGGAATGACCTATCGGGTGAGCCGACTGCCCTACGCCGTCTTGATCGACGAGCGCGGCGTGATCCGCGCCAAGGGGCTCGTCAATTCGCGCGAGCACCTGGAAAGCCTGTTCAACGCCAAGGAGCTGGGGGTCGGCACCGTCCAGGACTACATCCGCGACCGTGTAGCCACGCAACCTGGTGAGACTGCCTGAATCCGCAACGCAGGCCCGAATTTGCAACCTAGGGAGGGGTGAACATGACGCTCTTCGAAAAATGGCTTGATCGCTTCACCGAGCGCCGCGTGCGCCACGCCGCGCAGCTCACCAGCCGCCGCAGTGCGGTGGCCAAGCTCGGCGCTGCGCTGGTGGGCAGCGCAGTGCTGCCCATGCTCCCGTTCGACCGCTCCGGCAAGGCCTACGCCCAGCACGGTGGCGGTGGCGGCGGCGGGCCGAACGACCCGATGGCGTGCGAGTATTGGCGCAATTGCGCGCTGGACGGGTTCCTGTGCGGATGCTGCGGCGGGTCGATCACATCCTGCCCGCCCGGCGCCGAGGCCTCCAAGGTCACCTGGGTGGGCACCTGCAAGAACCCGAAGGACGGCAAGGACTACCTGGTGAGTTACAACGACTGCTGCGGCAAGACCGCGTGCGGCCGCTGCCTGTGCAACTTCAACGAGCGCGAGCGCCCGGGCTACCGCATGGGCGTGTTCAACGACATCAACTGGTGCATGGCCAACACGGCGACCATGTATCACTGCACGGTGTCGGTGATCGTCGGCGTATCGGATGCGGCGTGACGGGCACACTGCATTTGCCTGGGTAGTACTGGCGTTCGCCACGGCGGCGGCGAACGCGCAGGACCCCGCCACCGCCAGCCTGTTCGTTCAGAACTGCAGCGCCTGCCACCAGGCCGATGGCAGCGGCACGCCGGGCCTGGCCCCGCCGCTCGAGGGCGCGCACTGGCGGAAGCTGGTCGCCGAGCGCAGCTACCTGCCGCGCGTGATCGCCTTCGGGCTCACCGGTCAGATCAGGGTCGGCGACGCGGTCTTCAACAGTGGCATGCCCGCGCAAGGGCAGCTGAACGACGAGCAGGTAGCCGGGCTGGCCAATCACGTGGCTTCCGTGCTGAACGCAGCGCACCTCTCCCCCGACTGGAAGCCGTACGATGCCGCGGAGATGGCGTCCGTGCGCGCGACCCCGCACGCGAGCACCGAGCAGCGTCAGCTGCGCACCAAGATCCTCGCGCCATGAGCACTCGGCCAGCACTGATCATCGCGAGTGCGCTGCTTGGTTGCGTTGCATTCGCCGGCCGGGCCGACGTCAAGACCTACCAGGGCAGCGAGCACGACTACGTGCTGCACTGCTCCGGCTGCCACTCGATGGATGGCAGCGGCCATCCGGAGTTCGGCGTCCCGGATTTCCGTGACCAAGTGGGCCATTTTCTGCGTTTGCCCGAGGGACGTGCCTTCCTGATGCAGGTACCCGGGCTCATGAATGCTGGCCTGCCCGATGACCGGCGCGCGGCAGTAACCAACTACGTCGTCACGACGTTCGCAGGGGAGTCCCTGCCCCAGGACTTCCGGCCTTACACGGCCGACGAGGCGAGACGCTTCCGCGATAACCGCCCAGCGGATGTCGCAGCCACACGGCGCCAGCTCTACGAGCAGCTGAACGCCCTGGGCTACGCGGTCAGATAGCATCGCGCGCCAGCCTCCTGGCGCCGGTACCCCAGTCAGACCCTCACGACGCGTTTCCGAACCGGGTATTCCCCAGCATCGAACGCCCGGACCGGCGTCGCAACTCTGCACACGAACTACCCGCCGTCCAGGCGCTCTGATATACACGCATTCGAACTCGATTCACCGTCCTGCTCCGCCCATGCTCAAGAACCTCGCCAGGCTGCTCGCGCGGCCCCGGGAAGCACAATCACCGGCATTCGAACAGCACGCGCTCGAAGGCGCAATCGCCACGCTGCTCTACGAGATGACCCGCATGGACGCCGAGGTCCGGCAGGAGGATCTGGCGGCAGCGCGCGCTGCTCTAGCCGACTTGGTCGGGCTTGATACATCGCGGGCGGATGCCCTGCTGGGCGACGCTGCACACCGGTCCGGCCGCCTCACTTCCTACTACGCGCAGGTATCGGTCATCAACCGCCGCTTCGAGATGGACCAACGCATCCGCTTCGTCGAGCACCTGTGGCGGGTGGCCTACGCAGACGGCGGTCTCGATCAGTACGAGGACCACCTCGTGCGCAAGATCTCGAACCTGCTCTACGTGCCCCACGTCCAGTGCATGCTGGCTCGGCAACGCGCACGCGGCGCCGCCTGAACGCTGCACATCCCTGGATCGATCGCTAGTACAGCGACACAGTCCTTGCGAAACATCGCCCGGCAGACGTGGACATCGGCAAGGCGCACCTGTTCTCGTCCTTTCGGTTTTCTTCGTGTCTTCGTGCCTTCGTGGTGAGAGGTGGAATCAACGGGTTGAAGTACCTGGGCCGGGCACAGCGATCAGCAGCCCGCTGTGCGGCCGGCGCCTGCACCAACGCGGCGCTTGGGCCTATACTCGTGCGCATCCACGACTTCCCCCGGAGTCCCGCATGCTCGTAAAGTTCGACAGCAAGGTCGGCACACTCACGATGTTCGGCGATGTAGCCGTGCAACTGCTCAAGCTCATGGGGCATTCCGGCACGGTGCCCAGCGCCATCCTCGCCCCGGACATCCCGGCAGCGATCGGGCGGCTCACTCGCGCACTGGAGCAGGGCGCCTCACTGCCGGCTACGCAAGCCGATGAGGAGGATCGCCGGGAAGGGCACATGCCTGTGTCGCTGCGCCAGCGCGCCCACCCTCTCATCGAGCTTCTCGAGCGCGCTGCGAAGAAGAACGCGGATGTGATGTGGGAGCGTGGCTAGCCCGTATTTGTCAAGAACAAACCTGTTCTATCGCAGAGGACGCAGAGAAGGAAGCAGAACCGCATTCACCACTAAGGTCACGAAGGGAGACTCGTGTCCCCTTGCCGTCCTTTGCGTTCCCGCTGGAGGGAACTAGGGGTAAGAAGGCGTTTCCGCGTCACGCGTTCAGGGGCGAGGCAACAGGTTGCTGCGGGGGTGCTGCGCCCATGCGCACACGCCGCACCTCGGCCAGCACCAGGGGCTGCCCGCCGGCGATGCCATCCGGCTCGATGCCGCAGGCCGACAGGGCGGCCGTGAGGTCGGCCAGCACAGCCTCGCGGCGGCGCACGAAGCTGGCGGCGAAGCAGCGCCAGAAGCGCCAGCCGGCGCGCTCCAGCACGCGCTGCCGCCGCACTTCCTCGGCCCAGCTCTCGGGGCCGCCATGCTTGTCCCCATCGCACTCCACAGCCAGCCGCGCGTCGTTGTTCGCACCCTCAACGACCAGATCGATCCGGTAGCCTCCTACCCGCACCTGCGGAGTGACCCGGTACCGCCGCAGGAGCAGCCAGTCGTACAACTCGCGCTCGAGGAACGAGCTGCACAGGTCGCGCGGATCGTCGACCCTCGCCTCCTCCTCCAGGAACGGTCGCGAGAAGTGCGCGAGCAGGCCGCGGCGCAGGCGGTCGGACTCCGAGAGGTGCTCGAGGGCGACCGAGCGCACCAGGTACATGCGGTCGCGCGCGCGCGAGCCCGCCACATTGAAACGCTGCGCGAACATCTCCCGGGCCAGAGGTGCGCCCACATCGTTGGGTGCGCACACCATGGACAGGAACATGATGTCGCGCTCCTTGCCCTGGAAGGTGCGCGCATCGCCACAGGCGATGGCATGGCGCTGCAGCGCCTGTGGCCCCAGCTCGTCGGCGAGCCGGTCCCATACCTTCAGCGCCTGGTCCTCACCGAGCAGCGAAACCACTCCAATGGAGCGGCGTGCCATGCGCGGGTCGGAGGCAATGCGCGCGATCTCCTGCACGATGAACTCGATCTCGGCTGGATTGAGCCCATCCTTGCGCTCGCCATCCTCGATGAACACGTCGACCAGCGGCGGGTCCAGCCGCTCGGACGGCCGCGGCAGGCGCAGTGGCCGCAGCTCGTGGTGATAGAACTCGCGCTTGGAGTACTCGATGATCGGCGCCACGCAGCGGAAATGCTCCTTGAGCATCACCCCGCTGCGCGCGAACACAACCTTGGCCAGGTCGTAGACCGAGCGCTCCGGCGACATCTGCGCCCGGTACAGCGGTACCTGGTCGGAGAGGAAGCGCTGCATGAGCGACTTCACCTTCTCCTCCTCCATCCCCACCCCTTCCGGGGAGACCTGTCGGTCGTCGCCGACGATCAGGATCTTCTGCGCGCGCAGCAGCGCCGGAAACGCCGATAGATCGGACTGCGAGGCCTCGTCGATGATCACCAGGTCGAAGCAGCCCAGCTCGGCCGGGAGCGACTCCGAGACGCGGTAGTGCGGCATGATCCAGCACGGCACCGCGTGGTTGGCATCGGCCGCGGCGGCGCGCGCGTCCTGCCGGTAGCGCACTGCGCGCTTGCCGGTGCCCTTGCCGATCTTCTGCACGGCGTTCAGATAGGCCTGCAGCGCTGCGCGCACGTGGGGCGTCGCATTCTCCGCCAGTTTCAGCCAGGTGCGCGCAACTACCAGATCGTGGTACGCACGGGCAAGATCATGTTCCAGGTCGCTGCGCAGTCGCGCAAGCTTCTCGAACTCGTCCTGCGAATCGATCATGGCAAGGTGTGTCGCCAACCGCCGCAGCCGCCACGCGGCACGCAGGCGCTCGGGCTGCAAGGGCTCCTCGCGCGTGTCCGCCGGACGGCGCAAGCGCTGCGCGAGCTGCGGCGCTCCCGAATCGGCGACGCGCTGGGTGACCTCGGTCACTACGGCGAGCTGCGGAGCCAGGGCATGCACGCGCGCGAGCTCGGCCATCAGCGCCGACCAGCGCGCCAGCAGACCGCCTTCGTCCACCGCCGGATCGCCGAGCGTGCCAGCGACGAACGCGCGGATGTCTTCGATCACACGCCCGCCCGTACCCTCGAGTGCCCGCTGCATGCGCTCCTTGACCGCCCACCCCTGCGACAGCCGCTGCGTGGCCTGCTGGTGGACCAACACGCGCTCCAGCTCGGCCAGCGCGGCTGGGTCCTGGTCCAGCCGGTACGCTGCCGCCCAGGCGGGAAACACCCGTGTGGCCTGCCGCACCAGCTCGGCCTCCTCCGTCACCAGGGCTTTCACGCGCCTGTAAAGCGCATATTGGGACGAGGCCGCCAGCCCCCCGTTGGGGTCGTCGGCGGCGACGGTCTCCAGCCCGAGCTCGGATGCGAGCGTGTTCCAGCGCTGCGCGAGCTCGCGCCACTTGCTCTGCAGCGCGAGGTATCCGGCCACGTGTTGCCAGTCTCCGGCGCCCACCGCCACCTGGCCCCCGACCCGTACAGAATCGAGGGTCCGTTTGGTCTGTGCTGCACGCCCGAACACTCCGCCGAAGCCGAACGGCCGCTTGCCCTGCGCGAGGTTGTCCACCGCCTGAACGAACCCGGAGGCCAGCTCGTCCGGCGGCGGCACCGTGACGGGCCGGGCCAGATACGCGCGCCGGGCCTGGCCCGCCTGGTCGAGCTCGCGCCCCAGGCCTTCGAGCAGGCCGAACTCGTGCCCGGCTGTTGCCGCACGCAAGCGCTCGCGCACCCCCGGCACCCAGCTCTTGCCCACCTCCGCGATCTCGACACGCAGCGCACGCACCCGCTCGATCTGTCCTGCCAGTGCCTGCGCATCGGCCGCCCCGTCCGCGCCGGCATCGACCCGCACAGGCAGCTCGGCATTGCGCAGTGCCTCGGTGGTCCGCCCCGAGCGCAACAGGTCCTGGTGCGCTTGCACCAGCACCGCCGTATCGGGAAACGCCGCAGGCGAAGGCAGACTGCACGCCGCATAGGCGACGTCCTCGCCGAGGCGCTGCCGCGCCTGCTCCAGCTGCACGAGCTCCTCATCGTCGAAGCGCGGCGCGTACTGCGGACCGGCGCCGAGCCGGTCGGGCAGCCACTCGAACACCCCGCCCTGAGCGACAACTTGCTGGGCGGCGTCGAGTGGGTCCACCACGTCTCCGCCCAGGTCGATCGGCAGAAGGTTCAGCCGCGCCCAGCGGCTTACGTCGGTATCGATGCGCGTAATGCGGACGTGCAGCGCTCCGATGGTCTCCTGCAGGCGCGCGATCTCACGGGCGGTCACCGCCGGGTCGATGCTCTGCACGCCGGTGGCGATCCGCTGGATCGATTCCTCGAACTGCTGCATGCCTTCGTGCTCGCTGGCCAGCAGTGCGATCGCGAGGGGCCGGAGCTCTTCGGGAAGCTGGTCGCGCAGCACAGCGAGCGCCGGTTCCTGCATGGAGGTCACCAGCACGCGCCGGCCACTGGCCAGCCAGTGGCAAATGATGTTCGCAATCGTATGCGTCTTGCCGGTCCCCGGCGGCCCCTGCACCACTACGCCGTCGTGGGTCTCGAGCAGCTGCACCACGCGCACCTGTTCGTCGTTGAACGGCTTGGGGAAGCACAGGTCGCCCGCTGCTGTCGCCCCGGCGCTGACGCCGCGGAACGCCGGTAACACGACCGGCGTAGTCTGTGCAGCAGGCTCGGTGACGAGCGAGCTGACGGCCTCCGGCAGCGGCGCGTCCGAAGCGTTGCGCAGGAGTAAGGTGAACTTGTCCAGATCCTGCACCAGCACGTTGGTGCTGCGCGGACGCGCGAACAGGACCCAGGATCGGCTCACTTTGAGCTGATCGTCGGGCTGCGCAAGCGCAAGATCGCCGAACAGGATGGCGCCCGACTCGAGCTCGCCGGCCGAGTTCAGGCAACTCTTCGCGATGTCGAGCAGGGGGTCATAGGTGTCGGCCTCGAAGGGGGACAGCGTGGTCGTGGCGCGAGAGAGGTACTCGCGTGCCAGCTTCTCCGCCTGCGCGACCCCGGGGCGGTCCACAGCGGCGTAGAAGTCCAGCTCCAGGCGCGGATCGAGGTCGCGCGGCCTGACCTCGGCGGCGCCAGTCTGCGGATTGAAGCTTAGATCCACCAACCGCGTGATCAGCGGATAGGCCACCGTGGTCGCCTCGTGTCGCCACACGCCCAGACCGACGCCCCACACGAGCTCCACCTGTGCCTCGGAGATGGCGCCCGACATCTCCTGGTGCAAAGTGAAGAGCTGTACGTACAGCCGCGCCAGACGACGGCGACGACGCTCGGCCTCGGCCCACGGCTGCCACGCGCTCTCCAGATAGCGGGCGTACTGCCGCTCCACCTCGGCGCGAAAGTCGTAACGGCTCAGCTCGATGCGGCCGGCGGGGTCGACCGCCGGGTCGGCTGCGGCTGCGAGGTTGTCGGGGGACCGGCTCACGTCCCGATGAGTGCCGGCAGCGATCAACGCAGCCCCCTCCACGCTGCTCGCAAGCCTGGGCGCCACGAGCAGTGCCAAGCCGACGTTCAGCCACGGTGCAAGCCAGGGATTGTCGGGTTCGGGCGGGAGCCTGGGACCGGGTGGCCGCGGAACCGACAGCCAGACCTCGTCCGCGCCGTCCTGGCCGGCGTCGTTGAGCCGCACTCCGTCCACTGCGACGAGCTGGTGCTCGAACAGCAGGAAGCGGCCGTGGTCCACGACGTTGTACACCAGCTTCGTGCGCAGCTTGACCGACTGCTGCACGTAGTCGATGAGCGCGAGCAAACGTTGGCGCTGGATGCTCATGGCATGCTGGCCGGTTCGTGACGTTGTGCTTCGAGTCCCCTAGGCAGGACGGGACGCATCCGATGCGGGAGCGCCAGCGACGCGAAAGACCAAGGCCCCACAGCGGTCGGATGCCCGTGCGTCGGCCCGTACGGGCCACAACGCGCGAGCGGGATCCTCCACGCTGGGCTCGAAGGGGGAGTGCGGCGCAGACAGGCGAAAACACGGCAGCCCGTCGCACCGACGGGCGCCCCGCTCCCACACAAGCGCCAACAGGCCCTCACAACAACCCACTGGCCCGCCGGCTCGCGCTGCAACGGGCACAGGCATGGAGGTCCTCGCGTCGCCGGGGCCCGGTACCAGACAGCACACCGAGCCTTGATCGGCGGAGGCGAACACCCGGCCAGCGCATGCAGGCCTGGCTTGAGGCCTGCACCCTCCCCTGGTCGTCGAGCCGACTGCGCTGGGTCTTCACCATCCTGCCAAGGCGCTATCGTACCCAATCCCGACGGCGACTGCTCTCAATCCTTTTAACCGCAGAGGCGCAGAGACGCAGAGGAGGCGCGGACGAAGGGAAGACTTCAGGTGTTCGCAGAGTCGACGCAAGTTGAGTTGGATCCACCGCCCAGTCGGTCACACCAGGCCATGTCCTGCAGAGCTACCCGGAATCTCGAACGGCGCTCAGGTTGCGCCACCTCCGCTCGGATCTGACCCTTGTCTATCTCCGCGTTTCCTCCGCGTGTCTGCGCCTCTGCGGTTCAGCTCTAGGGCGTAGTGTTGTGGCCTGAACATTCCGTTGACACTGGACCGCCGCGATGGCACGGCGGTTGCGAAGTCGCACAGTAGCTGAAGACCGATGGTCAACGGATTGTGTGAGACCCACGTCCGCCACGGGAGGAAGTGCTTGATGCATCGACGCAATGCCTGGGACAGCCGCGATGGGCTCGCCTCCAGCCGATGCGCTGTTTGCGGCGCTTCCAACACGCATGCGGACAGGATCGCGCGCTTTCTGGGCCTGACACTGGAACCCTGATCTGCCGATCACTGTGCTGAGACTGCTCGCCGATCTGCCGCTGAAATCCAAGCTGTTCGTCACCAGCTTCCTGCTGCTGGGGACTGCAGTGGCGATCACCTGCGTTCTCTCAGTGGCGAGCTATCTGCAGGACGCGAAGGCACGCCTGGTCACCGACGCGGATACCCGCGCCCGGCTGATTGCGCAGGACGCTACACCGGCGCTGAAACTGCGAGACAAGGCAGCGGCGCACCAGGCGCTGCGGGCGTTGCGCCTGGCTCCCGCCGTCCAGGGTGCGCGCCTGTTCGACGATCGCGGCGAAATCCTGGCGGAGTACCGCGGCCAGGGCTGGCGCGAGACTACGCTGCCGCCCGTCACCCCAGCGGCGGACTCCGACCGCTTCGAAGAGCTGCACCTGCAGACCGCCCGCGTAGTCAAGACCAACGAGGGCAGCGTCGGCACTTTGGTCGTCGCAACCGACCTCGTGGGCTATCGCTATGAGGTGGTAGGCTTTGCGGTAAGGATCGGGCTGATCGCCGTAGTTGCGCTGCTCATCGCCTTCAGCGGCATCGTGCTCGTGCACAGCCTGATCCTCGGTCCCGTGGGGGCGCTCGCAGTGCTGGTGCGCCGGTCGGTCGCGGAGAAGCGATTCGAGCTGCGCGCGCCCACCCAGCCTCGCGACGAGATCGGCGTGCTGGCCGCCGACGTCAACGCCCTGCTGGAGCGCATCGGGGAGCGCGAGGCCACTCTGCGGCGCGAACTGATGGAGCGCACCGAGGCGCAGCGGCGCATCGAGGAGCTGGCGCACTTCGATCCTTTGACCAAGCTGCCCAACCGTCACTATTTCATCCGCCAGCTGGAACGCGCGCTGCTGGCTGCGATGCAGTCGGGCAGCGCCGGCGCGGTCCTGCTGGTCAATCTTTCCGCTTTCCGCCAGGTCAATGAGCGCCTGGGGCACGATGCGGGCGACACGCTGCTGCTGCAGTTCGGCCGGCGGGTGACGGCGAAGCTGCGTGAAGGAGACATGCTGTGCCGGTTGGGTGGCGACGAGTTCGCCCTGATCCTGCAGCAGGTGAGCGGCGAGAGCCACATCACTGCCGTGGCCAACAAGATCCTCTCCGTAGTGAAAGAGCCGATTCCGGTGGGAGGGCACGATGCGCAGGTCGGTGCTTCGATCGGCATCGCGGTGTTCCCTGTCGACGGCTCCGAGCCGCACCTGATCCTGCGCAGCGCGGAAATGGCGCTGCAGCGCGCCAAGGCCGCCGGCCCCAACAACGTCTGCTTCTTCGCTCCGGAGATGCTGGACCGGCTGCACGCGCCGCTCAATATCGACGCCGAGCTCGGGCGCGCGCTCGAGAGTAATGAACTGCGCCTGCACTTCCAGCCGCAGATGGACCTGGCAAGCGGGGCGCTACGTGGCATGGAAGGCCTGGTCCGCTGGCAGCATCCCAAGCGCGGACTGCTGCTGCCCGGCGAGTTCATTCCGATGGCGGAGGAAAACCACGCGCTGATCCGCGCGATCTCGGATTGGACGCTGGACGCGACCTGCGCGCAGCTTGCCGCCTGGCAGGCCGCGGGCCTCGAGCCGGTCACCCTGGCGGTCAACTTCACGCCGGTGCAGTTGCGCGACACCGGCATGGTGGCGCGTCTGGACGGGCTGCTCGAGCGCTATGGCGTGCCCGGCTCGCGCATGGAGCTGGAGATCACCGAGAACCTGCTGATGGCCGAGCCGCGCGCCGGCGAGATCCTGGGCGAGCTGCGCAGCCGCGGGCTGCGCATAGCGGTCGACGACTTCGGCACAGGCTACTCCAGCCTCGCTTACCTCAAGGACCTGCCCATCACCGCGCTCAAGATCGACCGCGGCTTCGTGCACGGCGTGCCCGACTCGCCCAAGTACGCTTCCATCACCCGCGCCATCATCGGCATCGCCCGCCACCTCGGCTTCGAGACCATCGCCGAGGGCGTCGAGACACCGCGCCAGGCCGAGTTCCTGCGCGCGCTCGGCTGCACCGCTTACCAGGGCTTCTGCTTCTCCCCTGCCGTTCCCGCCGAGGAAGCGCAGCGCTTCCTGCCCGCTCCTACCCGCGCCAAGCTCGACCGGGCCGTCGCCTGATCGTCCCAAGGTAGCCAAAGGTGCCTGGCGCCTCCAATCGGGCGACTACGAGGTTGCGTCGGGCGTGCATGCAGTGTGCACACCTGGCATACGGCAGGTCATATGCAGGATTCGATCAGAGTCTCCTTAGTCCAGAACTTGTCGATCTCGCGGTTCCTCAAACGACTAGGTGGCAGTCACGGTGATCCCGATCCGTGATCGGACCCGACCAGGAGAGACACCATGCAAGTCGTTCAAAAGATTACCCCATGCTTGTGGTTTGATGATCAAGCCGACGAGGCAGTCAAGTTCTATACCGGTATCTTCAGAAATTCAAGGATCACAAACGTCGCTCGTTACGGAGAGGCTGGACATGAGATCCACGGAAAACCGGCGGGAACGGTAATGGTTGTGGCATTTGAACTTGATGGGCAGGGGTTTACCGCACTCAATGGCGGCCCGATCTTCAAGTTCAACGAGGCCATCTCGTTCCAGGTCGATTGCGAGACGCAGGAAGAAGTGGACTACTACTGGGAGAAGCTATCCGAGGGCGGGGACGAAAAGGCACAGCAGTGCGGCTGGCTCAAGGACAAGTACGGAGTGTCATGGCAAATTGTTCCCACCGTCTTGCCCGGGATGATCAGTGACCCCGATTCCGCAAAATCCCAGAGAGCCATGAAGGCGATGCTGCAAATGAAGAAGCTCGACATCGATGCGCTGAGGCGGGCGTATGCCGGATAGCATTTGGCACTTCAGAAAGCCATCGACGTTGTCGCGTACGCTGCCCAGCCCACGCCCTGAGGCAGCCCGTCAAGCGGTTGGCCGAGGTTCCTGAGCGCCGGCAAGCGGTAACGAGCCGCAGCCGCGGTTGCTGGAACCGTGCATTCGTGCGGAGCGCTCAGCAGCTGCGGTCATCGCCGAGGCGGGTCGAGCGCTCCGATTGCCCACCCCGCCCCGCTCACTGCAACTGCTGAATCCCCGCCAGCAGCCAGCCGCGGTTGCCGCGCTTCGGCTTGCTCAGGTTCCAGACCTCGGAGAAGCGCTCCACACCGCTCTGCCCTTCGCGCGTCGCCCCGTCGAAGCGCACGCTCGCGACATAGTCGGACGAACCTTCTTCGATCCCGAGCAGCTGCGTGTCGAGCGAGACGACATCCGTTTGCGCCCTTGCCCCGGCGGTCTCGCTGAGCTGCATGCGGATCTCGGCGAACACCTCCGGGGTCGTGAACTCACGGATGTCGTCCAGGTTGTTCGCGTCCCAGGCGGCCTGCAAGCGGATGAAGTGGACTTTGGCGTTGCGCAGGAACGCATCGACGTCGAAGTCAGCCGGCACGCCCCACGGCGCTGAGGACACAGCCGCCGTTGCGGGTGCCGCCCGTGCAGTCCCAAGCGTTGCTGCGACGCTGCCGGGGCGCGCGGCGGCGCTGGGCGCGTATCCACGTCGAGCGGCATCGGCGCCCGGTGCCTCGAACGCGGGCTCCATCCTTCGTTGCGTCGCCGTCGGGCCGCGCACTGGGCGGAGCATGCGCCAGACAAACAGGCCCGCGAAGACGAGCAGCGCGATCACCAGGAGGCTGCCGAGCATCTCGGCGAACGCGCCCGTCAGGCCAAAGGCCGACAGCAGCGCGGCGATGCCCAACCCAGCCGCGAGACCGGCAAGCGGGCCGGCCCAGCGGCTGCCGGTCGCCTTCGGTTGCGCAGCCGCCCCAGCCGCGGCGGGCTGACCGGCCTGCTGCACGGGCCCGGCCTGGGCCGGCTGGCCCGCCGGCGGCTGCATCTGCTGCCGCTCGACGTTCTGAGATTGCCGCCCGAAGCTCTTGCCGCCGCCGAGGCGCCTGGCGGCCTCCACATCCTGAGCGACCATCGCCAGCGCGAGGCCGACAGCCACGACAGCCATCGCCAGCCGCGACGTCCACGTCCCTACGATCCGTTGCGAAATTTTCATGTGTTCTTCAATCCCTGAAGTTACGATCGGTGCTCGCAGGCGCGAGCCCGTAGTTGGACAGTCGCACGTCCAGTAGTTCCGCTGACACGCGCGCGGCGACCAGCCAATGCGGCTACGTTGCGATACCGGCTATCCCGGCGGTGTCTGCACCAGTTGCTTGCGTGCCGCTCCGCCGGCGAGGAAAGGTTGCGGGTCCGGGCAGCCGGCCGGGCGCAACGCATGGAACAGGCCCCCGCCGGGCCGCTCGCCGCGCAGCCAGCCGCCCTTGCGCTCGAACCAGCGCAGATGCCCCAGTTCCTCCCCGGTCGGACGATACACGAACACCAGCTCGCGGCGCCAGTAGCGCGGGAACTCGCTGTCGAGCCGGCGCGTCTCGATGAGCGCCATCCCGGCGTCTACACTGTGGGCCGAAACAGTCCTGAACACGGACAGGCCGCCATCGCTCTCGCAGGCGAGCCGGGTCTGCTGTTCGTTATAGACCTCGTCCAGGAAAGGCAGGACCGTGAGTGCTGCCGCCACCGGCACCCAGGCCCAGGGCCTTGCGCGCTTTGGGAACACACGACCCACGATGAACCACGTCGCCAGCAGCACGGCCACGGCGAACGCCGCGGCGGCAAAAAGCAGAAACAGTTCAGCCATCGCCCAATCTTATCCTCTCCGCGAACGAACCCGCGACAGGCCCCGCTGCATGCGTTAAGGTGGCGGCATGCAATGGCTCGACCGCCTCCCGCTCGGCCTGCTCGTCGTCGCAGCCTTGGCGCTGGGGCTCGCACCGTTCGCCCCCGAACCGCACCTGTGGCAGAAGCTGAAGATGCTGTCTTCGGGGACGCTCACCCGTCCTATCGACATCTTCGACCTGGTCCTTCATGGCGCGCCCGTGATGCTGCTGGGATTGAAGCTGCTGCGGCGCGCCCGGCGCAGCACCCCGAAACCGCCCGGCTGATCCCGCCGATTTGCGCTAGCATTACGTCTTTTCCGGCTTCGATCCGCGGTGCGCCTGTGCCGTGGAAAATCACATTGTCCCGGTAGTTTCGGGCCCGGCGTGCGCTTGCGATATCGGCGTGGTTGGGGCCCAGCGCCGATGCTCCCGTAGCCATTCCCTGCCATGCGGCTGCTACTGAGCTGCGCCACCGTCGCACTGGTGGCCGCAACGATCGCGCTGTTGCCAGACCGGGCAACCGCGCAGGAGCTGTTCGAGCTGCAGCCGGAGTACGTCTACGGCAAGAACCGCAAGCCGCGCATCGGCTACCGCAAGCCTGAGGTTTTCGACCCGCTGAGCGACCAGCTCTACCAGGCCGGGTATCGCGACTTCCCACCTACGGCCATCCCCGACGAGCTCAAAGACGTGGATGCGATGACCCGGGTGAAGGGTATGGGCCGGATCATGGCATGCGCGGATGGCTGGTTCTGGCCCTTCTCGCGCACCGCGCGCAAGAACGAGCCGCCGGGGCTGGAGATCGAGATCCTCCAGACGATCGCCAGGAAGCACGGCTGGGAGCTGGACATGGCGTGGGTGAACATGTCGACACGGTTCGGCCCCGGCGCTCCAGGCGGCGCATACAGCCGCTCCATCAACAAGGGCGTGTGCGACATCGTGCTCGGGCTGACCGTGACCGACGATGACCACCACATGGAACCCAACCAGCTAAGCTTCACACGCCCATTCATGAGCACGGGCTTCGTGCTGGTCACCCAGGGTCCGGCCAAAGGATTGCGGTCGCTCGACGACGCCAAGGCGCAGAGCATCAAGGTGGGCGTGCCGGCCTACTCACCCATGAGCGAGTACGCGCAGGCCCACGACATCCCTTACTCGACGTTCTTCCAGAACTACCAGGTGATCGATGCACTGGTTCGCGGCGAGGTCAACGCCGCGATGATCTGGTCGGGCGCAATCTCGCAGGCGCGCCTGGAACACCCGGAGGCCGAGTTCGAGATGGCGAAGGGCTACGTGCCGGTCCCGGAAATGCGCTGGAACAGCGCGTGGGTAGTGAAGGAGAAGGAAGTCGAGCTGAAGCAGTTCCTGGACGAAGCCTTCGAGCAGATGCTGCGCAGCGGGGAGATCCGCCGCATCGTCGAGCGGTACGGCGTTCCCTTCTATCCTCCGGTCGACAGCACGGCAGCCGCGCGCGTGACCACCGGCCCCGCCGGCCAATGACAACTACAGGCAGGAGACACGATTCATGATGGACAAGCTCATCGAACTCAGCATCATGTCCGGCGGCCTCCTGCCGCTCATGGGCGTGCTGCTGCTCATCACCCTCGCGGTGATCATCGAGCGCTCGTGGTTCTTCCACCGGGTGCTAAAGTCGGGCGTCGAGCTGGAGCACGACCTGCAGCTGGTGGAATACCAGAACTGGGACAAGGTCCAGCAGATCGCCTCGCACTACGAAGGCTCGCTGCAGCGCTCGCTGATCTCCTCCGCGCTCGCCTCGCGCGGCCAGGACGCCGACACGAGCGACCGCCACATCGAAGAGGCCGTGATGTGGCAGCTGCCCAAGATCGATCGCTACGTGTGGGTGCTCGACACCGCAGTGACGCTGGCGCCCTTGATGGGCCTGCTCGGCACCATCATCGGCATGGTCCACGCCTTCGACATCCTGGGCACTGCCGGCGCTGCAGGCGGCGCCACCCAGATGGTCACCGGCGGTATCGCCGAAGCGCTGGTCGCCACCGGCGCGGGCCTGTTCATCGCCATTATCGCGGTGCTGTTCCTGAACCACTTCAACAAGCGCATCCGGCTCGCGCTGCATCAGATGGACCTGCTCAAGGTCATGCTGCTCAACCGCATGCACGGCGGCGGGTCGGCGCACCAGGGCGTGCCGCTGAAGGAAGCCCACAGCGGCAGAGTAACGCCCCTCGTCGCGGGCAGGGGCCAGTAATGCAGCGCGGCCGCAGGCACTACTTCGAGGGCGACCGCCCGCGCGTGGAAGTCATCCCGATGATCGACATCATGATGTTCCTGCTGGTGTTCTTCGTGGTGATCTCGCTCAGGATGATCGCCGGCACCGGCGTGGCGATGGAACTGCCCGGCTCCGCGACGACGACGCAGATCAAAGCCTCCACCATCACCATCGGCGTCACGAAGAGCGGCGAGACCGTGCTCGACGGAAAGCCCGTCACGCAAGACGAGTTGCGCGCGCGGCTGACCGAACTCAAGCAGGCGCAGAAGGTCGAGGTCGTGCTGGCGGGCGACCGAGACGCCTCTCTGCAGACGCTGCTCACGGTGATGGACACGGTGCGCGGCGCCGGAATCACTACCGTGGGGATCGCCGCGAAGGCGGAAAGCAAAAAGTAGCAGCCGTGAACAGACACGACGTGCATGCAGCATCGGTACTTGGCCTCCCGTGACGATGCCCAACGCAGAGGGCGCCGATCAGAACGCCCGGGGTCCGGGCTCCGGGCCGCTCTGGGCTGAGGTCGGTGAGGACGATGAACAGAGGCTGCCGCTGTGGATCGCGCTGGTTGCGGCCGCAGCGCTGGAGTTGCTCGTGCCTCTGCTGGTGTTCGGCGTGGATTGGTCCTTCCTGCCTTTCTTCGAGCCGCCACCCGTCCCGGTGATGACGGTCGAGCTAAAAGAGCCGCCGCCCGAGCCGCTTCCGCCGCCACCCGAGAAGCCGAAGGAGAAGCCCAAACCCAGGCCGCCGGAGCGACTGAAGCAGGTCGAAGTCGAAATCCCCAAGCCGCTGCCGGGCGAGGCGCCGTCCCGGATCACGCTGGCCAAGCCCGAGCCTGAGCCCAAACCGGAACCGAAGCAGGAGGAGCCGCCGCCCGAGCCGGAGCCGGAGGTCGAGGCGCCCCCGCTGCCGTCGGTGTTCCAGGACGTCAAGCCGGTGCGCAAGGTCAGGATCAAGTACCCGCCCGAGGCCGAAGCGAAGCACATCGAGGGGCGGGTAAAGGTGAGGCTGGCGGTGGATCTGAGCGGCAACGTCACCGACGTCGAGATTCTGCTGGCCGAACCGCCCGGCGTGTTCGAGGAAGCGGTGCTGGAAGGGGTGCGTCAGTACAAGTTCAAGAAGGACGGCACGACCTACCACGCCGACCAGGAGGTGATCTTCAAGATCGATCCTTGATCGACCCTCTATGCAGGCGCCGCAACTCGTCGAGGACGCAACGCCGAACCAGGCCTAGTACCTCAACCCATTAGTTCCACCTCTCACCACGGTGTCTTGTCGCCCAGGCACACAGAGAATGCCCCGCCCGGGTCGAGCTTGCCTTCCATGACCAGCCCGTGCCCGTCCTGCGGTGGCACCGGATCGGCTCGGGCAGCAACTTGCGCAGAGCCTGCCGCGCCAGCGAGATGTCGCCGAGCAGCAGATCCTTGAACTGCCCTACAACCTGATAGGCGCGCTTCCGCAGGCGGCGCAGTTCCAGTTCCGAGGGTAGCGCTACCGCAAGCCCGGCAAGCTCCCCCTCTGCGGCTGCAATAGCGGCCTCCAGGCGGGCGATCTCGGCTAGCAGTGCCTGTGGGGCGCCTTGCCGCTCGCAATCGCCTGCACGAGGTTCGCCAGCGCCTTGCGGTCGCGGCGTAGCTCGGCCTCCAGGCGCGCGGCCCTGTCCGGTCCTTGGGACCGCTGCTCGGCGATGATCTGCAGCGCCCGGTCGACATAGAGGTCAACGGCCTGCGGCGTCAAACTGTGCGGCTGATAGCGCAGCCACAGCCAGGCGATCTCCACCGCCATGGCTCTGACCCGGTGATTGCCCGCCTTACTGATGCCTTGATCTTGTTCGGCTTCGCCACTGTTGTACGGCGTGCCCACCAAGCCGGCCAACGCACCGACCTCGCGGCGGTTACGAAACGCGCGACAGCCGAAGAACTCCATCACGAACAGCCACGCACTCGCCGGCCCGATGGCGCCCAAGCGCATCAGCTGCACCACCTGCTGCTCGGGTTGGGTCTTGGGCTCGCGCAGCCGCTCGCGCCGCTGCGCCTCCAGCGCCTTGATCTGTGCCTCAAGCAACTTCAGCCCCTCATGCTCACGCAGCAGTTCGCCTTTGAGTTCCTCGGGCAGCGCAGTGCCATCCCACAGCTTGAGCGTTTCGAGTCGTCGGCCAAAGCCCGCGTCAAGCTTGGCTCGGATGCCCTGCGTCACCAACAGGGCCTGGAGCCGACACTGATGCGAACCGCGTTCACGCTTGAGTCGTTCGAGCTCCCGATGCAGCCGGCGGGCGTCTTCCTCGGCCGCGCTGGGCACGCGCACGACACTCCAGCCGCTACGCTCGCCGGCGTGATAGCGCATCAGCTTCGTGAGCAAATGCTCCCCATCGATGCGGTCGGTCTTGGCGCGGCGCTTTCTGCGGTTGACCTCGATGCTCGAAGAATCCACCACGACGTTGTCAATGCCCATGCTCACCAAGTACCGGTGCAACCAGAACCCGTCCCGGCCCGCTTCGTAACAACTGACCACCCGCGTCGCCGCGAAGGGCCATGTACAGCATCGGCTCCACTGCGTTATCTTCCTGCTTACGGGTCGCTTGGTTCATCTTCCGGTCTCCTTTTCTCTTTCGGTTGAGAAAGCCACCAGAGGATAACTCACGCGGCCCTACATAGAATCTATCCGTTATCCGTGGGGGTCGATCTGAATACCCCTAACGGTAACAGGCATGGCCCTCGGTGACCCTGACCGGGGTCAAGGCGGCAGGCGGTACGCCTGCCCAAGAGGTGTGGACAAAGGGTGGCGTCCTGTAACCTTGTCGAGCCAGACAGCGATACTGCTGATCCAGGAAGGCGAATCACATGAAGAGAGTGGCGTGGCCGAAGGCGGCCTTGAGTGCTCTGCTGCTGGCGGCGATGTGCCTGCCGGCAGCATGGGCGGACTTCGAACTCGTGGACGGCCAGGGCCGGCGCATCCTGCTGAAGGATGACGGCACCTGGCGCTACGTGGATGCGCCGGCGGTGGGCAGTGCCGCCTCCGAGCCCGCCAAGGAGCAGCCCCAGGCCGAGTTGGTGCTGGAGCGGCGTCTGGACGTGCCGGGCGGCTGTCGCTTCGAGTTTGCCTTGACCAACACGCTCCCCTACGAGATCCGCAGCTTCGTGCCGGAATTCAGCGTCCACCGGGCCAGCGGGGTGGCTTACAGTGCGCAGACAGTCAGTTGGGGCCCGGTGCCGCCCGGTGACCGGATCCGTCGCGCGGTGCGTTTCGTCGGCATCGGCTGCGCCGACATCGCCAGGCTGCAGATTCAGGGCGGCGACCGTTGCGACATGGGGGATCTGAACAAGTTCTCGGACGTCAAGGGTGAATGCCTGGCGCGCGTGCGCGTGCTTCCGAGCGAGTTGCTGCCCTTCGAGAAGGGCAAGTAGGCTCTCAGGGCCCGTCACCCTGAGGCCCGACCCCCGGCCGCGGCGCCCCATGCGGCCCGTGGCGCGCAATCGCGTCGACCAGCGCGTCCAGGGCCAGCCGCGCCCGGCTGGGTCAGGCGGCGATCTGGAAGCTGATCAGGCGGCTTTGTGCCTGGAAGACATTTCGCCACGAAGGCACGAAGAAAACCGAAGGACGCGGACAGGTCCTTGCCGATGTTCCACGTCTGCCGGGCGATGTTTCGTAACTCCGTGTCGCGGTACTAGTTGCGCTGCTGCCCGGTGGCCGGTTTGGGCGGCATGGTAACGGGCTTGGGTGTGGTGCTCTGCTTTGCCGGCGGTTTCGCCTTCTGCTCGGCCTGCTGCCGGGACTGCTCCTGCTCCTTGGCTTTCGCTTCAGCCTCTCGTCTTACCCGCTCCTGCTCGGCCGTTTCGGCGCGCTGGCGCTCCTGCTCCTCGGCCCTCTGCTGCTCGTCCGTCATGGTTCGCTCGCGGTCGCGCTCCCCATCGGTGGCCTGCTCCCCGGGCTGGTCACCGGATTTTCGTTTCTTGTCTTTCTTGGCTTCGTTCTGCCCCTTGGTGCATTCCTTCATGAACGCGCTGCGCGCCTGCCCCTTGAGGCCTCGCTCGTTGGCTTGCTGACCACAGGTCGCCACTCTGTCTTCAGCAGCCGACGGCAACGAGACGCTCATGCAGACGACCATTACCGCCATGACAACCCGCATGGTTCTGACCCTGTTTTTTTGTGAGCGCTCGACCGCCGAGCACCAAAACCCAGGATAGCAGACGGACGCGTGTCTGCACGTGTCTCGAGGAGCCGCCGCCATCGGCGATCGCAATGACATTGCGGGTTCGCAGGACCTACGTCGGCCATGTCCAGGATCTGTCCAAGACACGAGCCTTCGAGTAACATGCACGGCGTCGACGCGCCCCGCGTCCGCCCCGGATCGAACACAGCCTATGCCTCCCAGGAAAAGTGCCACTGATAAGGTTGGTTACCCGATCGGAGTAGTCGCGCGGCTGACCAACATCCATCCGGAGACCCTGCGCATCTGGGAGCGCCGCTACGGCATTGTCAGCCCGGACCGAACTGGCCGCGGCAGCCGTCTCTACTCCCAGGACGACGTTCGCCGCCTCGCACTGGTCAAGGCGTTGGTCGATGCAGGGCACCCGGTCAGCATCGTCGCGCCGTTGTCGATGGCCCAGCTCCAAGCCCGCATGGAGGCGACTGCGCCCCGCGCGCCTGAAGCAACTGCGAAGTCGGCGGGACCCTGTCGGGTCATCGTGGTGGGAGCTGCGCTCTCCGTCCGTCTGGCGCCGGGCGGCGCTGCCCCGCACGAGGTCGAGATCGTCGCCTCCTTCCAGGACGTCACCCAGCTCGAGCGGAAGGCATCGGATCTGACCGCCGAGGTCCTGCTTCTCGAGCAAGCAACGGTACACCGCGAGACTGCGGGCGATGTCCGCCGCCGGCTCGCGCTCTCCGGTGCTGCGCGTGCAGTGGTGATTTACGGCTTTGGCGCGCGTCAGGCGCTGCGCGAGCTGGAGGCCACGGGCGTGGTATGTCTGCGAGCGCCCGCCACCCTTGCAGACATCCAGCGGGCCTGCCTGGTGGCCTGCAGCATGCCGGCCGCCCCTGCGCCGCTCGAGCTTCCATCCCCTGAAAGCGTTCCGCCCCGCCGGTATAACGCCGAGCAGCTCGCTCGTATCGCAGTTCGCACTCCCTCCGTCACCTGCGAGTGCCCCCATCACCTGGTGGACCTGATCACCAACCTTGCCGCCTTCGAGACTTTCAGCCAGGAGTGCCGCAGCCGTAACCCCGAGGACGCGGCAGTGCACGCATTCCTGTACGCAGCCGCCGGCACAGCCCGGGCGTTGCTGGAAACCGGCCTCGAACGGGTGATTGCGCTCGAAGGCATCGCGAGCGAGTAGCGTCGCGCTCGGAGCGGACTCGGTGGCGGCAAAGGATGCAAAGGAAACGCAAACCGCGTTCACCGCGAAGGACACGAAGGAACACGAAGGAAACCCTCTGTTCCGTTGGCGTCCCCGATCACGTCAACGAGAGGGTTGGCAGTTCAATCCTGGCTCTTGCCTTCCTCTGTGCCCCTGCGCCTCTGCGGTTCAAGGCGGGGTTGGGGTAGGTGCTGGGGGTTATCTTGGGTGTGGCGCGTGTGCGAGCAGCGCCTCCACCTCGGCGCGGGTTGGCGCGCCAGAACGTCCGCCGGGCCGCGTGCACTTGATCGCCGCGGCGGCGCAGCCGAAGCGCATGGCATCGCGCACCGGGCTACCGCCGGCGATCGCCAGCGCGTAAGCGCCGTGGAACACGTCACCAGCCGCCAGGGTATCGACTGCTCGGACCGCAAAGCCAGGTTCACGCCGGACCTGTGCGGGCGCACCGGCCTCCACCCACATCACACCGGCTGCGCCCTGCGTAACCGCAGCAACCTGCGCCCCGAGCGCAAGCGCCCTGCGCAGGCCGCCCTCTGCATCGCCGGGCGCGAACGCCGCCAACCCGCGTTCCGAGAACACTGCGTGGTCGGCACAGCCGACCAGCGCCTCGAGGATCTCGGCTGTGGCCTCCTCCGCATCAAGGATGGCCGGCACGCCCGCATCTCGCGCAGCGCGCAGCGCCGTCGCCGTCCCCTCCTGCCAGCGCACGTCGGCCAACAGCGCGCCCGCCGAGCGAACCTGGCCGAGAGGGAGCCACTCGGAAGGCGCCTGTAGCGCGGTGCCACGATACCCGATCACCAGCCGCTCGCCTCGACGGTCGACGATCACCGCAGAGGTGGACGAGGTGCGCCCCGGAAACCGGCGCAGCGCCTCGACATCGACTCCCTCGGCCAGGAGCTGCGCGCGGATGATGTCCGCGATGCCGTCTTCGCCCAGCGGGCTCCACAAGACCGCGTCGCCACCCAGGCGGGCGACGGCGACCGCGGCGTTGGCCGCCATTCCGCCGCCGGACTCGTCATAGCGGCTGGCCGGAATCTTCGCGCTGACGCTGGGCCATGCTCCAGAGCAACAGTGCGCCAAACAAACCGATCGCGCACAGGTCGATGCATCGGTCCCGGACAGTGTAGCGGGACAGGGCGGCAGCAGTCTTCGGCGTGCGCTTCATCGCTCGGAATGCGTCAGGGGTGCGCGCCAGCGGCAAGCGAGTTGCGCGCCAGCTTGCCATGCCGGTGCTCCCGGCCCGCCTCGGACCTTCCCGGGCAAGCGTCACAGCGAGCTTGATCTGGGTCAACACTGGCCGGTGGGGGCCCCGCTATGTTTTGCGTGCACGAGACGCTCAACCCCAGGCAGAACAGCGAGGTTTATCATGACGACGACCCAGGTCGACCCCATTTGCTCAGAACAGACGCTGCCGGGCCGCGTGTCGCGCAGGCGCGGCGGTCGGGCTGTGGCGATCTATCTGTGCGCGGCGAGCCTATTGGCCGGGATGGCGGCAGCAGCCGCTGCGCAGGGAGACGCCGCCGCCGGCCGCAGGCTTTATCAGAACAAGTGCCTGAGCTGTCACGGCAACGCAAAGACCAAGGGCACCCTGGGGCCAAGCCTTGTAGGCATCATGGGCCGCAAGGCATCCGAAACCGGGCAGGGCGCAGTCTCCCGGGGCATGAGCGAGGCCGACTTCACCTGGGACGAGAAGACCCTGAACGAATTCCTCGCCGCGCCCTCCGAGAAGGTGCACGGCACCATCATGCCCATCGGCGTAGCGCGGCCGGAGGATCGCAACGACCTGATCGCCTACATCAAGTCGATGCGCTGAGATCCCTGCCTATGCATGGGAGTACATTGCCTTGCCGGGGATATCCAGCTCGGCCTTGAGAATCGTCGCGCTGTGCGATTCGGTGATGTAGAGCGTGTTTCGGTCCGGCCAGCCGAACGCAACGTTGGTCGTGAACGCATCGGCGCACGACCGGACGCGGCAGACCGGCTCGCCGAGCGGATCGAACACCCACACCGCTCCCATCCCAACGTGCGCGACCAGTAGCCGTCCTTCCTCGTCCAGCGCCAGGCCATCGGGCCCGCCGCCACCGGACAGCTGCACATAGACCCCCACCTTGGCGATGTCGCCGTTGCGCAGGAACGGCACGCGCCACACGCAGTTGCCGCGCGTGACTGCGACGAACAATGCGCTCTCGTCCCGGTTCATCACCAGGCCATTGGGGCTGGGGATGTTGTCGAGCAGGCACGTCACCTTACCGTCCGGCCGCATCCGGAACAGCCGCCCGGTTGGATCGTGCAGGCCGGTGAGGCCCTGATCGGTGAAGTAGAGGTCGCCGTTGGCGGCGAAGAACAGATCGTTGACGCCCTTGAACCGTTCGGCGTTCGCACGCACCAGATAGGGCCGGACTTTTCCGGTCACCGGATCGAGCAGCATGATCCCGTTCTTGTAGTCGGCAAGGAAGATGCGGCCGTCGGCGTGGACCTTGAGCCCGTTCGGCCAGCCGTCGTACGCGGCGACCAGCTTGAAGACACCTTCCTGGGTGACCTTGAAGACGCGCCCGTTGGGAACGTCGACGCACCAGAGATTGCCCTCGCGATCGAACGAGGGCCCTTCCAACAGAGAGCGGTGCGGGGAGCCGAGCGGCTGCGTGGCCACCCACTCGTTGGCCTCGTCGGAGGTCTTGAACTCTTCGGGCAGACGGGCAAAGACGCTCGTCTCCACGATTCTGGGTGCAGCGAATAGCATCTACGCCCTCTCCCGCCCCGGAGGCAGTACGGTGAACGGCCGGCTTGCGAAGATAGCATTATGCCCGGCCGGTCGCTCGCCGCTCCTGCCATGTCGCGGGCTTGCGATGGAGTGTTTTAAGCCGCCGCCGCGTTGGGCTATGCTCACGCCCCGACCTGGAGCAGGACGAGGCTCGTCTTCAAGATTCTGTCTTTGGCGAACCTAGTCAATCACTCTCCGGCCTTCTTCTCGCGAGCAGCAATGAACTTCTGCACAAGGTCCTTGTGCTCCTGGGTGGCGGTGATCACCGCATAGTGCGACGAGATGAGATCCAGATTGGTGCGCAGGTCGTTGCGCATGCCCTGGTAGATCGCCCGCTTGGTCATTCGCAGCGTCAGCAGCGGTGCCTGAGTCATGCGACGGGCGATCTCGTCCACCTCCTGCATCAGCGTGGCGTCCGGGAACACCTTGTTGACGATTCCTATGCGCAGCGCCTCCTCGGAGTCGACGAACTCGCCGGTGAAGAACAGCTCCAGCGCCTTCGACACGCCCACCAGGCGCGGCAGGAAGTGCGCACCGCCCGCGCCCGGCACCAGCCCGACCTTAACGTAGGTCTCAGCGAAGCGCGCGCTCTGCGCCGCATAGCGGATGTCGCACATCAGGGCCATATCCATGCCCGCGCCGGTTGCGACACCGTTGACGGCCGCGATCACGGGCTTGTCCAGATCCTCCAACACGAGCGGGATGCGCTCGATGCGCTGGAACAGCTCCCTCTTGCGCTGCTCCGGTGTATGGTCGAGACGCTCGCCCATGTCCACGATGTCCCCGCCGCTGCAGAAGGCGTTGCCGGTACCGGTAACGATCACGACCTTCACGTCGTCGTCGGTGCGGCAACGCTCCAGCGCCGCGGTCCAGGCGTCGATCATTTCGAACGTGAAGGCGTTCATCCGCTCGGGCCGGTCGAGCACGATGCGGGCGATGCCTTCGGCGACGGAGAATTTGAGGTTTTCTGTCATGCTGGTCTAGCCCTGTTGAATCACGGAGTCGGGGTCGTAAGCCGCGCGATCTCAGCCTCGGAGAAACCGACCTCCGCCAGCACCTGCCCGGTGTGCTCGCCCAGCCGCGGCGCGTGCCGGCGGATGCGGAACGGCACGGCGCTGAACGAGACCGGCTGCCGCACCACCCGATACAGGCCCTCGGTCGGGTGCTCGGCGGTCTCGAACAGCCCTACCTGCTTCAAGTGCGGGTCCCCGGGGAGATCGGCAAGCGCCAGCACCGGCATGCAGGGGATGCTGACTCGATCGCAGAAGGCCACCCATTCGGCGGTAGTGCGCTTCGCCGCCTCTTCTTCCACCATCTCGTAGAGGACGCGGATGTACTTCACGCGCTCTGGCAGTCGCGTGAAGCGCGGATCGTCCTGGAACTCGGTGCGGCCGGTGAACTGGTAGAAATCCTGCCAGTTGCGGTCGGAGTACGGCAGGATGCAGGCGTAGCCGTCCCGGGTGCGGTAGGGCTTGCGTGAGCGGTCCATCAGGCGCGGGAAGCCGGGCTTTCCCAGCGGCGGCTCGAAGCCGAACCCGCCCATGTGCTCCACGAAGTTGAAGTCGACCGTGGTCTCCAGCATCGGCACCTCGATCGCCTGCCCGCCGCCGCCGCGCTCGCGATGCAGCAGCGCGGCAAGGATCGAGTACGCGATGGCCTGGCCGGTCAGCTTGTCGCAGATCACAGTCGGTACGTAGGCGGGCGCGCCGTGCAGTTGCTCGTACAGCGCCGCCACTCCGGAGCCGGCCTGGATCAGGTCGTCGTAGGCGGCCTTGTCGCTGTACGGCCCCTTGGCGCTGAACCCGTACGCGCCGCAGTAGACGATCCGAGGCTGAATCGCGCGCACCTGTTCGTAGGCGTAGCCCAGCCGCTCGATAGCCTTGGGGCGCAGGCTATGCACGAACACGTCGGCGGTCTCGATCAGCCGGTTCAACGCTGCGCGGCATTCCGGGCGCTTGAGGTCGAGCACGATGCTGCGCTTGTTGCGTTGCAGGTTCAGCGTGTTGCCCGACATGCCGTGGCTGCGTTGCGGCTGGTAGTGGCGGACCGAGTCCCCCTCGGGGCTCTCCACCTTGATGACGTCGGCGCCCATGTCCGCCAGGATGCGCGTGGCGAACGGGCCCATGATCACGCTGGTGAGGTCGAGGATGCGGATGCCGGTGAGCGGCCCGTCGGCGAGGTTGCCACTCATGACTCACTCGTCGGTCAGCATCGGCCACAGCGCATCGCCGCCGCGCTCGCACACCAGCCGCCCGATGCGTTCCTGCCAGAACGACTCGTTGCCGAACTCGTCGCGCCAGGACCACAGGCGGCGGGTGGCGAAGTGCAGCGGATGCTCCTGCGTGAAACCCATGGCCCCGTGCACCTGGTGGCAGATCTCGGCGACCTTGCTGGCCGCTTCGCCGGCACGCGCCTTCGCCACGGCGACCGCAAACCCGAATGCATCGCTGCCGTAGGCTTCCGCGGCGAGATCCGCGGCCGCCGTGGCAGCCGCGTACTGACCGGCGGCCTCGGCGAGCATCATCTGCACGGCCTGAAACTTGCCGATGGCGCGCCCGAACTGCTTGCGCTCCATCGCGTAGCGCAGCGCGTGATCGAGACACCGCTCCATCGCACCGGCCATCTGCTGCGCCCGGATCAGTGCGCCGAAGGGCACCAGCCCGGCGAGACAGCTGGGCGGAGCCGGGCGCACCGCGTGCGCGGGCAGCGTTACGCCATCCACGGTCAGCGTGTCGCGCGGCTCATTGGCCAGGTTGCGATACGGCGCCGCCCGCCCGCTGCCCTGCGGCAGCAGCGCAAGATATCCCGACTCGTCCGCAGCACGTGCGAAGACCAGCGCGTGCCCGGCCCGCGCCCCCCAGGGCACGCGGTCCACGCTGCCATGCAGGATATAGCCATCGCCGCTGCGTCCGATCCGCATCGTGTCGGATGGCGACGTCGGCGCCATGGTCAGCGTGCCGGCCACCGCTGTGCCGGCGGCCTGCGACCACAGCGCGGCGCCCATCATCGTCTCCGCCAGCGGCACGGGCAACGCGTGATAGCCGGCGCGGCGCATCAGCAAGAACGCTGCAGCGGGCGCCAGACCCACGCCGCCTTGCGCCTCGGGGACCAGCGCGAGCGGCAGGCCCGCCTGCTCCACCGCGTCCCAGATCGCGGCCGGCCACTCTCCACGGTCCGCCGCCGCCAGCCGCTCGGCCGTCACCACGCCCGCGAACAGGCGATCGGCCTGATCCAGCACGATGCTGGACAGGTCGTCTGCTTCGGTCAGTCGTTCCATCACCGCAACCCCAGCCCCCGCGCGATAATCCCGCGCAGGATCTCGCGCGTGCCGCCGCGCAGCGTAAAGGCGGGTGCGTGCAGCACCACGTACCCCAGCGTCTCCGCGAACACGTCGTCGTGCGCATCGAGGCTCGGCTCGGCCGCCACCAGGCGGCGCGCTATCTCCGGGATCTCGCGCTCGAACGCGGTGCCTACGTCCTTCACTAAGGCCGCTTCGATGTTCGGGCTCTTGCCCTGGTCCAGCAGCCCTGCTATCGAACCCGACATGCGCCGCAACGCGACCAGGTGCGCGACCAGGCGGCCGATCTCCGCGGCCTGCCAGCGATCCGGCGCCCCGCCGACGCAGTTGATCGTTTCCACCAGCAGGCGATAGTCGGAGAGGAAGCGGTCGGGAGACGAGCGCTCGAAGGCCAGCTCCTGGGTCACCAGCGACCAGCCCTGCCCCTCGGCGCCGACCATCATGTCATCGGGCACGAAGTAGTCGGCGAAGTGAACCTCGTTGAACTCGTGGCCGCCCGCGAGGTTGTGGATCGGGCGCACAGTCACGCCCGGTTGCGCCATGTCGACGATGAGCTGGGTGAGCCCGCCGTGACGGTCCTCGCCCGCCTCACCAGTGCGCACCAGCGCGATCAAGTAGTGCACACGGTGCGCGTTGGAAGTCCAGATCTTGGAGCCGTTGATGACCCAGCCCCCCTGCGCCTTGACCGCGCGCGTGCGCACGGCGGCCAGGTCGGAACCGGAGTCCGGCTCGCTCATGCCGATGCCGAAGTAGCACTCGCCCCGGCAGATGCGCGGCAGCAGCTCGCGCCTGGCGCGCTCGGTGCCGTTGCGCAGGATTTGCGGGCCGGACTGGCGGTCGGCCACCCAGTGCGCGAAACAGGGCGCGCCCGCTGCCAGCATCTCCTCGGTGATGACGAAGCGGACCAAGGTGGACAGGCCCTGCCCGCCGTACTCCTTCGGCCAGGTGACGCCGATGAAGCCCGCCGCGCCGGCGCGGCGGCTGAAGTCCCCGTCGAACGTGCTCCAGGACGAGCGATGAGGAACGAAGCGTCCGGACGCGCGCTCAGCAGCGAGAAACTCGCGCACCCGCCGCCTGAACTGCTGCGCCTGCGGCGGTAACCGCGGCGCATCGAACTGGAAAGCTTGCATGGCTGTGGCCGTCCTCCCCCGGCGATCGGCGATCGACACACGCCGTCTGGGCGACGTACTGTGGAGCACCGTGCGTCGACACTATAGCAGCACGGAGAGAGGCCTCAGGCGCAGTCGAGCATCCGCCACGAGCGCGCGATGGTTGCCGTGATGGCCAGCGAGATGGTCGCAACGCCGTAGCACAACACAGCCACTGACCATCGTTTCTCCCGCTAGGGGCTGCAGTGCCGCAGGGGGGACGAGCCGCGACCCGGTAGGGACTCACCAGTTCGATCAGTAGCCTCGGCGGAAGCTGTTGCGGGACCCGGGATACGCGGGGCACAAGCTACTTCTCCGGCTTCCAGCTCTCCACCCGCTTCTTGGCCTCCGCGATCTGCTCCGGCGTCATGCTCCGCTCCAGCTTGCGGATGTCCCTCCGCGTGTAGGCAGCATCGCGCTCGTTGGGTGCACCAGCCGCGGACAGGCTCAGCCACATGTGCGCCGCAACCGGGTCCTTCTGCACGCCTTTCCCAGTCTCGGCCATCTTCCCGATGTGGTAAGCCGACAGCGAATCGCCACGCGCGGCGCCTTTCTCGAACCACTTCGCGGCCTCAGCGTGATCGACCGGCACGCCGTAACCCCGGTCGTAGAGGATACCCAGGTAGTACATCGCGACGGCGTCGCCCTGGGCTGCGAGCTCCTTGAACTGGGTCATCGCCCCCGTGTAGTCGCCGGTGCGATAGGTCTCGATTGCCTCCTGTGTCCCGGCCCATGAGAGCAGCGGCGCGAGCAGCAGCACTGCCAGAATCCATTTCCTCATCAGCTGTCTTTCCCTTGTCGATCAAGTACGGTAGGCGATGCCCCTGCGATCGAGCAGCCGCAGCAACGCCGGCCACTCCTTTCCCAGCTCCGATCCGCCCGGCCGCTGGAACTGCTCGAAGCCCTTCTGCGCGGTCGCCTCCGAGATCAGCTGCGCCTCGACCCGCCCCCCAGCCAGTGCGTCGACCTGGATCTGACACGCGCAGTCCAGGTAGTACATCAGCTCGAAGGCCTCGGCGACCGTATGTCCGAGTGTGAGCAGCCCGTGGTTGCGCAGGACCATGACGAGCGAGCTCGGCCCCAGATCGCGCGCGAGCCGCGTGCGCTCGTCGAGATCGAGCGCGATACCCTCGTAGTCGTGATAGGTCAGCATGCCGTATACGCGCAGGGCGTGCTGGCTCAAGGGCAGCAGGCCGCACTTCTGGGCCGACACAGCAACCCCTGGCCGCGTGTGGGTGTGGATCACGCAGTTGATCTCGGGGCGCGCCTCGTGGACGCAGCCGTGGATCACGAAGCCGGCACGGTTCACGCCCAGCCCGGTCGGGTCGTCCACCACATCGCCGTCCTTGTCGATCTTCACCAGCGTGGAAGCCGTGATCTCGTCGAACATCAGGCCGTAGGGGTTGATCAACAGGTGGTTCGACCCGGGCACCCGCGCCGAGAAGTGGGTGTAGATCAGGTCGGTCCAGCGGTACAGCGCCGCCAGCTGGTAGGCTGCCGCCAGGTCGCAGCGCAGTTCCCACTCTTCGCGGCTGACGCGCCCGCGCACCGATGGCGCGTCCACTGTCTTCAACTTAACTGCGCTTTCGCTCATGTCTGGATCCTTCGCACCAAATTCCCATTACATGATACCCCTGGACGCGGCAGGTCGGCTGGCAGGTCGTCGCCTCGCCTCGGGGCCGACGGCCTCGGAGCGCGCTCCCGGCTCCGTGTTCAGCGTCCCGAAGCATCGCTGCCGCGGTTGCATAACGCAAACGGGGCGTGCGCGCGCATGCCCCGTTTTTGCCGCAACCCCGGCCCCTGCCTGCTACTCGTCTTGCAGGCTCTCCTGGACAGCCTCGTGCTCGATGACCTGCTCCATGAGTTGCTCGAGGGCGTCGATGCGCTGCTCCGTTTTCTTGTGCATCTTCTTCATCATCATGCCGCCCTTGCCCATCATTCCGCCCTGCTTGCCTTCTGCGTCTCCACCCGAGTGATCGTGCTCGCCACCCGTCGCGCTCATCGCACGCAAGGCCTTGATCTGCTCCTGCATGGCAAGCATGTGCACACCGAGCAAACGCTTCTTCTCGACCGGGTCGGTGGCCTCCTGGATCTTCGCCATGAGCTCGCGCATGGTCTGCATGTTCTTCTGCAGATGGGTCTGGGACGTGACCTCGTGCTCCTTCGGCGGCTGAGCGTCTCCGCCGGCCGCCGCGGCCGGCGGGTGATGGCCGGCATGCTCGTCGGCATCCTCCGCACCCAGAGCAGGTGAACCGGCCAGCGCGAGGCCGGCAGCAAGCAGGAAGGCGATATGCGTCATGGTCGAGGTCTCCTTCTGAGATCCGGTCGTTTGCCGGGAGCGGATCAGCAAACGCCCGCACCCTATCCGTGCAACGGGCGCCACCTGCCCGCGCCGCATCAGATCTTGATTTCGCTGATCTGCACGACCGGCTGGACGTTCGTGTAGTTCGGGATGTCTCCCATGATCGCCTTCGCATGCGGCCCGAAGGCGGCCTGGAATGCCTCCATGGAATCGAAGTGCAGATGGCCCATTGCCGCATAGGCCGGGCTCGAGCCCGGAGCACCGCCGGCGAGCCCATGGTCCACGCTCATCCCCTTCAGCGCGGCGCCCATCTTTTGCTTCACCATGGGCATGTGCCGGTTGCAGTAGTAGTCGATGTCGAACGTGCTGTCTGCAGTCCTGGGGTAAAGCACGCTCACCTTGATCATTTCCCCTCCCTGGGTCTGGTAGCTGGCGATCGGTACGCAAGCGTACACCAATCGCGTTGCGCTCGTGCACGGCACATCCAGCGCCTCGATCCGAGTCGATGCATGCGGCCGCTCCCGGTACACAGCGCGCAGCCGGCCTCCCTGCTCGGGCGCGGCGACCGGAGTAACATGCACGGGCAGTCCACCGGACTGAATCGAACCAAGGGAGGAGTGGTGAAACCCAACAACATCCGCGACATCTGGCAGCGCAAAGGCTTCGTCGTCAACGGCTGGCTGAGCATCCCCAGCAGCTTTTCCGCCGAGGTCATGGCGCATCTGGGCTGGGACTCTCTGTGCGTGGACCTGCAGCACGGCGTCATCGATTACCAGATGGCAGTGGGCATGCTGCAGGGCATCTGCACGACCGACGTCACGCCCATCGCGCGCGTGCCGTGGAACGACCCGGCGATCATCATGAAGCTGCTCGATGCCGGCGCCTACGGGATCGTGTGCCCCATGGTCAACACGCGCGCGGAAGCCGAGCGCTTCGTCGGCGCCTGCCGCTACGCTCCGGTCGGCTACCGCAGCTCCGGTCCGATCCGGGCGGCCTTGTGGGCCGGCGACGATTACCACGAAAAAGCCAACGACACCATCCTCACCTTCGCCATGATCGAGACCGTGGAAGCCGTGCGCAATCTCGACGAGATCCTGTCCACGCCGGGGCTGGACGCCGTATACATCGGCCCGTCGGACCTCTCGCTCACGCTCGGCGGCAGGCCCGGGCTCGATCACACCGACGCGAAGGTCGTCGACGCACTGAACACGATCCTCGCGGGCTGCAAGCGGCACGGCGTGCATGCGGGACTGCACACCGGCAGCCCGGCTTACGCAAAGGAGATGATCGCCAAGGGCTTCGACTTCGTCACGCTGCTCAACGACAGCCGCATCCTCACCGCGGCGGGACGCAAGATCGTGGAGGAGACCAAGAGCCTGGCGGCCACGGCACGCGCAGGTGGGGTGTACTGAGCGCAGCGCGCAACAAAACCCCTCACCGTCCAACCGGGTTGCGCCGCTCCAGGGCGCTCAGGCGGGTTGGGTGCCCTTCAGCTCCACCAGGTTGTCCTCGGGATCGTAGACGTAGATCGACACGCCCTCGCCCTGCGCGCCGAAGCGCGGCCGGATCTCGCCGACGCGCGCCCCTTGCCCCTGCAGGTGCGTGACGATCGCGTCGACGTCGAAGGGCTGCACGCGCAAGCAGACGTGATCCATGTTGCGGCCCTCCCTCCCGGGCGCTGCGCCGCCCTTCTGGCCGAGCATGCCGTCTACCGGCACCAGGTCGATCATCGCACTGCCTGCCCGCAGGTGCACGAGCCCCAGGTCGGGGCGCCGCCACTCCACACTGCAGCCGAGGATGCGGCAGTAGAAGTCGATCATGCGCTCGAGATCGCTCACCCGCAGGACGACATGGTCGATGTCGATGATCCGGAACATCTGGCCTCCGTTGCTACAGTAGAATCGGAGCTCTGAGGCGTGAGTCTACGCCGGAACTGCGGGCAGCCCGAGGCTGCTCTCGACGGGCCGGGTGGCACGATCCTCCAGGCAAGCCGGCCGCGCTGCCGCCGTAAACCGCAGCCACGTTCCAGACCGGAGACGAGTATGACAAAACGCACGATCCCGCCCTTTCGCGCCGACCACGTCGGCAGCTTCCTGCGCCCCGCGGAGCTGCTCGCGGCCCGCGAGCGCTGCCAGAAGGCAGAGATCAGCAAGGCTGACCTGCGCGCCGTCGAGGACGCCGCGATCCGCGACATCGTGCGCTTCCAGGAGGAGCTCGGGCTGCAGGGGATCACCGACGGGGAGTTCCGCCGCACCTACTTCCACGTCGACTTCCTCGAGCAGCTCGCCGGAGTAGAGACCAAAGGCGGGATCCAGGTGAGCTTCCGCAGCGAGGCCGGGACCGTCGACTTCTCCCCTCCGGTCATGCAGGTCACCGGCCCGGTCCGCCACGTGAAGCCCATCCAGCTGGCGGATTTCGAGTTCCTGAAGTCGGTGACCAAGCGCACGCCCAAGGTGACAATCCCTTCGCCCACCATGCTGCACTTTCGCGGCGGCCGGGGCGCCATCAGCAAGGAAGCCTATCCCGACCTCGACGCGTTCTATGCCGACGTTGCGGCAGCCTACCGCGCGGAGCTCAAGAGCCTCGCGGATGCCGGTTGCCGCTACGTACAGCTCGATGACACCAACCTCGCCTACCTGTGCGACGAGAAGATGCGCGAGGGCGCGCGCAAGCGCGGCGACGATCCCAACGAGCTTCCCCGCCGCTACGCCGCGCTGATCAACGCCGCCATCGCCGACCGACCGGCCGGCATGGCCGCCTGCGTCCACCTGTGCCGCGGCAACTTCAAGAGCGCCTGGGCGGCCGAGGGCGGCTACGAGCCGGTGGCCGAGGTGCTGTTCAATGAGCTCGAGGTGGACGGGTATTTCCTCGAGTACGACGACGCCCGCTCCGGGGATTTCGCCCCGCTGCGCTTCGTGCCGAAGGACAAGATCGTCGTGCTCGGACTGGTCACCACCAAGCTCGATCGCCTGGAGGGCAAGGACGACATGAAGCGCCGGATCGAGGAAGCAGCCCGCTACGTGCCGCTCGAGCAGCTCTGCCTCTCGCCCCAGTGCGGGTTTTCCAGCACCGTGCACGGCAACGTGATCGCCCGCGACGCCCAAGCTGCGAAGCTCAGGCTGGTGGTCGAGATCGCTCGGGAGGTGTGGGGTTGAGGCTACCCCGTTGCGTCTGCCTCTCACCACGAAGCCTGCCCCGGACTTCGATCCGGGGGCACGAAGACACGAAGAAACGCAGCACGTTCAAGTTTTTTCCCTCCGCGTCCTCTGCGTCTCTGCGGTTCAGCGGTAGTGGGGTCATCTCGGCTGCAGCTTCCAATCGCCGTTGACCACCTTCAAGATCACCCCGGTGTCCGGCTGGAAGCCGAAGTGATCGCGCGGCGTGTATTGCAGGACGCCCTGCGACAGCGCGAGCGGACCACTGTGCTCGAGCGCATCCTTCAGCGCAGCGCGGAACTCCTTCGTGCCCGGACGCGCCTTCTTCAGTGCCTCGGGCACCACCTTCTGCAGTACCAGCAGCACATCATAGGTGTGCGCCGCGAACTGGTTGCGTGACCCCGGCCCGTAGAGCTTTTCGTACTGCTCCAGATAGGCGATCGCCGCTGGCTTGGACGGATGATCGTCGGGTAACTGGTCGCCGACTATAGCCGGTCCGGATACGACGAACGCTCCGTCCACGTCCTTGCCGCCTACCCGCATCAGGTCGCGCGATGCGGCGCTGTGGGTCTGGTAGATCGTCCCCTTGTAACCGCGCTCGACCAGCGCCTTGTGCGGCATCGCCGCACCACTGCCGGATGCCACGACCAGGACCGCATCCGGCCGGGCGAGCACCAGCTTCAACGCCTGGGCGTTGGCGCTGGTGTCGGTGCGCGCGAAGCGTTCCACGCCGACCATCTTGATGCCGTTCTCCCCAGCTACGCGCGTGATGTCCTTCAGCCAGCTCTCGCCGTACGCATCGGAGTAGCCGAGGAAGCCGAGCGTCTTCACCCCCTGCTTGCGCATGTGCTCGCCCAGCGCCAGAGCCATGATCCCCGTCGAGTGAGGAATCCGGAACGACCAGGCATCCTTCCCTTCCGGCAGCTCGATGGGGGCCACCGCGATTTGGACCGTCCGCGCCTCCGCCGCCACGCTCACCATCGCCAGCGCGCAGGGGGTCAGGGCGGAACCGACGATGAGATCCACCCGGTCATCGGTGACGAAGCGGTGGGCGTTCTTGTTCGCCGCCGTGGGATCGCTGCCGTCGTCGAGGATGATCAGGTTGAGCTTCTCGCCAGCGATCTCCTTCGGCCACAGGGCAAAGCCGTTCTTCACCGGGATGCCGAGGCCCGAGCCGGCCCCGGTGAGCGGCAGGCTCACGCCAATGGTCAGGTCCGCGCGGGCGGTGCCGAGGACGAACGCCAGGGCGGCGGCGAGTGTGATCGGCTTGGCGCACCTTCGGAGGGTGCTGCACCTGCGGATATCCGGGAACAAGATCTGAACCACGGAGGACACGGTGGACACGGAGGAAAGCCAAGTGTTCGAGAGTCGGCTCCCAAGGCTATGTGATGCCGCCATTCGTCCGCGCGCTCGGAGGCCGGCTCGGATTCCGCAACACGTGCCCGGGATGAGATGGCACTTCACGACCTCGACTTGCCGTTCCTCCGTGTTCACCGTGTCCTCCTTGGGTCAAGATCTGGATTTCAGCACGTCGGCACCGTCGCCGTACAGCGCCTCGACGGCAGCACTGCGGTGGGCCAGGACGACGCGCTGGTTGATCGAGCCTTTGTCGGTGACCTCGCCCAAGTCGATGGATGGCAGGTCGGCGAGGACTAGCGCGCGCGTCACGCGGGTGCTGGCGCCGGTCGCCTGGGTGCGCAGACGCTCCAGCATGCCAGCGAAGAACGCGCGGACCGGCCGGCTGTTGACGACCGCGTGCGAATCGGCCTCCTTGCCCAGGCCTGCGAGGGAACGGCAGGAATCCAGCCGGGGGAAGATCAGCAAGCCCACCTCGTCGCGGTCGTGCCCGGTAACCACAACGTCGTGCACATGCGGCGCGCCCTCCACCAGCGCCGCCGTCCGAAGCGGCCCGACGCTCACCCAGGTGCCGGTGCTCAGCTTGAAGTCCTCGGCAACGCGTCCGTCGAAAACGAAGCCCCGGCTCGGATCGTCGCGATCGAGGAAGCGCACGGCATCGCCGCTGCGGAAGAAGCCCTCCTCGTCGAAGGCGCCGGCAGTCAGATCCGGCGCGCGCCAGTAGCCCGGAGTGACGCCCGGTCCTTGGTAGCGTAACTCGAGCTTGTCCTCCGCGGGGACCAGCTTCATGGTCACGCCGGGCGCCGGATTACCGATGGCGCCGGCCACCTCGCCGATCCGCACCGTGCCAATGGCGAACGGCGCTGTCTCGGTCATGCCCAGCCCCGTATAGATTCCCACCCGCTCCCCGCAGTGCTGTTCCGCGATGGCGTACAGCCGGTCGGCCACCGGTTTGGGCAACCCGGCTCCTGCGTAGAACATGAGGCGCAGGCGCCGGAAAAAAGTCTCGCGCAGCTGCGCGTCGCTCTGCAGGGCATGCACCAACTCTTCGAACCCCTTGGGAACATTGAAGTAGACGTTGGTGGCGATCTCGCGCAGGTTGCGCAGCGTCTCCTGCATCAGCGGCTGCATCGGCTTGCCATCGTCGATGTACAGCGTGCCGCCGTTGTACAGCGCGATGCCGTAGTTGTGGTTGCCGCCGAAGGTGTGGTTCCAGGGCAGCCAGTCCACCAGCACGGGCGGCTCCTCGGCCATGAAGGGAAAGGCCTGCAGGATGATCTGCTGATTGCTGCACAACATCCGGTGCGTGTTGATCACACCCTTGGGCCGCTCAGTCGAGCCCGAGGTGAACAGGAACTTGGCGATGGTATCGGCGGTGATGGCGGCATGGGCCGCATCCACTACCGGAGTAGCGCAAGTCGCGAGCAGGTCGCCGAAGAGCTTGGCACTGCGTCCCGCGGGCGGGCGCGCGCGGACTGCGACCTCGACCTCTGCAGGCACGGCGGCAGCGATCGCTGCACCGTAGCGCTGACCGTCCGCTGCGTAAACCAGACCCGGCGTGAGCAGCTTGACGATGTGCTTGAGCTTGCCGAAGTCGCGCGAGACCAGCGAGTACGCCGGAGAGATCGGCGCATACGGTACCCCGGCATACTGCGCGGCAGCCGCGAGCGCCCCATGCTCGAGATCGTTCTCCGAGAGGATCACCAGCGGCCGCTCTGCGTTCAAACCACGATCGAGCAGGGCCTGACCGAGCCGGCGCGCCCGGTCCAGCATGTCGGCGAAGGTGATGGTCTGCCATGCTCCCGTCGCATCGCGGCGGGCCAGGAACGCGCGATCCGGGGCCTCGCGCGCCCAGTGCACAAGCCGCTCGGTGAGGTGGATCGGGTAGTCGCCGAGCGGCTCGGGGCTGCGCACCAACAACGTACCGTCCGGTCGCTCGTCGATCGCAACTGCGGTGCTCTCGCGCGCGCCGGGGCGGTACTTCACTTTGCTGTCGTCTATGAACATCATTCACTGCGCAGCGGCAGGGGACACGGACAGGATCAGGACGAATGCTTGTATGCTACACAAGATCGGATTTGCAGAGGTGCTCCCGAGAACGCGGCCCTGGATCAACTTCGAGGCGGGCGCGGCCTGGATCCGCCGGATCCGGCTGATTCCGGTGTGCCATTCGGGAATCAAGCCCGACGAACTGCCGGTGCCGCTGAAGATGCTCAACGGTGTCGTGGCCGGTGAGGCCGCAGGGGTTGAGGGCCTCTACAGGTCGATCGCGAAGGTTGTCGACATCGACGCCCCTGCCGCCGATTTCGCTGCCATCGCCACCGAGATCCGCGCCACGGAAGAGACGATGCGCCAAGCGGGGGGCGGCATCGAACGGATCGCGCAGCCGCGCGTCCTGTGTTTGATCAGCGAACAGTACGGCGAGCCAGCGTATGGCGCCGACCAGGATGTCGCTGTGCTCGAGCAGGCGTTTCCCGGGCAAGTGCGGGTCGAGCGCAACGTCACGTCCAGCAGCCTGCGCAGCCTGCTCGCAACCGAGAAGTTCGACCTCATCCACCTCGTGATGGCCGTGGACCCCGACACCGGAGACCTGTTGTTCAGCCCCATCGACTTCACGACTTATCGGCCGAAGTCGGGCGAGCTCGACCACATGTCGCCGGACGCGTTCGCCGACCTGGTCGTCGAATCGGGTACCCGGCTCGTGAATCTCGCCACGCGCCACGCGCTTTTCCTGGCAGCAGAGCTGGCGCGCGTGTGCAACATGATCGCCACCAACGCGCAGCCCGACGGGAACCAGGTGGCGAAATGGGGTGAATGCTTCTACGGGTTCCTCGCCAAGGGCATTCCGCTGTACAAGGCCGCCGAGCTGACCCGCAAGCAGAACCAGACCCCGTTGCGCCTGATCCGCTACAAGGACGTGGCGTTCGGTGCGGAGGCAAAAACGCGATAGCGGGCTATCCCTTCACCTTCCCCGCCCGCTTCTCGAGGAAGTCCTTGAGGCGCTCCTTGGTCTCGGGCGCCCCCGAGGAGATGGCGGCCATCAGGGCCTCGGTCAGGAACCCCTCCGTCATGGGTTGGCTGGCGATGCGCGGCAGCACGTGCATGAGCGCGAAGTTGGACAGCGGCGCGTTGGTCGCAATCCGCGCGGCCAGCTCCTCGGCTTTGGCCAGCCCCTGGCCCTGATCCACCAGATAGTGCGACAGTCCGATCTGCTGGCCCTCCTCTGCGTTGTAGATCCGGCCTGTCAGCATCATGTCGGTCATGCGTGAGAAGCCGATGATCCGCGGCAGGCGCACCGAGCCCCCGCCGCCGACGAACAGCCCGCGCTGCCCTTCGGGTAGCGCATAGAAGGCGCTGCGCTCGGCCACGCGGATGTGCGCTGCGCAAGCCAGCTCCAGCCCACCGCCGATCACTGCACCATGCATCACTGCGACCACCGGCACGCGGCCGAACTGCACGGCATGGAAAGCCGAGTGCCACATCATCGAGTGGAACAACCCCTCTGCCGTGCTGCGCTCCTTCAGTTCGGACAGGTCGAGGCCCGCGCAGAAGTGCTCCCCCTCGCCGTCCAGGACGACGGCCTTCACGGTCTCGGGCAGCTGCTCGAAGCAAGCCTGCAGCTCCTGCACCAGGCGGTCGCTCAACGCGTTGCGTTTCGCCGCGCGGGTCAGGCACACGTAGCCGATGCTGTCGCGCTGTTCGAAGCGGAGGATCTCGGGATTAGCCTAGGATTAGCCTGGGTCATGCGCAGAATGACGAGGAGTCCGGTGTTGTCGGGCGAAAATACGGCTACAGTGTAACGGTTTCCCGTCGCGTTGCGACCTGGCCGGTCGCGGCGCCGGGGCAACCCATGCATCCATTGCGACTCGGCGGAGGCCGTCCGAAGTGAAGTTCACCACGCGCAAGATGATCCAGTTCTTCCATTGCGATCCGGCGGGCATCGTGTTCTATCCGCAGTACTTCTATATCTTGAGCGAGTCCAAGGAGGAGTTCCTGATGCATATCGGGCATCCCATGTACCGCATGATCAACGAGCAGCGGCGCGGCTGGCCGATGGTGCGTCTGGAGACCGACTTCAAGCGGCGCAGCCGTTACGGCGACCGCATCGAGGTCGACATCGAACTCTTCAAGCTCGGCACCTCCTCGCTGGGCCTGCAATACACCATCCGTGGCGACGACGGCGAGCGACTGTCCGCAAAGTCCACCATTGTGCTGACGGACCTGGACACGGGGCAGGCGGTGGCGATCCCGGACGAGATGCGCGCATCGCTTGCGCCGTACCTGGTCCCGGCTTGAAGGTATGCAGGCTCCCACCACCCCGTCACGCTTCGCGTGCCACCCCTCCTCGGGCAGGAGGGGAAGGCTCTTTCCTCCCCGCCTTTCACGAGGCGGGGTGCCGGCGCAGCCGGCGGGGCGGTGTGGTGTTGGGTGCGCGACGATCGTGCAACCAGGCTGCATCGCCAATGTCTCTTCAACGAAGGCTGGATGCGATGTCCCACCAGACCGCGTTGCCCACACACTCGAAGCCCCGCCCGGCCACCGTGCCCGATTTCCCCAGGAGACGCCATGCTCGACGACCACATCAGCCCGACCCCGATCTCCGGTATCATCCGCGCCCGCGTCCAGCAGGCCGGGCGCCGCTTCCACGCCAACGACAACCTCGCCGAGTTCATCCACGGCGAGGCCGAGTTGAAGCTGCTGGAGCAGGAAGTCGGCAGCAGGGTGCAAGCTCTGCTGGAGAGCCTCATCATCGATACGGACGGCGACCACAACACTCAGGGCACGGCGCAGCGAGTCGCCCGGATGTTCCTGCACGAGGTCTTCAGGGGGCGCTACCACTCCCCCCCGCGAGTGGCCGAGTTCCCCAACGCCGAGCACCTGAACGAGCTGATGATCGTGGGGCCGATCACCGTGCGCAGCGCCTGCTCCCATCACCTGGTGCCGATCCTGGGCAAGCTCTGGGTCGGGGTGATGCCCAACGAGGAGTCCAAGCTCATCGGCCTGTCGAAGTTCTCGCGCATCGCCGACTGGGTGATGAGCCGGCCGCAGATCCAGGAGGAGGCAGTGATGCAGCTCGCCGACGAGCTGGAACGGCGCCTGCGCCCCGACGGTCTAGCCATCGTGCTGGAGGCCGATCACTTCTGCATGCAGTGGCGCGGGGTGAAGGACGAGTCGCACATGACCAACAGCATCATGCGCGGGGCTTTCCTGCACAACCCGGAGCTGCGCCGGGAGTTCCTTCAGCTCGTGAAACCTTAGCTGAAGAGCTGGAACCACGGTGGACACGGAGGACACCGAGGAAAGACGTTGAAACTTCATTGGCGGCAGATCTGGGCAGTGCCGCCCGGGCAGACCAATGTGCCCAAGTATGATGCCTATGCCGCCGTGACGCAGAAGCGACGGTGAAGGCGCCGATTGGCGTCGGGACGATAGGGGCGTAACCCGAGCACCCGGATCTGGTTTTCCTCCGTGTCCTCCGTGTCCACCGTGGTGAAGAAGTGAGGCTATAGACCGCTAGCGGTCGACCAGCTCGGTGAGGAAGCTGCGATCGGTGATGATCAGCGACGCCCGCCCCGTCGAGGCGAAGAACCGCTCGACGCGTAGCACGTGCGAGCCGGCCCGCCAGGTGTTGACGGCATTGCCGGACACGGCGTGGGCGGATTGCTCGGGCTGGGCTTCCCCGTGTTCCCGCATGCTCTCCTGCACGACGCGGTCGAAATCCTCCGGGGCGAACTGCGCCTCGATCGCGCCCACGCGCTCGCCGGCGTAATACAGCGTCAAGGCCTCGAGCGGCGCGCCGTACAGCGCTTCCTGTGCGGCATCCCTGAACACGCACGACGTAGCGAACGCTACGCCTTCAGCATGTCCGTATTGATCGGCAGCTCGGTGATGCGCTTGCCGGTGGCCGCAAAGATGGCGTTGGCCAGCGCCGGCGCGAACGGCGGGGTGCCGGGCTCGCCTACCCCTCCGGGCGGATACCGCCCGCCGCTGTTGATCAGGTGCACGTGGATCTCCTTCGGCGACAGCGGCATGCGCGCCACGGTGTAGTCGTCGAAGTTGTGCTGCACGATGCGCCCGTCCTTGGCGGTGATCTGGGCAAAGCAGGCGGTGAGGCCATAGATGCAGGCGCCCTCCATCTGCGAGACTACCCGCTCGGGGTTGATCACCCGGCCGGCATCGGCGGCCACATCCACCCGCGGGATGGTGACCGACCCGTCCTTGTCGACCTTCACGTGCACCGCGGTGCCCACATAAGTGGTGAAACTGCGGTGCACCGCCACGCCGATCGCCTCGCGCGGGCCCAGCTTCTTCTTGCCACAGCCGGCCTGCTCAGCGGCGGTGCTCAGCACCCCCTTGAGCCGCGAGGTCATGATCGGGTACTCGTCGTAGGTCTGGTCGTAGTTCCAGTACGCGGTCTTGGACAGGTCCAGCACGCGGTCGGGACCGATCAGCTCGAGCAGGAACTCGTAGGGATCGCGCCCCGCGGCATACGCCAGCATGTTGGCCATGCTGTTCTGGGCGAACGCGTTGGGGATGTTGTTCACCGAGCGCAGCCAGCCGATGCGCACATGCGCCTTGGCCTTGCCGTTCTCCAGGCGCAGGTTGGGCACATGATAGGGCACGTCCAGGTAACCCAGCGACAGCTCGATGGGGTGACCCAGCTGCGGGTCCTCCTTCTCGAAGGTCGACCAGATGGTCGGGAACACGCTGTTGCTGTGCCACGCGGTCAGCTTGCCGTTCTTGTCCAGGCCGGCCTTCACATGCAGGGCCGTGGGCGTGTGGTAGTAGGCATGCTGGATGTCGTCTTCGCGGCTCCAGGTGACTTTCACCGGCACGCCCAGCTGCCGCGACAGGATCGCGGCCTCGGCGGCGAAGTCGGGCTTGGACTTGCGCCCGAAGGCCCCGCCCAGCAGCGCCACGCGCGAGGTGACGTTCTTCTCGTCCATGCCGATGGCCCCGGCCACGGTGGCGCGGGCGGCCTGCGGGTCCTGGCAGGAGGACCACACTTCGCACTTGCCGTCCTTCACCAGGGCCACCGCAGAGGGCGGCTCCATGGTGGCGTGCGAGTAGTGCGGCAGATAGAAGTCGGCTTCGATCACCTTGCCGGCAGCGGCCAGCGCGTTCTCGACATTCCCTTCTTCGCGGACCACCTTGCCCTCCTGGCGGGCCGTGGCGGCCATCTGCTGCTTGAAGCTGTCGGAGCTGTACACCACGTTGGGGCCCAGATCCCAGTTGATCTTGAGCTTCTTGCGCGCCTCGTTGGCCGCCCAGGTGTTGGTGGCGACCACCGCGACCCCGCCCAAGGTGTTGAACACAATCGGGGGCTGGTTCTGCGGGATCTCGACGACGTGCAGCACCCCGGGCACCTTCTTGGCCTCGGCCGCGTCGAAGGAGATGACCTTGCCGTAGGTCACCGGGCAGTGCTCGACCACGGCGTAGAGCATGCCGGGCATCTTGACATCGATGCCGTAGGTGGCCTTGCCGACCATCATGTCGGGCATATCCACGCTGGGCATGGGCTTGCCGATGTAGCGGAAGTCCTTCTCGTCCTTGAGCGTGACCTGGCGCGCGCTGGGCACTTTCAGCCCGGCGGCCACTTGCACCAGCTCGCCGTAGTCGAACGAGCGACCGGGTGGGGACGTGCACGACTTTGTGGTTCTTGGCCTTGCACTCGAGCGAGCTCACGCCCAGCTTCACCGCGCAGGCCTGCTCGAGCATGGTGCGGGTGGTGGCGCCGAACTCGCGCATGCGCTCGAAGTTGTGGCGCACGCTGCGCGAGCCGTCGGTGTACTGGTTGCCGTAGATCTTGTCGCCGGGGGCTTGCTCGATCTTGACCCGGCTCCAGTCGGCTTCCAACTCGTCGGCCAGGATCATGGGCACGCTGGTGCGCACCCCCTGCCCCATCTCCGAGCGATGCGCCACGATAGTGACGGTGCCGGTCTTGTCGATGGACACGAACACGTTGGGGCTGAGCACCCCGACCGGGGTTTCCGCGCCTTCGGCGGCCTCGGCGCTGCCCATGCCGACGTACTTCCCGTAGAAAGGATGCAGCTTGTTCAGTGGATCCAGGAACAGACCCAGCGCGAAGCTGCCGCCCAGTGCGGCCGAGGCCTTCAGGAAGGTCCTGCGGCTGACGTTCTCGATCTTGATCATGGTTCTCACCCCCGCGCCGCTTCTTTGATGGCCGCCCGAATCCGGGTGTAGGTCCCGCAGCGGCAAATGCTGCCTGCCATGCCGGCCTCGATGTCCTCGTCGGACGGATTGGGGTTCATCTTCAGCAGCGAAGCCGCCTGCATCATCTGCCCACTCTGGCAGTAGCCGCACTGCGGTACGTTGAGCTTGGTCCAGGCCTTCTGCACTGGATGATCGCCGTTGGCGCTTAAGCCCTCGATTGTGGTGATCTTGCCGCTGACGTTGCCTACCGGCAGCAAACAGGAGCGCACCGCCACACCGTCGACGTGCACGGTGCAGGCGCCGCAGGCCGCGATGCCGCAGCCGAACTTGGTGCCGGTCAGCCCGACGATGTCGCGCAGCACCCATAGAAGCGGCATCTCCGGCGGCACATCCACCGAGCGGGACTGGCCGTTGATGTTGAGCGTTATTGCCCTGAATTACTCCTCCGAGTTCGATACGTTGAGACGCGGTCGCTCCAGCCGAGGAACCGCGTGCCGATGCCCGATTCGTCGTTCTCGTCCACGGGCTGGACTGCTGCAGTCGCAAGGCGAACGCGTGTGATGCTTGGCTGGCAAGCGGCGAAGGAAGCTTGCCGGGAAATCGTTCGTGGAACCGGGCGCCCGCTCCGGGCCCCCGGCCGGCACAGACATCTCCGGGCACGCATGCCGGTACTGGAAGGCATTGCTCCGGGATGGGCCGTAAGCCAGCACTTTATGCGGGGACGCGCCGGCGTGTGTGGACCCGCGTCCAAATTCTACACCTGGTCAAGCCCTGACTCGAGGGAAGCTCTGATTAAGGGTCATCCCCGCGCAGCCGACGCGCAGGCGGGGATCCAGAAGTGCTCGACTGGCCTAGGTTCCCGCCTTCGCGGGAACGACGATGCGGATCAGACGCATCAACCACGGAGGACACGGACAATCCTATAAAGAACCACTGGGCCTGCAATATCCCCCAGCCCCAAGAAAAGGAGTAGAGTTGACGGGCTTGGCAGACGGATCACTGGGAGACGGCTGCCGGAGAGCGAACCCACTCATCGGCGGTTGGATTTGGGGGTGGCGCCAGAAAATCGATCCCGGACTCGAAGGAGGAAGACCGATGAAGCTGAAAGTCAATCAGCAGGAAAGAAATTTCGACGGCGATCCCGATATGCCATTGATGTGGTACCTGCGCGACGAGCTCGCGCTGACCGGTACCAAGTTCGGATGCGGCGCCGGCTTGTGCGGAGCCTGTACCGTCCACGTCGACGGCAAAGCAGTCCGGTCCTGCGTCGTGACCATGAAAGATGTGTCCGGCCATTCCGTGACCACGATCGAGGGCTTGTCAGCGGATGGCAATCATCCGGTTCAGAAGGCCTGGCGTGCAGCCAACGTTCCCCAGTGCGGCTACTGCCAGTGCGGCCAGATCATGAGCGCGGCCGCCCTGCTGGCGGAGAACAAGAATCCCTCGGACAGCGAGATCGTGGCCGCCATGTCGGTAAACATCTGCCGCTGCGGCTGCTACCAGCGCATCTTCTCGGCGGTCAAGTCTGCCGCACAGGAGGCCTAAGATGAAGATCGACAAGTTCGCCAATCAGGCCATCATCGAAAACGTCAGCCGCCGCAATCTCCTCAAGGGGATCGTCGGCACCGGAGGGCTAATCCTTGCAGCGCAGTTCCTGCCGCGCTCGACGCTGGCGGACGGGGGGTCGGTCAACGCCTACAAGACCGGCGCGGACGGCATGCCCGGCGGTGTGGTTTGGGATCCGCACGTGTTCGTGTCCATCGCGCCGGACGGGACGGTCAGCATCGTCACGCACCGTTCGGAAATGGGCACCGGGTCGCGCACCAGCCTTCCCATGGTGGTTGCCGACGAAATGGAAGCCGATTGGGCGCGTGTCAAGATCATCCAGGCGCCCGGCAACGAGCAGAAGTACGGCAACCAGGACACCGACGGTTCGCGCAGCATTCGCCACTTCATCCAGCCGATGCGGGCCTGCGGCGCCGCAACAAGGCAGATGCTGGAGCACGCCGCGGCGATCACCTGGGGTGTATCCAACACCGAGTGTCGCGCCGAGAACCACAAGGTCATCCACATTCCCACCAAGCGCAGCCTCGGCTACGGCGAGCTGGCGGCGACCGCCGCCGGGCTGAAGACGCCTTCGCTGAACAGCCTGCAGCTTAAGGACCCGTCGCAGTTCAAGTACATCGGCAAGGGCAAAGTTCAGATCATCGATCTGTTCGACATTACCACCGGCAAGGCGAACTACGCACAGGACATTCACGTCCCGGGCATGAAATACGCGGTAGTTGCCCGCCCGCCGGTCGTGCTCGGTGCGGCCAAGTCCTTCGACGAGGCCGCCGCCATGAAAGTGCCGGGTGTGATCAAGGTCGTGAAGATCGATCCGACCCCGATGCCGGCCAAGTTCGCGCCGCTGGGAGGTGTGGCCGTTATCGCTGACAGCACTTGGGCCGCCCTGAAGGGCCGCGAGGCGCTGAAGGTGACTTGGGATGACGGGCCGAACAAAGACTACGACTCCCAGACCTTCAAGGCGCAGATGGCCGAGCAGGCGCGCAAGCCCGGCAAGATCGAGCGCAACGAAGGCGATATCGAGAAGGCTCTCGCCGGCGCCGCCAAGGTGGTTGAGCACGAGTACTACATCCCGCACTCGGTTCACGCGCCGATGGAGCCGCCCGCCGCGACCGTTCAGATCAAGGACGGCAAGGCGGAGGTGTGGGCGTGCGTGCAAAGCCCAGGGGGCACGCGCGGCGACGTAGCCAAGGTGCTCGGCCTCAAGGAAGAGGACGTCACGGTCAACGTCACGTTGCTGGGCGGGGGCTTCGGACGCAAGTCGAAGTGCGACTTTGCCCTCGAGGCGGCAATCCTTTCCAAGTCGTTGGGCGGCACGCCGGTCAAGGTGGTCTGGACACGTGAGGACGACATCCATCATTCCTTTTATCACAGCGTGTCGTACCAGCACGTCACCGCCGGCCTGGACAAGGACAACAAGGTGGTTGCGTGGCGCCATCGCAGCGTTTCGCCCTCGCTCATGTCCAACTTCATGCCGGATCCGAAGCGCGAGAGCAATCTCGAGCTCGGCCTGGGCCTGATCGACACGCCGTTCAACGTGCCGAACCTGAGGCTGGAAACGGGAGAGGCGGTTGCCAAGACTCGCATCGGCTGGTTCCGATCGGTGAACAACATCCCGCACGCGTTCGCCATGCAATCGATGGTTGCGGAACTGGCGCACGAGCTGGGCAAGGATCCCAAGGACTTCCTGCTCGAAATGATCGGGCCGCCGCGCATCGTCGATCCGCGCAAGACCGTGACGAGCGAGCTGTGGAACTACGGCGATCCGTGGGACACCTATCCGATCGATACCGCTCGTACGCGTCGCGTGGTCGAGCTGGCTGCGAAGGAGGCCGGCTGGGGCAAGAAGCTCCCGAAGGGTCACGGCATGGGCATCGCAGTTCAACGCAGCTTCCTGACCTACGTTGCGACAGTCGTAGAGGTTGCGGTCGACGACCAGGGCAACGTATCGGTGCCCCGCGTGGATACCGCGATCGATTGCGGCTTCTACATCAACCCCGAGCGCATCCAGTCGCAGATCGAGGGTGCGGCCGTGATGGGGTTGAGCCTGGCGAAGCTCACGCAGATCACCTTCAAGGATGGGCGCGTTCAGCAGAACAATTTCCACGACTACAAGGTGCTGCGAATTGGCGAAGGCGCCATGGACGTGCGGACCTACATCGTCCCGAACGGGATCGACATTCCGTCGAGCGGTGTCGGCGAGCCGGGTGTTCCGCCGTTCGCGCCCGCGTTCATCAACGCGGTGTTTGCGGCAACCGGCAAGCGCATCCGCAACCTGCCGCTCGGAGAACAGTTGAGCGCGTAAGCAGGCCGGCGCCTCCGGAGCGATTCGGGGGCGCTCGCTGGTCGCACTGGAACGCCCGTTCGGAAACGAGCGGGCGTTTTCTTTTGGGTAAGGCTTGAGGGATCCGAAAGCCGCCTGGCGAACCACCGGGGCACATCCAACGGGCGGTGCTGTTGAGTCCTCGGGGCCGCTGTATCACTTCCCCGCTGACCCGCGGCCGGCGACTGCACTCCACCGAGGGGTCGCGGGCGAAAGGCCCGCTCACGGATGATACGGAAGACGAACCGGAGTCCACCCGGGATAGGATGCTGCGGCGCGACGGGGCACCGCCACACCCCGAGCCAGTCCCTCGGACCAGCGTACCATTTGTGCTGTTGGCATCAGTGCAGGTACCATCCCTCCCATTGCCATCGGCTGCTACCCCCACTGGTCACACCACGCGATGACGGCATGGCTGAGAACCCGGCGGAGCAGTGCGCAAGATGCCGAACGCCGCATGGCCGCCCGCGTCGCCGCGCTGCCGCGCGAGGACCCCGCCGCCGCTCTGGCGGAGATCGCCACGTGCTTGGAGGAGCTTGCCAACGTCCCCCCTGCGGAGCTGGCCGGGTCGCTGAGCTCCCTGGAGCTGCTCGATCACGCCGCCCGCAGTCATTACCGCGATGCCACTCGGCGCTACCTGCATGGGCAGGAGCAGCTGCGCGAGGACATCCTGGCCCCGACAGTTGAGGAGTGCCTGACCCGGCTCGCGCAACGCTACCAGTCCCATGTGGTGTTGTGGCGCGCAAACGCGGCAAAGCGGGCCCTTGCGAAGGCTCTGCTGGTGCGCTCGCTGGCCGGCGGAGTGCGGGCCTGTGCTGGGGTGCTGAAGTGGAGCTACCTGCGGCAGACGGCCGGCCCCGTCGGCGTCTGGGCCGACATGTGCACCCTCTACGGTGTGGCTGAAGCAGCCGGATGCACGCGCACCCTTCTGGAGTGGCGATACGGCAGCGGCGAGAGCTGTGTCGAGCGTGAGTTCCTCAAGGGATGCATGCTCGCCGCGGGCGAGCCCGAGAGGATGTCCCCGAGGCAGGTGGATATTACCGAGCGCCTGGTCGGCTATTGTGCCGCCGATCTAGGGCTGTCGCAGGGCACGGATCTGCGCTACGCCTGGTTCATCGATTTGGAGGCGGGAGAGCCGCCTTGTCAGGTCGATCGGACCGCGCCGCTGCCGGCGCGAGCCAGGAGCTTCGGGATCGCCTCGGACGAACGCTTCTGCCGGTTGCTGCACCTGGTCGAGGCCGATCGCCTGCCCCCGGAAGCCTTCGGCGCAAAGCTCAACAAGGGCGACGTGATGCAGACCCTGCGGCAACTCGCACGGCACTGGCTGCGGCAGGACCCGCGCGAACCGCTCGCCGCGTGAACTTGCCGGTCCTCGCCATCGCAAACTCCTCACAACACGCTCGACAACCCATGACAACTAAGCGAAAACTGCTGCTGCCCGCGACCATGGCAAGAGCCGGCTGGGAAGTGCTCGCCGCTCGCCGCGACATCGAAGCGATCCCCTTCGAGCAGGGTATCCCCACCGCGGAGTTCCATCGCCTCCTCGCCGAGGCGGACGGCGTCGGGCTCGGCTTGACTCCGTTCGGCGAAGCCGAGCTGGCGGCGGGTCCGCAGGTGCGTGTTGCGGCACGCCACGGAGTGGGCTACGACAGCGTGGATGTGGCGGCGCTGACGCGACGCGGCGTGCTGCTCATGGTGACAGGCATCGCCAACTCGCCATCGGTGGCCGAGCAGGCCTTGTACTTCATGCTGGCGCTCGCCAAGCGTGGCGCTTACATGGATGCCCTGACCCGCACCAACCGCTGGGGCGAGCGCCTCACCGGCGACCTGCCCGCTGATCTGTTCGGCAAGACCGTGCTGGTCGTTGGCTTCGGCCGCATCGGCACGCGCACCGCCAAGGCCTGCCTGGCGCTCGGGATGAGCGTGCGCGTTTACGATCCCTACGTCGAGGCGTCCAAGATCGCGGCCGCGGGATGCACGCCGGAGCACGATCTCGACGCCGCCCTGCCGCACGCGGACTTCGTCACCGTCCACTGCCCGAAAACGCTAGAGACGACAGGCATGTTCGATGCGTCGCGCCTCTCGCGCATGCGGGCGAGCGCCTACCTCGTCAACACCGCGCGCGGCGGCATCATCGACGAAGCTGCGCTGCACTCGGCGCTCACCCGCGGCGTGATCCGGGCCGCCGGCCTGGACGTGTTCGACCGCGAGCCGCCGTCGCCCGACAACCCGCTGCTCAAGCTGGACAGCGTGCTCACCGCCCCGCACATGGCCGGCGTCACCAAGGAGTCTTTCGATCGGATGGCAGTGGCGGTCGCGAACAACCTTCTCAGTGTGCTCGACGGCAAACCAAACGTCGACACCGTGGTAAACAAGGAGGTGCTCGGGCATCGTTGATGTGCAGTCATGCATTCGAACCTGATAAACCGCAAAGCAACCCAGCGCAAGACGCACAACTCGTTCACCCCGCAGGACACGAAGGAACACGAAGGAAACGGTCTGAAGGTTAGCAGGCTGTTGAAAGACGTGGTTCGCGGCGCGCCTCCGGTCTTGTCGGTGGCGCACCCGCGCAGCAACTGCTCGATTGAGGGTGACCAGACATTGGTTAGGCCGCCGGGTCGGAGTGTGAAAGTGGCTTTTTCAACACGCTGTTAGGTATCCGCGGTGCCGGCCGCCACCCTAGCGGTTGAAAGCAAAATGCATCCGTCACAGAGGACAGCGACGAACCATGGGTTTTCTTCGTGTCCTTAGTGGCAAACGCGGTTTGGTTCGCTCTGTGTTCCCTGATTGATGCGTTCCGTCTTGGGTGACCGACGTTGATGGCTGACCGCGAGGCCGCGAGCTTCATCTTCCACCGCCTCCCGCAGACGCCGTCGGCCCTGCGCGCCCGCATCGGCGAGCTGTGGCTCGCCGACGAGTCGGCCTGCCTCGACGCCCTTCTGCCGCTGGCGGAGCTCGATCGGGCCGCGAGCGAGCGTGTGCACGCAAAGGCCGAAGGTCTGGTGCGAGCGGTGCGCGCGGAGCGCGTGGCGGCCGGCGGCGTGGATGCCTTCCTGCGCGAATACGACCTGTCCTCCAACGAAGGCATGGTGCTCATGTGCCTGGCCGAGGCCCTGCTGCGCATCCCCGACGGGGCGACCGCAGACAAGCTGATCGAGGACCGGCTGCGCCAGGGCGACTGGGAGGAGCACCTGGGCGCCAGCGGCTCGCTGTTCGTGAATGCCTCCACCTGGGGGTTGATGCTCGCCGGCCGTATCCTGCGGCTGGATGCCGGTGCGCTGGACGACCTGTCCGGCTACATGCGGCGGCTCGTTGCGCGGGCCGGCGAGCCGGTCGTGCGGGAGGCACTTCGCCACTCCATGCGCCTGCTCGGGCGCCAGTTCGTCATGGGCCGCACGATCGAAGAGGCCCTGGAGCGCGCCCACAGCGACGAGCACCGTGCCTATCGCCACTCCTACGACATGCTGGGCGAGGCTGCGCTGACCGCGCAAGATGCGCAGCGCTACTTCGACGCCTATTCGCAGAGCATCGCCGCGATCGGCGCCGCTGCCGATGGTGTTTCGAGCGTCTCCGACGCGCCGGGCATCTCGGTCAAGCTTTCCGCCCTGCATCCGCGCTACGAGCTCGCCCAGCGCGAGCGGGTGCTGAGCGAGCTGACACCGCGCCTGCTGACCCTGGCCGAGCACGCCCGCGACGCCGGCATCGGCCTTACGGTGGACGCTGAGGAATCCGACCGCCTCGACACGTCGCTCGACCTGTTCGAGGCGGTGTACCGCTCAACGGCTCTGGCGGGCTACTCTGGCTTCGGGCTGGCAGTGCAGGCCTATCAGAAGCGTGCCATCGCAGTAGTGGAATGGCTGGCGGATCTGGCCGAGTCGGTGGGCCGCCGCATTCCGGTGCGGCTGGTCAAGGGCGCCTATTGGGACGCCGAGATCAAGCGCCACCAGGAGCGCGGCCTGGAGAGCTATCCGGTTTTCACGCGCAAGGCCGCCACCGACGTCTCGTACATCGCCTGTGCCCGCAGGCTGCTCAAGGCCGGCCAGTCCATCTATCCCATGTTCGCAACCCACAACGCGCATACCTTGGCCACTGTGTTGGAGCTCGCCGGAGGGCGGCGCGACTTCGAGTACCAGCGGCTGCAGGGCATGGGCGAGGAGCTGTACGCACAAGTGGTGGGTGACCAGCATCTCGGCGTGGCCTGTCGCGTCTATGCGCCGGTGGGCAGCCACGAAGACCTGCTGCCTTATCTGGTGCGCCGCCTGTTGGAGAACGGCGCGAATACCTCCTTCGTCAACCGTATCGTGGACGCACGCGTACCGGTGGCGGTGATCGTGGCCGACCCCGTTGCCGAGGTAGAAGCGCTCGACAGCCGGCCGCACCCGCGCATTCCGCTGCCGCGCGCCCTGTACGGGCAGCGGCGCAACTCGCGGGGCGTGAACCTCTCCGATCCGTCTGGGCTGGCCCGGCTGGCGCGAGCCATGCAGGATGCTTCGCGTCGATCCTGGCGCGCAGCGCCAGTCGTGGGTGGCCGCGAGCTTCCGGGCGGAGCAGAAACGGATGTTCGCAACCCGGCCGACCGTCGGAGCGTGGTCGGCACGGTACGAGCAGCGACAGCCGACGCGGTCACGAGCGCGGCGCGTCTGGCCGCTGGCGCTCAGCCCGACTGGGATCGGGTGCCGGCGCATGGCCGCGCAGGAATACTGGAGCGCGCGGCCGATCTGTTCGAGTCGCATGCGCCCGAGCTGATGGCGCTCGCGGTGCGGGAGGCCGGCAAGACCATCCCCGACGCTCTCGGCGAGGTGCGCGAAGCAGTAGACTACCTGCGCTACTACGCGCAGTGCGCACGCGAGGATTTCGCCGCGGCGCGCCGGATGCCGGGGCCCACCGGAGAGTCCAACGAACTGTGGCTGGAAGGCCGCGGGGTGTTCGCCTGCATCAGCCCATGGAATTTCCCTCTGGCGATCTGCACGGGCCAGGTCGCTGCAGCGCTCGCCGCTGGCAACACCGTGCTCGCCAAGCCGGCAGAGCAGACCCCACTGATTGCCGCACGGGCGGTGGCACTGCTGCACGAGGCCGGTGTGCCGGGTGAGGTCCTGCATCTGCTGCCCGGCGCAGGGACAGAAGTCGGCGCCCGCATGGTGGCCGATGCCAACGTGGCGGGCGTGGCCTTCACGGGCTCCACCGAAACGGCCAAGCTCATCCATCGCACGCTGGCGGCGTGCGAAGGCCCCATCCCGGTCCTGATCGCGGAGACTGGCGGTCAGAACGCAATGCTTGCCGACTCTTCCGCCTTGGCCGAGCAAGTGGTGGTCGATGCCGTGAGCTCCGCCTTCAACAGCGCCGGGCAGCGCTGCTCGGCGTTGCGCGTGCTGTTCGTGCAGGAGGATATCGCTCCGCGCGTGATCGAGCTGCTCGCCGGCTACATGGGCGAGCTGCGCATCGGCGATCCAGCCTGGCTCGCCACCGACGTGGGGCCGGTCATCGACGCTCAGGCCCAGGCCACGCTGGAGCAGCACAAGGCCTGGATCAAGACCCAAGGGGTGCCGATCCGCGAGATCGTGCTCCCCCCGGAATGCGCCCAGGGCACTTTCGTAGCGCCGCTGGCTGTCGAGATCCCTGCGCTCGACCTGCTGGAACGCGAGGTGTTCGGCCCCATCCTGCATGTGGTGCGGTTCCGGGCCAGCCACCTGGACGCAGTGGCTCAGAGCATCAACCGCACCGGGTTCGGCCTCACGCTGGGTGTGCACTCGCGCATCGAGTCGCAGGCCCAGGCATTCCAGCGGCGGTGTCGTGTAGGCAACGTCTACGTCAACCGCAACCAGATCGGCGCGGTGGTGGGCGTGCAACCCTTCGGCGGACGGGGGCTGTCGGGCACCGGTCCGAAGGCGGGCGGGCCGCACTATCTGCAACGCTTTGCCTGCGAGCGCACCGTGACGGTGAACACCGCGGCGGTTGGCGGCAACGCTAGCCTGCTCTCGCTGGGGGAGCAGTAAACTGTAACGTAACGGGTTCCTCCCGTGTTCCTTCCGTTACCCCCTCGTTCGTTAGGGGAGGGTCGGGAGGGCCGATGCTCGCTGAGCAGCTCCGGCGTCGGATCGCAGCAAGGATTCGGATGACTACAGCCTACATCGGATGCGGAGCGGGCTTCTCCGGCGACCGCTTCGACGCCGCAGTGCCGGTGGTGCAGACTCTGTCGAGACTGCAGGGGGAGCGCTTTCTCGTCTACGAGGTGCTCGCCGAGCGCACGCTGGCGATCGCCCAGCGCTTGAAGCGCGAGGATCCCGAGCAGGGCTATTCGCCCTTCCTCGATGCGTATCTGCCTCTGGTCCTTGCCGATTGCCACCGCCACGGTATCCGCATCGTCACCAACATGGGCTCGGCCAACCCGCTCGGCGCTGCGAAGCGGGTGCTGGCGCTGGCGTGCGAACTGGGGATCGCAGGCCTCAAGGTCGCCGCCGTCACCGGCGACGATCTACTCGCCGTCATGTCGCAAGCGCAGGTGCGAGCGCAGCCGGTGATGGAAGGCATCGCGCTGGACGAGCGCCCCATCGTCGCTGCCAATGCTTACCTCGGCGCCCAGCCGATCGCTCAGGCGCTCGGCACCGGTGCGCAAATCGTGCTCGTGGGTCGCACCACCGACGCGGCGCTGTCGCTCGGTCCGCTGCTGCACGTGCATGGCTGGGGCGAGCGCGATCTCGACCTGCTGGCCCAGGGCACCGTGTGCGGGCACCTGCTGGAGTGCGGTGCGCAGGTGACCGGAGCGTACTTTTCGGACCCGGGCTTCAAGGACGTACCCGATCTTGCGAACGTCGGCTTCCCGATCGCAGAAGTCGAAGCCGACGGCAGCCTGGCCGTCAGCAAGGCCGCGAACACCGGCGGGCTGGTCAGCCGCGCGACGGTCATTGAGCAACTGCTCTACGAGGTGCATGACCCGCACAACTATCTGACGCCCGATGTCGTCCTCGATCTCGGCGACGTTACAGTCGAGGACATCGGCCCCGACCGCGTGCGCGTGCAGGGCGCGCGCGGCAAGCCGCCACCGGCCACACTCAAGGCCACGGTGTGCGTGGACGCCGGCTGGTTGGGCGAAGGCGAGATCTCCTATGCCGGCCCCAACGCGCTGGCGCGCGCTGAGCTCGCCGCCTCCGTGGTCCGCGCGCGTTGCCTTACGATCGGGATCGCCGACCCGGTCCGCGTCGAGGTGCTCGGCACTCAGGCCATCCTCGACGGCAACACCCAAGGTCGCCGCGCGCGAGTCGCCCCACCCGCCGACGGCGAGTACCGGGTGCGCGCGGCCGTGCGCAGCCACAGTCGGAAGATCGCTCAGCAAGTCGCCGACGAAGTCCTGAGTCTCTACTGCTCGGGGCCTGCCGGGGGCGCAGGCGTTCGCCAGCACGTCTCCAGCCAGATCAGCACCGCATCGATCCTGGTCGATCGCAGCCTCGTCAAACCCGAAGTCACGCTGTTGGAGGCATCATGACCACCGTCGAAGTCCCGCTGCACGCCGTGGCCCATGCCCGTGCGGGCGACAAGGGGAACCGCTCGAATATCAGCGTCATTCCCCACCTGCCGGAGGCATTCCAGCATCTGGTCGAGCAAGTGACGGAGGCGCGCATGCTCGCCGTGTTCGCTCACAAAGGCGCCACGCGGGTCACGCGCTACGTCCTGTCGAAGCTGCCGGCCATGAACTTCGTGATCGACGATACACTAGAGGGCGGCGTCAACGGCAGCCTGTCCCTGGATGGCCACGGCAAGTCGCTGTCCTTCCTGGCCCTGGGCGATATCGCCGTGCGGGTGCCGGTCGCCTGCATCCCGGCGCGGTCTCCATATCACAAGCCAGCTGCCGACTAGCTCTGCGCCTGCTATAGAGGTAGCGAGCAACTGACGCGATGCACGGATCCGGTCGCGCTGCCACGCGCCGTTGGGAGTAAGCTTCCGAGTCGATACCAGTGCTGACTGCCGGCGGCGGGCGGGCCCGCCAGCAGCCATCGAGGTCGAGTATGGCGAGCTCCGAGTCGGTGTGGATGCGGCGCTTCGCGGATGCCGCGAGTTGCGTCATCGTGGGCGGGGCCTACTTCGTCCTCGCCTGGCTGTCGACGCACCTGACGCCGCGCACCGGGGAGATCGCTTATCTGTGGGCCGCCGGCGGTTTCATCCTGGCGCTCCTGCTGGTTGCGCCGCGCCGCCTCTGGCTGCCGTTCGCACTCGCGGCGCTGGTCGCAGACGTAGCACACGCCCAGACAGTCAGCCACTCGCTGCGCATCGGCCTGGCCTATCCCGCCGTCTATTTCTCTGTTCTCCTGCTGACATCGGCGGCCTTGCGACGCTGGGCGGGTGCGCCGTTGCGGCTGGACAGCATGCGCTCCCTCGCGTTGTTCCTGCTGATCGCGCCCGTCGCCGGCAACCTGCTGGCCGCGACGCTGGGAGCCGCCGTCTCATACTGGTCGGGAGGCCCGTTCACCGAGAGCCTGCGCGTGTGGTGGGTTTCCGACGCGCTCGGCATGCTGCTGATCACTCCCTTCGTCGTGGCGTGGTCCGACTTCCGCCTCCGCGAGCTGCGACGCATCCGTCCGCGCAATGTGCTCGAGGGCGTCGCCTGCGCTGCCGGCCTCGTTCTCGTCAGCCACTGGGCTTTCGGCGTGCAACCGGAGCCTAACGGTGCGGTACCTCCGCTCACGCACTTCCTGATTCCGTTTCTGGTCTGGGCTGCGCTGCGCTTCGGTGTGCGCGGGCAGAGTACCTCGGTGCTCATCGTGTGCGTCATCTCCGTATGGGACACGATGCGCGGCCTGGGTCCGTTCTCTGCAGCATTCGAGCACCCCGATCGTTCCGTGCTCTATCTCCAGGTCTTCCTGATGGTCGCAGCCGCGATGACGCTGGTGGGAGCCGTCGTGATGAAGGAACGGCGGTTCGCCCAGCGCGCAGCCGAGGAGTGGCGCCTGCGCTACGAGACCGCGGTGGTGTCGAGCGGTAATCTCGTGTACGACGCCAACCTTGCACGCCAGCGGGTCCTGTGGGGTGGAGACACACGAAAGGTTCTCGGTTGCTCGCCCGAGGCGCTTGCCGACCCCGCCGCGTGGATGGCGCGCGTGCACCCGGACGATCGCGAGACGATCCGCGCGCAGGCGCGCCGCGTGCGTCCCGGAGAGGAACGCGCTTACTCGCTCGAGTATCGGGTGCAAGGTGCCGGCGGCGCCTACATCGAGGTGGAAGACACCGGACGCGTGATCGGGTTGCGCAACTCCGGCGGCGGGATCCGGATCATCGGCATGCTGAAGGACGTGACGGGTCGCAAGCGGGCACAGGCAGAGCGTGAACGTCTCAACGAACGGCTGCGGGAAGCGCAGAAGCTCGAGGCGCTGGGCACGATGGCCGGTGGCATCGCCCACGACTTCAACAACATCCTCGGCGCGATTCTGGGGCACGGCGAGCTGGCGCTGGCAGAAGCGGACTACAGCACGCGCGCATCGAAGCGGCTGCAGGCGATCATCGATGCCGGACAGCGCGGTAAAGCATTGGTCGAGCAGATTCTCACCTTCGCCCGGCGAGGCGTGCGCCGCCGGCGCGCGGTGCCATTGTCGCCAGTATTCCTGGAGGTCCGCGACCTGCTCTCCGGCTCGCTACCGGCGACCTTGCGCATCGCGCTGGAGAACGACGATGCAACGATCGCCGTGCTGGGGGACCCTACGCGATTGCACCAGGTGCTGATGAATCTCGCGACCAATGCGGTCCATGCCATGCCGGGCGGCGGTTGCCTGACTCTCGGGCTGACCACAGAAACGGTAGCAGAGACGCGATTGCTCGACCACGGCAGTCTGCAGCCCGGGGGTTACGCCTTGCTCACAGTTCGCGATACGGGCAGAGGGATCGCACCGGAGGTGCAGGCGCGCATGTTCGAGCCGTTCTTCACCACCAAGGAGCACGGTAAAGGCACCGGGCTCGGGCTCGCGCTGGTGCGTGCGATCGTGGCGGACCATCACGGAGCGATTCAGGTCCGCTCCAAGCCCGGCGAGGGGACGCAAGTCGACGTCTACTTTCCCCTCGCGGTCGCCTCTGCGATGGAAGGCGTCGCTGCCGGGAGCGACCTGCCGCGCGGCGACGGCCGCACCGTCATGGTGGTGGATGACGACCGTGCCATGCTGGAGATGACCGAAGAGATGCTTGCGCATCTGGGCTACGAGCCGGTCGGATACGAGGCTGCGGCCGATGCGCTGCGGGCCCTGCGGGCGAACCCCGATCGCTTCGATCTGGTGCTGACCGACGAATCGATGCCCGAGCTCACCGGCACGCAGCTCGCCACCCGCGTCAGAGAGCTGCGGCCCGATCTTCCGGTGATCGTGGCGAGCGGATACGGTGGTCCGGACCTGCACCGGCAGGCGGTCGCAGCCGGTGCACGCGCCGTGGTGAGCAAGCCCTACGATTCCAGCGCCCTGGCGCAGACCCTTGCCGGCGCCCTGGAAGCGCGCGCCACCACTTGACACCTACCACGTTCCCCCTGTCGCAGAGACAGGCGGACGAAGACAGAGAAGCGCGGTTTCTTTCCCTCCTGCCCGAGGAGCGGTGCCTGCGCAGCAGGCGGGGTGGTGGCAGCCTGCCCGAGGAGGGGCTCCCAACCCGAAAGAGGCGAAGCTGCGCTACATCGAACCGTTCGCGCCGCACGCCCATCCTGAACGCTTCAGCGACTCCGCGCACGTCGAGAAGTTCTTCAAGCTCAACTGCACGATGGTGCTCAAGCGCGAATGCACGCCACTGGAGAAGGGCGACCTGATCACCTGGCTGCTGACCGTGGAGGGAGAAGCGCAGTACCCTGCGGGGCGTGCGACCGGGCCGGTACGCGCGGAGGAAGAGTAGCGATCCTCCGGCAAAGCCGGAGGATCGCGTGTCAACGGCGACGGGTACGGACGCTGTTACCCTGCTAGACTACCGCCACGCTACATTATCGGAGGAGATATGCTGAGCTACGACGTGGTCGAATGGGGCAAGCCGCTGCAGAGGCGCGAGCACGAGACCCCCAAGCCCACTGGCACCGAGGTGCTGCTCAAGCTCAAGTACTGCGGTGTGTGCCACAGCGACGTGCACATCCGCGACGGGTATTTCGAGCTGGGCGGCGGCAAGCGCTTCCACATGAGCGAGCGCGGGATGCATCCGCCGGTCACGCTGGGGCACGAGCCCTACGGCACTGTGATCGCCGCCGGACCAGAAGCCCGCGACGTCCCCATCGGCCAGGACCGTTTGGTGTGCCCATGGATCGGGTGCGGCACCTGCGTGCGCTGCCGCGAAGGCCAGGACAACCACTGCATGGCACCGCGCTGGATCGGCATCCAACGCCCCGGCGGCTACGCCGACCACCTGCTCATCCCGCATCCGCGCTACCTGGTGGACGCCAGCGGCATCGACCCCGCCTGGGCCGCCACTTTGGCTTGCTCCGGCTTGACGACTTACTCGGCGGTGTCGGCGCTCGCGCCGATCCCGCGTGAGGAGTGGGTTGCCGTCCTCGGTGCCGGCGGTCTCGGACTGATGGCGATCGGCATGCTGCGGGCGCTGGGGCATGAGCGCATCGTCGCCGTGGACATCGATCCTGCGAAGTTCGCCGCCGCTCGCGAGGAAGGTGCTGCGGCCACACTCAACGGCAAAGATCCGGACGTCGCCAGGAAGCTGCTCGAGATTGCCGGCGGCCCGTTGTACGGCGCGGCGGATCTGGTGAACAACACCGGCACCGCGAGCCTGGCGCTGGCGGCACTGCGCAAGGGCGGACGCCTGATCCTCGTGGGGCTCTACGGCGGGGAGATTCCCCTGTCGCTGGTGGCGGTGGTCCAGCGCGCGCTGACCATCCGCGGCTCCAATGTGGGCACGGTCGCCGAGCTCAAGCAGGTGGTAGAGCTCGCCCGCGCCGGCAAGCTCAAGCCGATCCCCATCGAGAAGCGGCCGCTGTCGGAGGTCAGCCGCACGCTGGATGAGCTGAAAGCGGGAACGATCGTGGGCCGGGTGGTGGCCGAGATCGGTTGAGGTTAGTGACCTACAGCTGAACCGCAGAGGCGTTAGCCGACTTCGTCGAGGAAATCGCGCAGCACCTGTGCGCACTCCTTGGCGTGCGAGAATGGCAGCCCGTGCCGCGCGTGCGCGAACACATGCAGCCGCGCGTTAGCCAATCGCGACTTGAGATCGGCCATCACCGGCACCGGAATGAACGGACTGGAATCGCCGTGCAGCAGCAGGACGGGCATGCGCACGGCGCCCAGCTCGGGCGAGAGGTCCGCGCCGGCCAGAAGCCGCACCGCGTCGAGCACGAACTGCGGTGACGCGCCGGCCTGCTCCTGCTCGTACCAGCGCCACATCTCCTCGGTTATCGCGCCGTCGAAGAAGCGCTTTTGCATCATGTGCCGCGACCATCCCGCCATGCCGCCCGCATCCATGATCTGCTTCCAATTGTCGATGCTCTGGATCGACCCGCCGATGTGCGCGCCGTTGCTGATGGTGAGGCTCCGGATCCGCTCCGGATGGTCGATGGCCGCCTTCAGCGCGATCGTCCCGCCGATCGACTCGCCCACCAAGTGAAACCGCTCGGTCTTCGTGGCGTCGGCAACCGCGATCAGATCCTCCGCGAGCCGCTCCATGGACAGCGCAGCACCCGGTTCGGGCCAGGTCGACCGCCCATGCCCGCGCATCTCGAAGGTCACCAGGCGGAATCGGTCCGCGAGAACCGGCAACCAGGCGGCCCATGCTCCGCTGGTCGCGCCAAGCCCGTGGTGGAACAGGATCGTTTCCGCCTCCCCTTGCCAGGGCGGCGTGAGATCGACGATTTCGTAGTGCAGGGTGCAGCCGGGAACGGTCAAGGTCCGCACTGTGGCTCCCTTCATCAAACGCGCTAGCCGCAGAGGAAGGCAGAGGAGCAAGGCTGCGATCGGGAAGGCCACGTGAGAACGTGATCCCATCGTGTTCTTCGCAGTCGAGGGGTTTTGCAGTTCCTCTGCGTTGCTCTGCGTCCTCTGCGGATCATGAGTTCTGGTTTGGACCCTCGTGACACAGCCGATGGCGTCAAGCGCTCGCCTGATCCAGCTTGGCGATCGCCGCAGGATTCAGCTTCAAGCGGGTCGCGGCGATCAGCGTGTCGAGCTGCTCCAGCGTCGTGGCGCTCGCGATCGGCGCAGTCACGCTCGGCCGCGCCATGAGCCAGGCGAGCGCGACGGACGCCGGCGTGGAGCCATGCTCCTCCGCGACGCCGTCCAACGCAGCGAGGATGCGCATGCCACGCTCGTCGAGGTATTTTTTCACGCCCTGGCCGCGCGGGCTCTTGGCGAGATCGGCGTCCGAGCGGTACTTGCCGGTGAGGAATCCCGCCGCCAGCGAGAAATAGGGAAGGACGCCCAACCCCTCGCGCAAGCACAAGGGCTCGAGCTTCTGCTCATAGTCGGCGCGCTCGCACAGGTTGTAGTGCGGTTGCAGGCTCTGGTACGCCGGCCGGCCGTGTGCGCGGCTCGCCTGGAGTGATTCGGCCAGCCGCTCGGCACCGAAGTTGGAAGCACCGATGACGCGCACCTTGCCCTTACCCACCAGGTCGGCATAGGCAGCGAGCGTCTCCTCGACCGGAGTATCCGGATCGTCCTTGTGCGACTGGTACAGATCGATGTAGTCGGTCTGCAGGCGATGGAGCGAGTCCTCCACGGCCCGCATGATGTAGGCCTTCTTGAGGCCTTTGCGCTCCGGGCTCATCTCCCAACCGACCTTGGTGGCGATCACCACCTTACCGCGGTTACCGCGCTGTTTGAGCCACTTGCCGATGATGGTCTCCGACTCGCCGCCTTGATGTCCCGGCACCCAGCGGGAATACGCGTCCGCGGTATCGATGAAGTTGCCGCCGGCGGCGACGAAAGCATCCAGCAGCTTGAAGGACATCGTCTCGTCTGCCGTCCATCCGAACACATTGCCCCCGAGTACAAGGGGTGAGACTTCCAGACCCGACTTCCCCAGCTTGCGCATCTGCATCGCGAAACTCTCCTGCGGTGTGGTGTGGTTTGCCCGGCGCTGCGTCACGCCAGGTTTCGTCGCCGCATTATCGCGCACAACGGCGTGCTGGGTCCGACGCTGTCCGGGGCCGGCGACATCTGCATTTGTCGTGGGCCGCATCTGGGCTTATCCTTGCGCTACTTCGCGCGATGGACTGGACCATGGCCTCCCCTCCCCCCGCCGGCTGTCCCGCTCGGCGCGCCTCACCATGAAATGCGCTACGTGCGGCGTCGACAACCGCGCAGATCGCAGATTCTGCTCTGCCTGCGGCAAGGCGCTGCCGTTGTCTTGCCCGCGATGCGGCTTCCTCAACGAGCCCGACGATGCATTCTGCGGCGGTTGCGGCCATCGGCTGCTCGGCGCAGGCCACTCCGACGGCGAGCGGGCGGGCGAGCCAGCTGCGGCCTACCATGTCCAGCCACCCCAGCCATCGCCGGACGGCGAGCGGCGCCAGATCACAGTTATGTTCTGCGACCTGGCCGGCTCCACGCCGCTGGCAGCGCGGCTCGACCCCGAGGACCTGCGCGAGGTCATCCGCACCTACCAGGCAGCCTGCGCGGCAGTGATCGAGCGCTACGAAGGCCACATCGCGCAGTTCCTCGGCGATGGGCTGGTGGTCTACTTCGGGCACCCGCAGGCTCATGAAGACGACGCGCAGCGCGCGGTGCGCGCCGGCCTGGGGATCGTCGAGTCGATCGGCGCGCTGAACCAGCGGCTGACCCCGCAGCTCGACGTCGCCCTGTCGGTGCGCATCGGCGTGCACACGGGCCTGGTGGTCGTGGGTGCGGTCGGCGGCGGACAGCGGCAGGAGCAGCTGGCGCTCGGCGAGACGCCCAACCTGGCTGCGCGCCTACAGGGGCTCGCCGAAGAGAACGGCCTGATCATCAGCGCCGCGACGCAGCGGCTGGTGCAAGGGTTCTTTGTCACCGAGGATTCCGGGCAGCACGCACTCAAGGGATTCGCCGAGCCCGTGCACGTGTTCCAGGTCCTCGCCGAGAGCGGGATGCGCAGCCGCCTGGACGTAAGCGGCGACAGCGGCCTGACGCCGCTGGTGGGCCGCGACCAGGAGCTGGGGCTGCTGCTGGACCGCTGGCAGTCCGTGGTCGACGGTCAAGGGCAGGTCGTGCTGGTCACTGGCGATCCGGGCATCGGCAAGTCGCGGCTGGTACAAGCCGTGTCCGCGCGCATCGCCGACCAGCCGCACACGCGGCTCGAGTTCCGCTGCTCCCCGTACCACGCCAACAGCCCGCTGTACCCGGTGATCGACTTGCTGCCCGAGGTGCTGGGCTACGGCATCGAGGACTCCCCCGCACAACGGCTGGAGAAGCTCGCACAGTTCGCGCGCGACTACGGCCTGTCGGCGACCGAGGGACTGCCCCTGCTCGCTGCGCTTCTGTCCCTGCCTGCCCCCGAGGGTGCGGCGCTCCCACCCATGAGCCCGGAGCGGCAGAAGCAGCGCACGCTGGAAACGCTGCTCGGACTGGTGCTCGCGCTGGCCGCGCGACAGCCGGTGCTGGTGGTGGTGGAGGATCTGCACTGGATGGACCCCACTACGCTGGAGCTGCTGCACCTGCTGATCGAACAGGCGCCCGGCGCGGGGCTGTTCGTGCTGCTCACCGCGCGGCAGTCGTTCCAGCCCCAGTGGGCGCCGCATTCGCACATCGCGACGCTTACCCTGAACCGGTTCACCCACCGTCAGACCCTGAGCATGGTGCAGCTGCTGGTCGGCAAGCCGCTGCCGCCGGAGGTCGTGGAGCAGATCGTTTCCAAGACCGACGGCGTGCCGCTGTTCGTCGAGGAGCTCACCCGCATGGTGCTGGAATCCGGGCTGCTGCGCGAGCAGACGGATCGCTACGTGCTGGATGGACCCCTGCCTGCGCTGGCCATCCCCGCCACGCTGCAGGACTCCCTCACGGCCCGCCTGGACCGTCTGGCCGACGTCAAGACCGTCGCCCAGCTCGGGGCAACCATCGGACGCACCTTCTCCTATGCGCTGCTGCGCGCCGTGTCCCGCCTCGACGAGACGACACTCCAGCACGAGCTGGTCCGTCTGGTGGACGCAGAGCTTCTGCACCAACGCGGTGTACCGCCCGACGCTGTGTTCATCTTCAAGCACGCCCTCATCCAGGAGGCCGCCTATAACTCGCTGCTCAAAAGCACGCGCCAGCAGTACCACGAGCGCATCGCCCGGACCATGATCGAGCAGTTCGCGGCCGAGGCGGAAGCACAGCCGGAAATCGTTGCTAACCACTACACCGCCGCCGGCATCCCTGGCGAGGCTGTGACGTGGTGGCACCGCGCCGGGCAGCGGGCAGTGCAGCGCGCCGCGTACACAGAGGCCAGCTCGCACTTCGGCAAAGGCCTGGAAGTGCTGGCGGGGCTGCCCGAGTCGGCCCAGCGCGCGCACACCGAGCTGGGCCTGCAGATCGCGCTCGGCTACGCACTCATCCCGGTCAAAGGCTGGGCATCGACGGAGACTGCCGCTGCATTCACAAGGGCCGGGGATCTGTGCGCGCAAATCGGAGAGGTGCCGCAGCTGTTCCGCGCGGTCTGGGGGCTTGGCGCCTTCCACTTCGTGCGGGGCGACCAGCGCAAGGCGCGAGAGGCGGCCGACCAGTGCCTGGGGCTGGCGCAGCAGACCGAGGATGCCGACAACCTGATCGAAGCCCACTACATGCGCGGCATGGTCGCTTCGGCGACCGGGGAATTCCCAGCCGCACAGAGCCAGCTGGAGCGCTGCGTGGAGCTGTACGGCCCGGGCAAGCGCGATCTGCACGCGCTGCTCTACGGACAGGATCCCAAGGCCTCGGCGCTGTCCTGGCTGGCGATGGACCTGTGGGTGCTGGGCTACCCGGACCAGGCGCTGGCACGCGCACGCGAAGCATTGGCGTTCGTCCAGAGCGGGTCGAACCCGTTCGCACTGGCCCGAGCCCTCGCGGGGCAGGGCTTCGTGCACGTCTTCCGGCGCGAGCCGCAGGCCCTGGAGGGACCGCTGGAGGCTGCCATCGCGCTGTGTGTGGAGCAGGGTTTCACCTACTTTCGCGCTGTCGTCTCCACCTTCCAGGCCAGCAACCTCGCGCTGCTGGGCCGGCTGGACGAGGCGAGATCGCTGTTGTGCGAGAGCATCGACCGGCTTCGCGACATCGGCTCCGAGCTGCTGCTTACAGTCATCCTCGGCAACCTGGCGGACTTGCATCGGGCCCGTCGGGAGTACGAGGAAGGGCTGGCCGCCGTCGCCGACGGTTTGGCGCTGGCCGAACGCAACGGCGAGCATTGGGGCGAGCCGGAGTTGTACCGCCAGCGTGGTGAGCTGATCCTGGCAGCGGGTAGCGACGACCAGGCGGAAGCGGAGTCCTGCTTTCATCGCGCGATCGGGGCGGCGCGCACGCGCCAGGCCCGCGCCTACGAGCTGCGCGCAACCACCAGCCTGGCGCGGTTGTGGCGGTCGCAGGGCAAGCACGCCGACGCTCGCGCAGCGCTGCGCGCCGTCTACGCGTCGTTCACCGAAGGTCTGGACACGGCGGACTTGAAGGACGCCGCGGCGCTGCTGCAGGAGCTACATCACTAGTGCTGCGACACACTAATTCCACCTCTCACCACGAAGGCACGAAGAAAACCGGAACGAGGGGCTATGAGGGCTTCCGGCGCTCGCCACCTCTACCACACGATGCTTCGCTACTAACGTGTCTCTGTACTAGTGCAATAGACAGGATTATGCCTAGCGAGGGAGCACGAAACGTGGTCCTTCCTGCGGAGATTCTGTCGGTGTTTCCGGTTGCTGCGTCGGACTAATCGAAGTAATCCTGTTAATCCTGTCCATTCGGTTCACATCTAGGTCAGCGGCCCTGCCCCGCGCTCGTCGGGCTCCAACGCGCCCATCCTCAGCCGGAACAGCCGCTCGTCCGCGCGCCGCAGCCGCCGGCTCACCTCGCGCCCGAGGTTCATCTGGATGAGCGCGAACTGCTCGAGGTCCTTTTCGTAGAGCGCGAAGAAGGCGCTGCCTGGCAGCTCGAGCGCGCTGCAGGCTTCGATCGCACGCACACTGGCGCTGCGCGGGAACAGATCCATCAGTGCCATCTCGCCGAAACAATCACCCTCGCCGAGATAAGTCAGCAGATGCTCCTGCCCTTCCCAGTGCTTCAGCACCGCGACGCGCCCCGCCTCCAGCACGAACACGGACTGGGCCTGGTCGTTCTCGCGGAAGAAGTAGGCACCGGCAGGCAAGGTGACCTTCGAGCCTTGATCCACGAGGAGCTGCAGCACGTCGGCACGGATGCCGCCGAAGATCGGCATGCGCTGGAAGGCAGCGGTGCGTGCAGGTTCCATGGGTCGACGGGAGCCGTGCCGTGCATGCTAGCCCGATTCGGCCGGCGCGCCCACCTCCACGGGCTCCGCCCGGCCAAGCCAGAACCGAGTAGACGGGATTTCTCAGGTAGACTCTCGTCGTTCCGCACCACCCGCCCCCAGCGGGCGCTCGAGTCCGCGTGTAGCCCGCCTCAGCAAGCGGCCTGAACCATGTTACGGTACCCTCGACCTCGGGCACGCGTGTACGCGCGCCTCGCTGAACCGCCTGCGGGAGCGTACATAGCCGCTTTCTCAACCGCTTGTTGACCATGTATCGAGCCCATTTCGGCCTGCGCGAGCTGCCGTTCGGCATCACGCCCGACACCAGCTTTGCCTTCTCCGGCACCTCGCACCAGGAGGCGCTGAACACCCTGCTGGTGGCCGCCAGCAGCGGGGAAGGCTTCACCAAGATCACGGGTGAAGTCGGGACCGGCAAGACCATGCTGTGCCGTCGCTTCATGTCGGCGCTGGACGCGGGATACGTCTGCGCCTACCTGCCCAACCCGCTGCTCGAGCCGAAAGGCCTGATGCATGCGCTGGCGCAGGAACTGCAGCTGGAGGTCGCGGAGGGCGCCGCCCTGCAGGCGCTGATCCAGCAGCTCGGCCAGGCACTGCTCGGCTACGCCCGGAAGGACAAGCGCGTGCTGGTGTGCATCGACGAGGCCCAGGCCCTGCCCCTGGACACGCTCGAGGCGCTGCGCCTGCTGACCAATCTCGAAACGGAGAAGCGCAAGCTGCTGCAGGTGATCCTGTTCGGCCAGCCCGAGCTCGACGAGCTTCTGGCGCAGGACTCCCTGCGCCAGTTGCGCCAGCGCATCACCTTCGAGTACCGCCTGCAGGGGCTCAACAAGCCGGAGTTGCTGCTATACCTCGCGCACCGGCTGCGCGTAGCCGGATACTCCGGGAGGCCGCTGTTCACGCGCGGGGCGGTCAACGGCCTGTATAGCGCCAGCGGCGGCGTTCCCCGGCTGATCAACGTGCTCGCTCACAAGGCGCTGCTGCTTGTATACGGCGAGGGCGGCTACGAGGTGCAGAGCCGGCACATCAAGGCCGCCGTCAAGGACACGTCCTCAGCCAACCGGTCGCGGCTGCCCTGGTGGCGGCCACGCGCGAGGCGCTCACAGTCCTAGCCGACTGCGCCTTCAACGCCCCTCCTGCGTGGTCACGGTCCCTCGCCCCTGATCCGCAGCTGGAGTCTCTCCGCGAGCCGCGGAGTCAGCTCGATAATGCGGTCGATGGTCATCCGCACATGAGCCTCGACCGCAATGGCGTTCGTTTCATGCTCTGGGACGACTTCGTCCACATCGGGAAGCGGTTCCCCGGGAAGGCCACACGCCTCTGTGAACAGAGGAACGTCCCCACGACCGAAACGCTCCACCAGCACGGCGCGATGCTCCGTGCTCATCGCGATGATGAGTCCAGGCTCCCGTAGCATCTCTCCAGTCAGAGTCCGCCGACGATGCTGCCTGACGTCGAGTCCTCGGGCGAGAAGATAGTCTCTGACGACCGGCCTCACTACGTACGGAAAATCCTCGGTCCCGGCGGAGGCGACCACGATGTCGCTCATGGGGCCGAGAACTTCGCGCAGTGCGTACTCCGCCGTCAGGCTGCGAAAGATGTTGCCGGTGCAGACGAACAGGACACGATGCATATCGTTTCCTCGTGGCATCGATCAATGCACACGAGCGATCGGGCTTGGGGATATCGGTTCCGGGGCCGACCAGCGGCTCACGGGGCGACCGACTCGTAGTCGAACGGCATCGCGGTCTCCAGCACGCGATCCGGCGTGCGCTCGCGCTCGGCCTGCCGGCGCTGTTCGTCCGGCTTGAGCTGCGCTTCCATGTACGCGCCGAGATAACGGCCGCGAGCGGTCATGGTACGGCCGACCCGCAGGCGTTGCGCTTCGAAGGCCGCCAGTCCCGCCGCGTAATCGCCGCCGCTGTGCTCGAGCGCCTCGACCAGGGCAAGTGCATCGCCCCCGGCCTTGGGCACACCCATCGCGACGTGCGGGCGGGCGACGAATGCAGCGTCGCCGATGATGGCCACGCGTCCCACGACCAGGCGCGGCGATTCCAGATCGACGATCGGTTGGAAGAAGTGCAGCCGCGCGCGCTCGACCGCCTCGGCAAACTGGGGCGCCAGCACCCTCCCCGCCATCGCCACCATCTCGTCGCGCACAAGCACGCTGAGCGACGCGGGAGGAATGCCCCCCGCATGGTAGCGACCACGGTCGTCGGTCAGCATGCGGGGCAGCTCATCGGCCTCGCGCACCGGGTGGTACCAGACCACGTTGTATTGCCGCCGTCCCGGCTCGACACTGTGGTCCGGGCCCGGCACTGCATAGCCGATGCCTTGCTCGCCGGGCGCAGCGCAGATGGTGTAACGCTCGAACAGCAGCGCATACGTCGACGCCGACAGTGCACTCTCGTCGGTCAGGCAACGCCAGGCCACATAGCCGGGGTAGAACGACCTGGCCTCTGGCAGCACCTGGCCCCGCACCGTCGAGCGCAGGCCGTCGGCGCCGACCAGCAGGTCGCCCTCCATGCGCGCGCCGCCACTGAAATGCGCTGTCACGCCGGCATCGTCCTGCTCGATGCGCTCCAGTGTGACGCCGCTGTGGTAGCGCGCCGCCGGGAACACCACCTTCAGCATCTCGAACAACCGGCGCCACGACGTCATCACCTGCGGAAACTCGCGCTCGACCATGATATTCCCCGCCCGGTCGAGGACGATGCGAGCCGGCAGCGTGACGCCGTACTGCTCCTCCCGCTCTTCCACGCCCGCGGCCCGGAACGCATCGACCAGGCCGGGCAGGATCGTGATGCCGGCGCCGCGCCCTTCGAGCACGCCGCCCGTGCGCTCGAAGACGTGGACGTCCCAGCCGCTGCGGTGGAACAGGTTGCCGGCGATCAGACCGCCGAGCGAGCCGCCGATTATCAGAACCCGGCGGCGCGCAGAGTGAGAAGGGCCTGCCATCGTCAGCTCACCCGGTCGGTGGACAGCCCCGAGAGCTGCTCGGCGTGCTTGATGGCCGCCATGTAGTCCTCGTCGCCGTAGCCCGCGCCCACGACCGACTGCATGAGCTGGCGTGTGGCGGCGGTGAGCGGCATCGGCACCGAGTTGGCGCGGGCCGCCGCGAGCATCAGATCGATGTCCTTGAGGATCAGGCGCGTGGTCATGGTCGGCGTGAAGTCGCGCCGCTTGAGCAGCGCCGCTTTCGCCTTCAGCCAGGGAGAGGTGAGCGTGCTCTGCGCCAGCGTGTCGAGCATCAGGCTCCAGTCGAGGCCGGCCTTGCGGCCCAGGGCCAGCGCCTCGGCCATCGCCTGGGCGAAGTTCACCACCAGGGCGTTGACCACCAGCTTCATCACGCGCGCCTCTTCACCCGCTCCCAGGTAAACCTGGGCATTGCTGAAAGTCTGCACTACCGGCTTCACCGTCTCCCAGGCCGATTGCGGACCCGACACCAGCGCGGTGACCTCGCCGCGCTGCGCCGAGGCCGCGTTGCCCGAGATCGGTATGCGCAGGTAGAGCACGCCGAGCTTGTCCGCCTCGCGCGCGACCTCGGCGGACACCTCGACCGACACGGTGCTGGTGTCGATGAAGACGGCGCCAGGCCTGGCATTGGCCAGCACCCCTTCGGGCCCCAGCGCGATCGCGCGCAACGTCGCATCGTCCGGAATGCTGGAGAACACCAGGTCCGCTTCGCGCGCGCACTCGGCCCGGTTCGCCGCCTCCCGTGCGCCTCGCGCGGCCAGCCTCTGGCGGCTCGCCGCGGTGCGCGAGCACACCAGCACCGGGTAGCCGGCCGCGAGGATGAAGCCCGCCATCGCCGTACCCATCCGGCCCGCGCCGATCCAGCCTATGGTTGGAAGAGTTGCCATTTCACGCTCCCAGGTAGTAGCTCTTGACGAGCTCGCTCTCCCGCAGCTCGGCGAGGTTGCGGCCTTCGAACGCGATCTCGCCGTGCACGATGATGTAGCCGCGGTCGGCGATGCGGCTCGCCTCGTGGAAGTTCTGCTCGGCCATCAGCACGGTCAGCCCGAACTGCTCCTTGAGCTGACGGATCATGTTGATGGTCTGGATCACCAGCACCGGCGACAGTCCTATCGACGGCTCGTCGACCAGCAGAATCCGCGGGGCCGACATGATGGCACGGGCAATCGCCAGCATCTGCTGCTGGCCGCCGCTCATGCTTCCGGCGAGTTGGCGGGCACGCTCCCGCAGCAGCGGAAACACCTCGTAGCACAAGGCAAGGTTGCGCTGGATCGCGGGCCGCGCGGCAGTCCGGAAGGCGCCCAGCAGCAAGTTCTCCTCGACCGTGAGCTTGGGGAACAGCCGGCGGCCCTCCGGGACCATCGCGATTCCCAGCGCAACGATTTCCTGAGGCGGCTTCCCGGTCAGGTCCAGGCGCTCGCCGTCCACCTCCAGCGTCACCCTCCCGCTGGAAGGCGTCACCAGGCCCATGATGCACTTCATCAGCGTGCTCTTGCCGTTGCCGTTGGTTCCGAGCAGAGCCACCGTCTCGCCCTGGGACACTTGCAGCGAAACGCCGTGCAGGGCGCGCACCGCACCGTAACCCGCTTCCAGGTTGTCGACGGCGAGCCTAAGCACCGAGGTAGACCTTGCGCACACTGGCGTCGGCGGCAACCTCGGCCGACGAGCCTTCAGCCAGGATCCGGCCGGCGTCCAGGCATACGACGCGTTGCGAGAAGCGCATGATCGCGCGCATGATGTGCTCGACCATGATGATGGTGACGCCCTGCTGGTTGACGCGCAGCACGATCGCGAGCATCTCGTCGACCTCCGACGCGGATAACCCGGCCATCACCTCGTCGAGGATCAGCAGGCTGGGCCGAGACGCCAGCGCCCGCGCCAGCTCCAGCTTGCGCAGCTCGACCTGCGAGAGCGTGCTCGCCAGCGCGTCCGCCTTGCCCGCCAAGCCCATCTCGGCGAGGATCGCCAGCGCCTCGCCGCGCACGTCGGCCAGATGCAACGAGCGGCGGTGCGTCACGTACTCCAGCGGCACCGCGACGTTCTCGGCCAGGCTCATGCGCGAAAACGGACGCGGGATCTGAAAGCTGCGCGCCATGCCGAGCCGCGTGCGCCGGTGCGCAGGCAGCCGCGTGACCTCGGCCCCGTCGAAGCCGATGAAGCCCGCGTCGCTGCGCAGCGAGCCGCTGATGCAATTGATCAGGGTGGTCTTGCCCGACCCGTTCGGCCCGATGATCCCCAGCCGCTCGCCACGACGCGCACTCAGGCTCACGTCCGAAAGCGCGGCGAAGCCACCGAAGCGCTTGCTGATCCCCCTGACCTCCAGCAACTGCGCGCTCACCGGCTCGCTCCTCCACGCCCCGACAGCCGTTGCGCCAGCCCGAGGATGCCTTGCGGCGCAGCCACCACGAAACCGACCAGCACAAGCCCGACCACCAGCACATTCAGCTCCGAGGAAACGGTCACGGTCACCACCTGCTGCGCCGTGCCGAGCAGCACTGCGCCGATGACCGGGCCGAGCCAGCTTGCGGTCCCGCCGATGAGGGGCATGGCCAGCGCCGAAACTGCATAGTTCAGGCTGAAAGCCGACACCGGCTCGATGAAGCTCATATACAGGGGGAACGGCGCACCGGCCACCCCCATCAGTGCGCCCGACAGCGTCGCAGCCACGAGCTTGAGCCTCAGCGTGGGCACGCCCACCGACTCGGCGGCTTCCTCGTTGTCGCGGATAGCACGCAGCCCCCGCCCGATCCAGGAGCTCTCCACGAAGCGCGCCAGTCCCACCGCCAGCACGGCGAAACAGGTCATCGCCACGAACAGCATGCGGTTATATGAGACGAACGCCGCCGGGGCCTCCGGCTGAAAGATGGCGATGCCGCGCGCACCGCCCACGAAGCTCCAGTTGATCACCACCGTCTCGCAGATGACGGCGATGGCGACCGTGGCGATCGAAAAGAAGATGCCGCGCAGACGCAATGTCAGCGCACCCACCAAAAAACCCATGGCGCCCGCAACCGCCGCAGCCGCGAGCACCTGAACCAGCAAAGGCGCCTCGAATGCCTGGATTAGCGCAACGGAGGTGTATGCACCGGCTGCGAAGAACGCCCCCGAGCCGAAGTTGACGTAGCCGGCGTAGCCGCCGAGGATGTTCCAGGCGGTGGCGAGCACCACGAACTGCAGCACCACGTAGCCGGCGAAGAACACGTACTCGTTCCCCACCGTGCGCGTGAGCAGAAGAGCAGCGAACACTACCGCAACCGCGCCCGCCACGAACCTGCTCCACCCGCGCATGCCGCCTCAGCGCCCGAACAGTCCCGCAGGGCGCACGGCCAGGACCAGCAGCAGCAGGCCGAACGCCACCGCCGGGGCCCAGGAGGCACCGAACGAAGTCAGCACCACGCTTTCCGCGACGCCGAGGATCAGGCCGGCCGCGAGCGTGCCGGGCATGCTGCCCAGCCCAGCCAGCACCGCCACGCAGAAGGTGCGGCCGATGTACAGGCGCCCCAGCCCCGGTTCCACCGGGCCGACGATGATCAGCAGCGCGCCGGCGAGCGCACACGTCCCCATGGCGATGCCGAACGCCCATTGCTTGACGCGGATGGGATCGGCGCCCATCAACGCCAGCGCGGTCTGGTCCTGCGCCACTGCTTTGATCGCACGGCCGGTGAAGGTGCGTGACAAGTACAGCGACAATCCAACGGTGAGCGTGAGCGCGACGGCAAACGCAACCAGCATCCGGGTCGGCAGCCGCATATCGGCCAGCCGCACGCTGTCCCCGATGTAGGGCGCGTCGACCATGCGCTGGTCGACGCCGAAGGCGAGAATCAACGCGACCTCCACGATGAACGCGACGCCGAAGAAGAAGGCCAGCCCGCGCAGCCCCGCATCGCTGCCCCGCCGCTCGAAGACGGCATGGTAGAAGCGGTAAAGGCTGAGCCCCACCAGGAAGAACACCGGCATGAGCAGCGCACCGGCCAGCAGCGGGTCCACGCCCTGCTGGCCGAGCAGATACACGCCGTAGGCGCCCAGCACCAGGAAGGCCGGATGCGCGATGTGCGGCACGTCGAGCAACCCGAACGCGACCGACAGTCCGATGCTCATCGCCGCGTAGAAGCAGCCGAGCAGCAGGCCGGCGATGATGGCCTCGATCAGCAGCTCGGGGGGCATGCCCTCGGTCTCCCTTTCACCTTAAACTGAAGGTGCATCCGGCTTTCCTGTGGGTCGCGTGCGGCAACACCGCGGCCCCCCCTTCAAGGGGAGGGCTCGGGTGGGGAGTATCAAGTCGAGTTGTCTATGTTCTCTGTGGCTATTTGGTTTCGAGCTGACCATGCTCACTTGCGCGCCTGCCCGAACGGCAGCACCTCGCCGGTCTGGAAAGCAGCCGGGGCGACGATGACCTGATTGCCGGGGCGGCGGAATTGGTCGAGGTCCTTGTCGACGATACCGCGGAACTGCACGTAGACGATGCGCGGGTTCGCCCATTCGCCGGTGGGTCCGTAGCGGATGGGTCCGACGATGGTCTTCATCTCGTGGCTGCGGATGTACTGCGCCAGGACCTTGTGGTCCAGGCTGCCGGTGGCAGTTACCGCCTGAGCGAGGATCTCGCCGATCGCATAGTCGAAGGGCGGCAGATAGAAACCCAGGGGATCCACGTTCGCCTCGGCGGCTTTGGCCTGGTAGCGGGTGAGGAAATCGCGCACGCCCGGAAAATCCATGGTCTTCTCGGGCACCCAGACGTTGTAGTTCACCACCCCGTTCAACTGCGAGCCCAGCGCCTGCATGATCGTCGAGTACTGCAGGCCCACCATACCGCCGCCGAACAGCTTCACGCTCTCGCCGATGCCGATCTCGTTGACGGCGCGAATGACGGCAGCCGAGTCGGCCGGATAGGACGCCACGAACACGGCGTCGGGCCGCTTCACCCGGATCGCTCGGACCATCGAGGAGAAATCCACCGTGCTGGGCGGGTAGTTCTGGTCGTACACGGCCTCGAGGCCATGCGCTTTCAGCCCGGCGCGCACGCCGCCCGCCAGGTTCTGCGAGAACTCGGCGTCCGCCGCGAGGATGGCGATGGTCTTCGCGCCGAGCCTGCGGCACAGCTCGAGGAAGGGCGCGGCCGCGTCCCGCGCGGAGGCCCAGGGCTGGTTGTTGAAGTACTTGTCGTGGCGAATGCGTGCGTTCGCGTCGAGGGCGAAGTTGCCGATCAGCAGCAGGTCGCGCCGCTTCACGAGCGGCATGATGGAGGCGGTCGGATTGGTGGCGTAGGGTGCGACGAGCAGATCGACCTTGTCCACGTCCAGCAGCTTGGTGTAGATCCCCGGCGTCAGAGCCGGGTTGCCCTGGTCGTCGTAGACGACCAGCTCGACCGGCCGTCCGAGCAGCCCGCCGCGGGCGTTGATGTCGTCGCGCCAGATCTGCAATGCAACCAGGCCGGACTTGCCGGCGCCGCTGAGCGGTCCGGTCTGGGCAATGGAGAAGCCCACCCGGATCGGCTTACCGCTCTGCGCATGGACCGCTGGCGGCGGCAGCAACGAAAAGAGCGCTGCAACGCCGAGCAGCAGCGTTGCACGCATCCGCTTGTTCACGACCTCCCCCTCCGTATCGCCGGCGCGGCTGGTCCGATGCCGCCGCGCTCCTTACCCGGTGCGTCGCGGGATTCGACTGTACCAGCTACTCGCCCACACGGCCAACTAGTGGGCTGGAACGCTGAAATGCGGAGCTGGGGAAGAGGGTCGAAGACGGGTACTGAAGCTGAGAGCCAGGATTGGTGAGCTTCAGCCCGCTTGGTTCAACGGGCCGGCGCAGGCGCACTGCCCGCGCCGCTCTCGCCGGCTGCGCGCCGCGGGAGCAGCACGACGAAGATGGTGCCGCGGCCCTCATGGCTGCGGCAAAGGATGCGGCCGCCCATGCCGCGCACGATGGACTCGCTGACCGACAGACCGATGCCCTCGTGCCCTTCGCCTTTGGTGCTGAATCCGGCCTGGAACAGGCGGCGCATGGACTCCGGCGCCATGCCCTTGCCGGTGTCGGTGACCTGCAGCAGCACGAACGGCTCACCGCTGAGGTTGACGTTATCGGCGGTGACGATCGTGAGCCGGCCGCCGTCCGGCATCGCCTCCACGGCGTTGGTCAGCAGGTTGAGGACGACCTGCTTCAACCCCACCGCGTCGCCCTGCAGCACCGGGATCCGCGGGTCGAGCTGCTGCTGCACCTCGATGCCGCGACCGGCGGTCAGCGTCTCGCTGGCGAGCGTCATCACCTCTTTCACCGTGGCATTAAGGTCGACGCGCGCGGCTTCCCCGGTCTCCACCGTGAACGGCGCTCCCATGCGTTGCACGATGCGTCCGATGCGGTCCAGCTCCTCGTTGAGGATGCCGAGCTCCTCGCCGAACCGGTGCGCGTCGCCGAGCTTGTTGCCCAGCACCTTGAGGTAGTTCTTGACCACGCTGAGGGGATTGGCCGCCTCGTGTACGACACGCTTGCCCAGCGCCTGGAACTGCGCCGTCAGCGCGTTGCGCATGCGCTCCTGTTGCTCGCGCGCCTGCTCGGCCCGCATTACGGCCGCCCCGGCGGAGGCAGCCAGGCGCGCGAGCAATGCGCCCTCGGCCGCCTGCTCTTCGCTCCATTCGCTGGCCAGTCCGAATACCGCGACCCCCTGCAGCCGGGGACCGACCAACAACGGCAGGCAGAGCAGGCCGTCGCTCCCGAGCATGCGGGCCAGCACGCGATCCAGCGCGCTGCCCTTCTCCGTCACCCGCGCGCCGAAGGCATGGACCAGCCGCTTTTCGCGCACGGCCTCGGCGATCAGGCTGCGGGAAGATGCTGTCTCCACCCGCAGCTCGGCCAGCTCCGGAGCATCGCCGGCCAGCGGCGTGCCGTTCAGCGTCGTGCCCTGCGCATCGACCATGAAGAAGTAATGCTGTTCGAGGCGCGTCAGCAACCGCCATGCTCGACGCAGCCGCTCCAGCACGCCCTGCCCATTGCCCGCTGCCGCGAGCGCCTGATAGAGGATCTGACGGAATGCCGCCTCGCCGACTGCCTCACCCAGATCGATCCAGGCGTCGCCCGGTGCCGGGCTGGTCGCAGCGGCCGATGGCGCGGTATCCCAGGTTCCTGCCAGGATGTCGGTTGCGCCGGTGTCACGTGCAGGCTCCAGCCCCAGGTGCAGCTCGCGCGCGGCGGCCACCGCTGTCTCGGCCGCTCGCGTGATGTCCTGCTCATCGAGGCCGAGCAGGTCTTTTCCGAGCTTGCGAGCGGTCTCGTAAGCGCCGCCGTCTGCCAGAGCGAGCGCGACTTTCAGCGCGCGCACCACGAACGGCGCATCGGCGAGGACCTCAGCGGACTCCTTGCGCAGCCGCAGCGCGTCGGCTACGAACGGCGGCAGCCATCCGCGTCCGATCCAGGCGCCGTCCGTCTCCGCGAGCACCATCACCGTCGCTTCGCTGTCGGCCCAGGACAATTCGTGGGGCGCGGGCGCTCGTACCGGCGCGCTCGCGCCGGTGCCCTGCCGGGCAAGCGTGCCGATGTCGCACAGCAGCCCGGCCAGATAGCATTCCTGCTCTGGCTTGCCCGCGGCACGCGCCAGTGCGGCTGCCGCATGAGCGCACACCAGGGAGTGACGCCAGGTCTGCGTAAGTGGCCCGGGCGTGGTGTCGGTCAGGCCAGCGGCCACCTGGCGCGTGGCCCGCAGAAGCGTGTAGGCCTGCAGCAGGTCGCGGCCCAGCGCATCGACGCAGGCCTCCATGGAGAAGCCACGCGATGGGTCGGGGAAACCGGTCCCCGCCAGCACGGCACGCAGCACCGCGAGCGTCAGCGCGGGATCGGTAAGAATCACGCGCCCCAGCGACGACGACGTCGCACCGCCCTCGCCGAGCGTGGACAACAGCCGACTGAGCACCCGCGGATTCGCCGGAAGCTCCGGGACGCTGAGCTGCGCCCCTTCCCCTGCCCTTTTCATATAGTCTCGTGCGCGTGAGCGAAATGTTGTCGGCCCAGTCGCCCGGCATGCGTGCCGGGCCGCAGCCGCGAGGATGTCGAGACCGCTTGCATCCTTTTATTCTTATGTACTTGCGAAGCTCGCATGATCCAGCTGGCATAACAACAAGCGTCACAGGCATGTGTTGGCTTTGTGTCGGATTGCCGTGGATGTGTGAGCAGACTGATTCGGCTTTGTCAGCAACTGGCGCGAGACTGTGAACGAAGTGTGGGGCGGCTCTCCATTTCCCGGCTAGAATCGGGACTCGGCACAGGTGGGAGCGGGCGCCGGGACGGCTTCCCAGGCGGCCGACCTCGGCATCCGAAGGAGCAGCACAGGAGCGAGTCGTGGACGAAATCATCCTGCACCACTATCCGGCTTCACCCGTCTCCGAGAAGGTGCGCGTCGGCCTCGGCATCAAGGGGCTCGCCTGGCGCTCCGTCGAGATTCCGCGGCTGCCGCCGAAGCCGGATGTCATGCCGCTCACCGGCGGCTACCGGCGCACCCCGATCATGCAGATCGGCGCGGATATCTACTGCGACAGCCAGTGCATCCTGCGCGAGCTGCAGCGCCGCTTCCCCGAGCCGACCTTCTATCCCGGTGGCGCGGACGGTCTGCCCTGGGGCATCAGCCGCTGGACCGACATGCTGTTCGACGTTGCCGTCCGGCTGTCCCTGGGTGCGAACGCAGACCAGCTTCCCGAGGCTTTCGCGAAAGACCGCGTGCGGTTGTTCCTCGGTTCGCACGGTGATCTGAAGAAAGTGCAGGCCGATCTTCCGCACACCATCGCGCAGTTGCGTGCGCAGCTGGGCTGGATCGATCAGAGGCTTGCCGGTGGCCGCCGCTTCATGCTCGGCACCGAACCGGGGCTTCCCGATGCGCTCGCCTACTATGTGGTGTGGTTCGTGCGCGGCCGCTGGCAGGGCGGTCCGGCCCTGCTGTCGCAGTTCCCTGCGCTGGAAGCCTGGGAGCAGCGCGTGAAGGCCATCGGCCACGGCCGCCCCTCGGAGATGAGCTCGGGCGAAGCGCTCGACATCGCGCGTGCGAGACAGCCCGCAACACCTGAACAGGTCGATCCGCGCGACCCGCAGCAGCTGATGCCGGGACAACGGGTGAGCGTGGTTGCAGACCTCGACAGCGGCGAGGCGCCGGTGGCCGGCGCGGTGCGCCTGGTCACTCGCGACAGCATCGCCATCCTGCGCGACGACCCGCGCGTGGGCACGGTGTGCGTGCACTTCCCTCGGGTGGGCTATCGCGTTGCCACCGTCTGAGCCGTTAGATCTAGCCGCAGAGACGCAGAGGACGCAAGGGTGCGCAGAGAGGGCTGCGAGGAGAAGTTGACCCGCCAAGCGGGCTCTCGACGGGATGGGCGGGGAACGCGATTCAGCTTTTCCTCGGCGTCCCTCTGCGCCGTCTGCGGTAAATGAGTTGCGCCGTAGATAACCTACGCGCTAACCGTGTCGCTCCCGACTGTCCTCCGGCGCCTGCGCACGGTCGCGCATGCCGTAGTCCCGCAACACCGACGCTACGCGCAACCGGTAGTCGGCGAAAATCCCACCGCGCCCCTGGGCCTGCGCACGGCGATGGTTCTCCAGGTTGCGCCAGTTCCTCAAAGCGTCCTCGTCGCGCCAGAACGATACAGACAGATACTTTCCGGGCGCCGTGAGGCTCTGGAACCGCTCGATCGAGATGAACCCGTCCATGCGCTCCAGCTCCGCGCGCAGCGCTGCCGCCAGCTCGAAGTACTCGGTGGCCCTGCCCTCGGCAGGCCACACCTCGAAGATCACTGCGATCATGCCGGCCTCCTTCGAACGCGCGGGACGACAGTATTTTGCCCAAAAAAAGGCTTCAAGCCAAAACTCATCCGCCTCACAAGGGCACGCGTGAGAAGCAAGAAACGCATTGACCACGAAGGACACGAAGGGAACCGCTGAACGCACCGAGTTCGTCGCGTCTGTTTCTTCGACGCCCGTTCGTGTCTCCCAACAGAGCCTCCCCTGCCCTCTCTCGCCAGGGAAGCTTCTCTCGAAGCGGCTCGTCAGCTCACCCGACGGAGTCTTCCACAGTTGATGTGCTCTTCCTCGCACCGGTAAGACACGCAGGGTCGCTGCCCGTTTCCTTCGTGTTCTTCGTGTCCTTCGTGATCAATGAGTGTTGGTTCCCCCGTGTGTCTTGGCAGCCGTCTCGGGATGGCAGAGGCCAGAAACGAAAAGCCCCGCATCAGCGGGGCTTCTCATTCGGGCGCGGACGAGTGCGGCCGGTCAGGCTGCGCGTCGTGCGAACGAGCCGGTGCGGGCGGGTGCGGCGGTGTCTTTGTGCCGGAAGCTGATGCGCGCCTTGGAGAAGTCGTAGGGCGACATCTCCAGGCTGACGCGGTCGCCCGCGAGGATGCGAATGCGGAACTTGCGCATCTTGCCGGACGCATACGCCACAACTTCCACACCGTTCTCCAGCTTCACCCGGAACACGGCGTTGGGCAGGACTTCGGTTACGGTTCCTTCCAGTTCGACCAGCTCTTCCTTAGCCATAGCTCACCTCACTCTTTTCTCTCGGCACGCGGCGCGCCCGGCGCTGCTGCAGAACGTGGCTGCTGCGCAGAGTTTGCGCGCCGCCGTTCTGCCCGCGGAGGTTGCATGGAATCGGACGAAGGGCTGCCGTGCCGCAGTCGGTTCGCCAGGATCATCTCGGTAGCTTCACGTGGGGTCAGGGGTCTGGCCATCGGAGTACCTCCATGTCGGATGCGGGAAAACGAAAAGCCCTCGGCCGGGGTCCACGACCGAGGGCTCAACTTGTTGGCAAGTATACAGGTTTCCGCCTCCCGGCTCAACCTCCGGTGAGACCCGGGCCGACGACCCTCCCGGTCCCATGCGGAGAAACAGCCGATTGCGCAGCGGCCGGTGCGCTGGCGGCTTCGCGCTCACCGTATCGGAGCGCGCATCAGGCCTGGGCGGCCTCCTCGTCCAGCGTCTGCGCACCCTCCGAGAAGATGCGTCCCGCGCTCGGGTACAGGTGCACCAGCACTTCGCGTGCAGCCGCCGTCACGATGGGCTGCGCCGCCCGCTCGATGTCCTCGCGCGCGACACCCTGCGCGGCGCGTGCCCACACCGCGTCGAGCCCCGCGCGGCGACGGTCGATCACGCCCTCCACCAGAGGCTGCCAATGCGGAGGGTACTCCCCTTCGACCCATGCGCCGCGGCCGCGGCCGAAATGCGCCACGGCCAGATAACGCAGCAGCGCAGCCGTGACGCGCTGCGTGAGAAACACGGTGGACCACCCGACTCTGCCGGACTCGGCGCCACGCACCAGGTTGTAGGCTTGCGCGGCACCGCTCGCGCCCAGCGCGCCGAGGATTCCGCCGATCAGCGCGCCGGCTCCGAAGGTGAGCCCGCCCGCATGCAGATCGGCAACCAGCCCGCCGAGCGCGCCTGACACCAACCCGCCGAGCACACCCGATTTCCCCACCTCCGCGGCCCGGCTCACGTCGAACTGCCCGGCCACGCGTGCGAGGACCTCGTCCGCAGCGCGTCCGGACAAGCCATGCAGTGCGATCAGCCGGTCGGTTGCTTCGCGCACCGCGGCGTCGAGACGCTTCGCCAGCGCAGTCATCGCGCGTTCGAGGTCCGGATCGGCCGGCTCGCCGCCGCGCACTACCGACCCCAGCCAGCGGCCCGCCTTGTCGCGCAAGCGCTGCGGCTGCACCGTCTCGCGGTCCGCGGCTGCAGTCGCCACCTGCGCCGCGAGCGTGCGCATGGAGGCATCGAACAGATCGAGGTTGCGCCGCCGCCACCTGCCACGCAGCCGGTCGAACGCTTGGCCCTTGTCCGCCGTCAACACCTCCCGGACGGCCGCGAGCAGCTGGTCTTCCTGCACCCAGCAGCGTGCGAACGCGTCGAGTCCCAGCGCCCCGCGCACCCACGGACAGGCGGCAAGATGCTGCCGCCACGCCGCCTCCTCCGCAGCGTCGGCGGCAGGTCCGCGCGGCGGACCGGTCTGGTTGAGCAGCAGCAGCACCGGCTTGCCGAGCCAGCCGAGGATCTGCATCTCGACCTCGACGTAGCCGGCCGAGGCCGGGTCCTCGGCCGCGTTGACGAGATACAGAACCACGTCGCTCTCGTCGCGTGCGTTGCACATCGCCTGCTGGCTGCTGTAGAAAGGACGGTCGGTGAAGCGGTCCCAAACCTGCGTCATCAGCCACCCGAGCGGGTTGCTGGCCGCACGCAGGCGCTTGAGCAGGCGCGCGCTGTCGCCGAAGCCCGGCGTGTCCCAAAGGCGCAGCGCATCGCCCTCCGGCGTGTCGATCAGCACGTGCACTTCGGCGACCTCGGTGACGTGCGGGCGGTCGCGCACTTCGCCGATATCCCGGCGCAGCAGCGTGCGCGCCAATGTGGTCTTCCCGACGTTGGTGTGCGAGACGAGGCTCAGATTGACCGTCGTCGCTGCTGGCGGAAAGCTCATCGAGGGGTCAGAAAAAAACCGAATCCAGACACGTCGTGCATCGAGTACTCGCTCGCTGCACCCGACAGGGCATGCCAGCGCGCAGGTCCCGCGCTGAATTCGCACACCCGGCTCACGCGCTGACTGCCGGTTGCCACAGCATTGCACGCAGGCGCTGTGCACAGTCGCTGTCGTCCGCGCCTGCGCGCGGCCGGCCGAGGTCGACGAAGCAGGCACTGAGACCGCGCGCGGAGACGAAAGCACGCCATACTTCGCGCCGCTCGGCGATCCGCTCTGCGCCGCCCGACTGCGCCATCCGCACGCGATAGGGAGCCTCGTCCACCAGGACCAGCAGCTGGGTGTGGCGCCGCGCCCGCTCCAGCCAATCGCGCCCTCCGGCGATGACGCTACCGTGGTTTTCGTCTTCCGGCGTAGCCGCCAGGTTGAACAGCAGCGCGATGACATCCGCGATCGCCCCGCCGCGATCGGCCAGGTTGTGCAGGAAGCCCTCCTCGTCGCCGTACCGCACGGGTGCATGCACGTCGACCGCAACCCCCTCGCCCAGCGCAGCGGGCAGCAACTCCCGCA
>Ga0209705_10000009_pt1 | contig 98751 bp, 82 predicted proteins | sample PPLLaktember2015_5_FD_187262 | JGI IMG/M metagenome (GOLD analysis project Ga0209705, IMG submission 187262) | Freshwater sediment microbial communities from Prairie Pothole Lake near Jamestown, North Dakota, USA - PPLs Lake P8 Core (1) Depth... | ecosystem: Environmental > Aquatic > Freshwater... | reverse complement strand
AAGCAGGAGCCCTTCGACATGGATCACGCCCGGGCGAACTGCCCCGACTGGGTGCAGACCGAAGCGCGGATGGCGAATGCCGAGGCGTTCCTGAAGACCATGAAGCCGTTGCTGCTGAAAGACGCGCCGGGCGGAGCCGCGCACCTGACGGCGTCGGCCGACACGCTGAGGGTCGGGCGCCAGGCGTTCGCCCAACACTGCGCGACGTGCCATTCCAGCAAGCGCCCATCCGCTGGCACGGCCGACCAGGGAGCCTGGTTCAAGGAGGCCGTGGAACGCCCCGACTTCCTCGACGGCAACTTCCTGTCGGATGACAAGCGCTACAGCATCGCGCTCCTCGGCACCAACGCGGCACGCGCGCTGGCCACCAACGCCACGCGCGGGAATATCTGGGATCAGTTCTCGTCCGACACCTACAAGTCGCTGCCGGCCGTGGGCAAGGTGTCGAACCTGTACAACCCGCAGGATCCGACCAAACCCCTCAGCTTCGACCTGCCGGGCGGGGGACGCGGCTACTACCGGACGGCCTCGCTCACCAGCATCTGGGCGACGGCACCCTACCTGCACAACAACTCGGTCGGCGTGTATGTCAAGGACCCCTCTGTGCAGGGACGCCTCACCGCGTTCATGGATGGGATGCAGAAGATGCTGTGGCCCGAGCGGCGGCTCGGCGTGCAGTCCATTCCCGTCACGACCGTGGACAGCTGGGTGACCATCAGCGGGACCGAGCGGCGCGTTCGTATCCCGGCCGGCACGCCCGTGGACTACGTGGCGCGCGTGGACCCGACACGGCTGCCCGACATCGTGCGGCGCAGCTTCATCCTCAACCTCATCTCCGACGAGCGGGTGTTCCGCCGCATGCTGGACAACAACAAGGCGCCCGACTTCATCCTCGACAAGGGCCACATCTTCGGCTCGACGATGCCCGACGCCGACAAGTGGGCGCTCATCGAGTACCTGAAGACCTTCTGACGGGAGCCGAGCCATGCCACAGGACATCGTGTTCCACCCGCTGGCGTTCAGGAACCTCACCGTCAAGAACCGCGTGCTCCGGTCGAACATCTCGGGGCGCTTCGACAACTACGACGGCTCGGGCAACCAGGCCCGCATCAACTGGGAAGCGTCGTTCGCGAAGGGCGGCGTGGGCGCCATCATCTCGTCGTTCGTGCCGGTGCACCTCCGCGGCCGCATCGTACCGAACTACGCGATGATCGACCACGACTCGCGCATCCCCTTCTGGAGGAAGGTGGGCGAGGCCGTGCACGCGCACGACTGCAAGTACATCCTGCAGCTGAGCCACGGAGGCCGCCAGCGCGACGTCAACGGCATCGAGTATCCGGTGGGGCTCAGCTCGACCGACAAGTCCGACCCGGTGCACGGCTTCCGCTGCGAGCGGATGACCATCCCGCAGATCAAGGACGTGGTGCAGAGCTTCGCCGAGGGCGCGCGCCGCGCGCGCGAGGCCGGGCTGGACGGCGTGGAGTTGCACGGCGCCAACGGGTATCTCATCACGCAGTTCCTCAGCTCCGCGATCAACGACCGGACTGATGAGTACGGCGGCAGCCTCGAGAATCGCGCCCGCTTCGTGCTGGACATCGTGCGGGCCATCCGCGCGCGGGTGGGCAACGATTTTCACCTGCAGATGAAGATCAGCGCCGTGGATCACGACGACGTGCTGGCGCTGTTCAAGCGGGGGCCGTCGGGGAACACCCTGGCCGAATCGGTGCAGGTGTGCCGCTGGCTCGAGCAGGCGGGGGTGGATGCCATCCACGTCTCCACGGGCAGCTTCTTCCCGCACCCGATGAACCCCAAGGGGAAGGACCTGCCCATCGAAGACCTCGAGCGCGCGTACGACGCGATGATCTCGAGCGGCGAGCGCACGTTCCTCAACTACCTGCTGTTCCGCGGCGTGACCGGACGCATCGCGCGGCGGGCGTGGAACGACGCGGCGGGCGACCTCGACGCCATCGAGGGCGCCAACCTGCCGGAGGCGCGGGCCATCAAGCAGGCCGTCACGATCCCGGTGATCTGCACGGGCGGCTTCCAGACGGCCTCCGTCATCCGGGCCGCCATCACGCGTGGCGATTGCGACGCGGTGAGCGCGGCGCGGCCGTTGGTGGCCAACCGCGACCTCGTGCAGATCTTCGCGCGCGGCGACGACCGCGCGGCCCGGCCGTGCACCTACTGCAACAAGTGCCTGGTGAACGTGGTGGAGAACCCGCTCGGCTGCTACGACGAGACGCGCTTCGCCTCTCGCGACGAGATGGTGCGGCAGATCATGTCGGTGTTCGAGCCGCAGCCGTTCCAGGGGGTGTGACGATGAGCGACACCGATGCCTGGCCGCAGAAGCCGCCGATGACGCAGATGACGCAGCGGGGGCTCCTCGCCTCTCAGGCCACCCGCAGGCCCCTGGTGGCCCTCGGGCTGGCCGTCGGCGCGCTGATGTGCGCCGTCGGCTCGGTCTCGACCCGCGTCGCTGCGCAGGACGACATCGCCACGCACTTCAAGTACGGGTCGTTCGGCAGCGAGGAAACCGTCGGCGTCCCGTATCCGATCTGGCGCGTGCTGCCGGTGCTGTTCGCCGACAAGCTGCCGAATCGGCCCGGGCAGGGCTACGAGCGGCTGGGGTTCATCATGGAGCCCAACGCCCCCCGGGGCCGGCCCATCGGCACGACGTACGTCGAGGATCGCGTGGGCCTGGTCGGCCTCAACTGCGCCACCTGCCATGCCGGCACGTGGCGCGAGTCGCCGCCGGCGCCCCGCCAGATCGTGCTCGGCATGCCGGCACACCAGATGGATTTGCAGGGTTATGCGAACTTCCTCACCGCCTGCGCGCAGGATCCGCGGTTCGAGGCGGGAACGATGATCGAGGCCATCCGGACGCAGGATCCGGAGTTCTCGTGGTTCAGCGCGTTGTTCTATCGCTTCTTCGTCATCAAGCAGACGCGTGACGGCATCCTCGAGCGCGCCGAGCAGAACGCGTGGTTCCACGACCGCCCGCCGCAAGGGCCCGGCCGCGTGGACACCTTCAATCCCTACAAGCGGATGTTCGGCTTCGACCTGAAGGCCGACGGCACCGTGGGCACCGCCGACCTGCCGCCGCTCTTCAACCAGCGGCCGCGCCAGGGGCTGTGGCTGCACTGGGACGGCAACAACGACATGGTGGAAGAGCGGAACAAGAGCGCCGCGATTGGCGCGGGCGCCACCGAGACGTCGCTGGACCTGGCCTCGCTCGACCGCATCGCGCAGTGGACGCTCGACCTGAAGGCACCGCCCTATCCCGAGGCGCGCATCGACCAGTCGCGCGTGGAGCCGGGTCGCGCGGTGTACGAGGCCTCCTGCGCCGCATGCCACGCGTTTGGCGGCGCGCGCGTCGGCCAGGTGACGCCCGCGGACGAGATCGGCACCGATCCCGAACGCGTGCGATCGTTCACCCCCGAGCTGGTGGCGAAGATGAACACCATCGGTACGGGGAAGCCCTGGAAGTTCTCGCATTTCCGGAAGACCAACGGCTACGCCAACATGCCGCTCGACGGCGTGTGGCTGCGCGCGCCCTATCTGCACAACGGCTCGGTGCCCACGTTGCGCGCGCTGTTGTTCCCCGAAGAGCGCCCGGCGGTGTTCTACCGCGGCTACGACGTGTACGACTGGCCGCGCGTGGGCTTCGTGGCCGAAGGGCCCGACGCCGAGCGTGAGGGCGTCCGGTTCGACACCAGCCTGCGCGGCAACAGCAACGCCGGCCACCTCTATGGGCGGGAACTCTCGGCTGCCGACCGCGAGGCGCTGATCGAGTACCTGAAGACGCGATGACCCGCCTGCTGCTGCTGTCGGCGTCGCTCGTGGCGCTGGGGCTGTCCGGCCGCGCGGGGGCGCAGCCGGCGGTCTCGCCCGCGGATCACTTCAAGTACGGCTCGGTGGGCATCGAGTCCGAGGAAGGCCTGCCGTACTGGATCTGGCAGGCCCTGCCCCGGCTGTTCCCCGACCTGCTGCCCGGCGGCTACGCGTCGCTCGGCTTCGTGTGGGAGCCGGGTCGCGAACTGCCGATCGGGTTCTCGAAGCGTGATGTGCTGGGGTCCGCGCGCGTCGCCGTCAACTGCGCGTTCTGCCACACGGCCACCTACCGCACCGCGCCGGACGCGAGCCGCGTGCTGGTGCCCGGCGGCGCCGCCACCATTGCGGTGCCGCAGGCGTACTCGCGATTCCTCGAGGCCGCGGCCGCCGATCCCCGCTTCACCGCGTCGCGCATTCTCGCCGCCGCGGGCGAGATCGGGTCGGTGTCGTGGTTCGATGCGCTGGCCTATCGCGTCGCGCTCGTGCCGGGGACGAGGCGCGCGCTCGCTCGCCGCCGCGAGGAGTTCCGGTGGATGGACACGCGGCCCGACTGGGGCCCCGGGCGCATCGACTCGATCAATCCGTTCAAGTTCCGGCAGCTGCGCCAGCCGGTGGACGCATCGATCGGCACCTCCGATATGACGCCCCTCTGGGCCCTCGGCCTGCGCGATGGCCGCGCGTTTCACTGGGACGGCATCAACCCGGCCTTGCGCGAGGTGCTCGTCGGCTCGGCCCTCGGCAACGGCGCCAGCGTGAAGTCGGTCGATCTCGAGAGCGTCGAGACGGTGGGCGGCTGGGTGAGAGGCCTTCCGCCGCCGCCGTATCCGTTTGCGACCGATGCCGTCCTCGTGGCCCGTGGGCGCGAGGTCTTCACCACCGAATGCGGGGCATGCCACGCCACGAACGGGGCGCGCATGGGAGAGGTGATTCCCGTCGCTGAGATCGGGACCGACCGGCACCGGCTGGACGCCTGGACGGCGGCGTCGGCCGCGGCGTTCAACGATCTCGCGGCCGGGCGGCCGTGGCAGTTCCGTTCGTTCCGGAAGACGGACGGTTACGTCGCCATGCCGCTCTCGGGTGCCTGGCTGAACGCGCCGTACCTGCACAACGGATCGGTCCCGACGATGGCGGATCTGCTGGAGCCGCCGGATCTCCGGCCCGCGCGCTTCTTCCGGGGCTACGACGTGTACGACCCGGCGCGCGTGGGCTTCGTGTCGACCGGGCCCGATGCCGAGCGCGCGGGCATGGCGATCGACACCCGCCAGCCCGGCAATGGCAACGGTGGCCACGCCTACGGAACGGCCCTCCCACCCGACACGAAGGCAGCGCTGATCGAGTTCCTGAAGACCCAGTAGGAGGCAACATGGAAGACCCCCGACTCTGGCTTTACTTCGTGAGCGCACTCACGGGCGTGTTCATGGTGGTGGGCGGCATATGGCTCATCTACACGGAGAAGATCTACATCGATGCCGAGTCGAAGCAGCCGATCGAGATTTCGACGCCGATTGGCGGGTTCAAGAACAACTACCCGGCGCTCACGCTGTTTGCGCTGGGGTTCTTCCCCCTCATTTATCCCCTCTACACCGTCAACAACCTCTCCGACTACGCGCGCGTGGAAACAGTGCGGATCAAGGGGCCCGTCGATGCGCACATGTACCCGGTGCTCATCTACGCATCGGTGGACCAGGACGCCCGAACGGCGAAGGGCGACTTCGAGATCCGCGTGCCGTTCATCGGGCGGAACCAGAAGGACTACAAGGTGCTGCTGGTGGTGAACGGCCAGGTCCTGGGCGAGGAGAGCGCGCGCCGCACGACCGATGGCGGCGAGATCGAGGTCCATTTCAAGCCCGTCGTCGCCGAGGCGAGCCCTTATCAGCCCGTCATCGCCCCGGTCTCCGCCGACTTCGTCGGAGGGCAGCCATGAGCCGCCTGCTCGTGGCCGTCCTGACCGTCCTGGCCCTGGCGTCCCCGGTCCTTCAGGCCCAGTCGGCGGACTTCCGGGGCCGGGTCTTCGACGCCGACAGCCGGGACGGCATCCAGAACCTGCAGGTGAAGCTCACCCCGCCCCGGCAGTCGAAGGCGCCCATCCGCATTGCCAACACGGCGCGCGACGGCGGCTTCCTGTTCGGGAACCTCGCGAGCGGCCGCTACATGGTTGAGGTATCGCAGGGGACGACGCTGTTGTACCGGGCCGAAGTGGACACGACCCGCTCCAGCCAACTGGACATCCCCCTGCGCCGGAAGTAGCGCCCGGGCGGCGCGGGGGACGCCCCTCCTGCGCTTCCTTGGTATGATCCGCTGGATCACATCATGTCCAGCCTCGACACCTTCAAGACACGCACCACTCTCGCCGTGGGCGGCGAGACCATCCACTACTACAGCCTCCCCGCGCTGGCGAAGGCCGGGTTCCCCGGCGTGGACCGCCTGCCGTTCTCGCTGAAGATCCTGCTCGAGAACCTGCTGCGGCGCGAGGACAACGGCTTCGTAAAGGCCGACGACATCCGCGCGCTGGCCGGCTGGAGCCCGGCGGCGATTGGCGAGAAAGAAATCTCCTTCATGCCCGCGCGCGTCCTGCTGCAGGACTTCACGGGCGTGCCCTGCGTCGTGGACCTCGCCGCCATGCGCGACGGCATCGTCGCCCTTGGCGGGAACCCCGACAAGGTGAACCCCCTGCAGCCCGTGGAGCTGGTCATCGACCACTCGGTGCAGGTGGACCACTTCGGCACGGCCAACGCGCTGGAGCTGAACGCGGACCTGGAGTACCACCGCAACAAGGAACGCTACGTGTTCCTGCGCTGGGGGCAGACCGCGTTCCGGAACTTCCGCGTCGTGCCGCCCGAGACCGGCATCGTCCACCAGGTGAACATCGAGTACCTGGCGCGCGTGGTGTGCCGCGACGAACAGGACGGCGGCGTCGTCGCCTACCCTGACACCGTGTTCGGCACCGATTCGCACACGACGATGGTGAACGGACTGGGGGTGGTGGGCTGGGGCGTGGGCGGCATCGAGGCGGAGGCCGCGATGCTGGGCCAGCCGAGCTCGATGCTCATCCCGCCGGTGCTCGGCTATCGCCTGACCGGCCGGCTGCCCGAGGGCGCGACGGCCACCGACCTGGTGCTGACCATCACCGAGGCGTTGCGCAAGAAGGGCGTGGTCGGCAAGTTCGTGGAGTTTTTCGGCCCGGGCCTGGCGCACCTGACGATTGCCGACCGCGTGACGCTCGGGAACATGTGCCCCGAGTACGGCGCGACCGTCGCGATCTTCCCGATCGACGAGATGACGCTGGACTACCTGCGCCTGACCGGTCGCGACGACACGCAGGTGGCGCTGGTCGAGGCGTACGCCCGCGCGCAGGGGTTGTTCCGCACGGATGCCTCGCCCGACGCGGTCTACAGCGAATCGCTGGAGCTGGACCTCGCGACCGTGGTGCCCAGCCTTGCCGGGCCGCGTCGCCCGCAGGATCGCGTGTCGCTGTCGAGCGCCAAGACGTCGTTTGCCGGGTCGCTCGACGAGCTGAAGAAGGGCGTGAAGGTCGCGGCGGTTCGTGGCGGAGCCGCCTCGGCAGGCTCGGCTGCCGTGGCCGTCCAGACCCAGCTCGAACATGGGTCGGTCGTCATCGCGGCCATCACGAGCTGCACCAACACGTCGAACCCGAGCGTGATGATTGGCGCGGGCCTGCTCGCGAAGAAGGCCGTGGAGAAGGGCCTGCAGCAGAAGCCGTGGGTGAAGACCTCGCTCGCGCCCGGCTCGAAGGTGGTCACCGACTACCTGACGCGCTCGGGCCTGCAGCCCTACCTGGATCAACTCGGCTTCAACCTGGTGGGGTACGGCTGCACCACGTGCATCGGCAACAGCGGGCCGCTGCCCGACGAGATTGCGTCCGAGATTCGCGAGCGCGGGCTGGTGGTGGCAGCGGTGCTGAGCGGCAACCGGAACTTCGAAGGCCGCATCCAGCAGGACGTGCGCGCCAACTACCTGGCGTCGCCGCCGCTCGTGGTCGCGTACGCGCTGGCCGGGTCGATGAACGTGGACCTCACCACCGAGCCGCTGGGCACGGGCCGCGATGGCCAGCCGGTGTACCTGAAGGACATCTGGCCGAGCCAACAGGAGATACAGCAGACGATGCTCGCGAGCGTCACCGCCGACGCCTTCCGCCGGCAGTACGCCAGCGTCTTCGACGGCGACGCGCGGTGGCAGCAGCTGCCGGTGCCGACCGGCGATCGCTTCGCGTGGGACGACGACTCCACCTACATCCGCAGGCCGCCGTTCCTCGAGAACCTCTCGATGACGCCCGCCCCGCTGGCCGACATCACCGGCGCCCGCGCGCTGGCGGTGCTGGGCGACAGCATCACCACCGATCACATCTCGCCGGCCGGCAACATCAAGGCCGATGGCCCGGCGGGCCAGTACCTGGTGGGCCATGAAGTGGGTCCGAAGGAGTTCAACTCCTACGGCGCGCGCCGGGGCAACCACGAGGTGATGATGCGCGGCACGTTCGCGAACACGCGCATCAAGAACCAGATGGTGCCGGGCATCGAAGGGGGCGTCACCAAGTTCCTGCCCGGAGACGAGGTGATGCCCATCTACGACGCGGCCATGCGCTACCAGGCCGTGGGCGTGCCGCTCATCATCCTGGCCGGCAAGGAATACGGCTCGGGCTCGTCGCGCGACTGGGCGGCGAAGGGGACGATGCTGCTCGGGGTGAAGGCCGTGATCGCCGAGAGCTTCGAGCGCATTCACCGGAGCAACCTGGTGAACATGGGCGTGCTGCCGCTGCAGTTCGTGGACGGGCAGTCGGCGGCCAGCCTCGGCCTGAACGGCCATGAGGTCTTCGCCATCGAGGGCGTGGGTGCCGGCCTGACGCCGCGCTCGCGCGTCACGGTTAAGGCCACCGCCGAGAACGGCTCCGTGACGTCGTTCACGGCGGCCGTGCGCATCGACACGCCGGAGGAGCTCACCGCGTTCTCGCACGGCGGCATCCTCCCGTACGTGCTCCGGCAGCTCGTGAAGAAGGGCTAAAAAATAGAGACCACGAAGACACGAAGGGCACGAAGGCCGGCACGAAGGTTCCTTTGGGCTATGCCCAGAGGGATCGTGTCCTTCGTGATGCGCTTCGTGCCTTCGTGGTTTCTTGTTGTACCTTGAGGCGTGCTGACTTCCGCGGACGTCAAGCAGCAGGCCCGGGCGCTCGGGTTCGACCTGTGCGGCATCGCTCCGGCCGCGGCGCTGCCGGAGCTCGGCTTCCTGGAGGACTGGCTCGCCCGTGGCTACGCGGGCGAGATGATCTACATGCACAAGTCTGCCGCCACGCGCGCGGACATCCGTCAGTTCCTGCCGTCGGCCCGGTCGGTCATCGTCACGGGCAGCATCTACAACACCGGTGAGCTGGATTCCGGGAATGCACCGGATGCCGTCCGGGTCGCGCGCTACGCACGCGGCGACGACTATCACCTCGTCCTGGCCGAGCGCCTGGACGCGCTGGTCGCGTGGATGCGCCAGCAGCATCCCGACCCGTTCGACGCGAGCGTGTTCGTGGACAAGCATCACGTCCAGGAGCGCGTCTACGCGACGCACGCGGGTCTCGGCTGGATCGGAAAGAACTGCTGCGTGATCAACCCCGAGCTCGGGTCCTGGATGCTGCTCGCGGGCGTCGCCACCAGCCTGCCGCTTGCGCCGGACGCGCCGGGGCCGGACCAGTGCGGCGATTGCACCCTCTGCCTCGACGGGTGTCCGACCGGCGCGCTGGTCGATGCGCGCACGCTCGACGCCACGAAGTGCATCTCGTATCTGACCATCGAGCTGGACGGGCCCATCCCGGAAGGGCAGCGTGCCCACATCGGCAATCACCTCTTCGGATGCGACATCTGCCAGGAGGTGTGCCCGTGGAACCTCGGCCCCCCCATCACGGGCGATCCCGCGTGGCAACCGCGGCCGCGCGACGGGGCGCGCGCCACCGAGCTATGGCAGCGCACCGACCAGGAACTGCACGGCGTGGTGCGCGGCAGCGCCATGATGCACGCCCCCCTGGCGCAGCTGCGACGGAACCTCGCCACCATCATCGGGAATGCCGGAGACCCGGCGGGGGCGGCCGTGCTGGACCGTCCGGGCCACGGCGTCCGAAACGCCGCGCACAGCGCCCACACCCCCGTTGTCGGGGACGCCGTCACGTGGGCGAAGGCCCGGCTGGCTCCTGATTCCTGACTCCTGATTCCTGACTCCTGATTCCTGACTCCTGATTCCTGGCTCCTGACTCCTGATCCCCGATCCCCATTCCAGAGTTACGATGGGGCATGGGCGACGATGCTCCGTCCCTGGCCCCCGTTCTCCTGGTGTCGATGCCGCAGATGGGCGACCCCAACTTCAGCCGATCGGTGGTGCTGCTGGCCGAGTACGGCCCGCACGGCGCGTTCGGCCTGATCGTGAACCGCCAGATGGCCGAGCCCGCCAGCGAGGTCGTGCGCGCCGAGCCGCCCATGCCCATCCGTCCCGACGTGCACCTGTTCGTCGGCGGCCCCGTGGAGCCCACGCGCGCCTGGGTGCTGCTCGCCGACAAGAGCCTGGACGAGGATGCGATGGAGGTGACCGAGGGCGTGTACCTGTCCGCGTCGCCCGACTTGATCCGGCGCACCCTGAGCCAGCCTCCGGACCCAGAGATCCGCATCGTGGTCGGCTACGCGGGCTGGGGCGCCGGACAACTGGACATCGAGCTGGCCGATTCGGCGTGGCTGATGGCGCCCGTGCAGCCCGACCTCATTTTCTCGATTCCGCTGGGCTCGATGTGGGAGACGGCCATCCGGCGGCTCGGCGCCGAGCCCTCGGCTCTCCAGGGAAGCTCCGGCGTGCATTAGCGAAGAGAGAGTAGCGAGAACAGAATAGTGAGAAGCCCGAAGTGAAACGCGAGAAGCTGACACGCCTCATGAGCACCGCCGTCACATCAACACTCGTCGCCGCCCTGGCGGGATGCACCGCCACGGCGCCTTCCGCGCCCGCGCCGACCGAAGCCGGGAAACCAGCCGCCGATAGCGGGGAGGTGACCGCGCTGCAGCGCTCGGTCGCGCGCTTTGCGCCGACCGATCTCTCGGTGGACCTCGCGAACCTGCCAGCGAGCGAGCGCACCGCGCTCAAGCATCTGGTGCAGGCCGCGCAGGTGATGGATGCGCTCTTCCTGGGCCAGGTGTGGGCCGGGAACGAGACGCGGCTCTACGAGCTGCTGCGGGACGACACGGCCCTCGGGCGCGCGCGCCTCCACGCGTTCCTCGTCAACAAGGGGCCCTGGTCGCGGCTCGATCACAACGAGCCGTTCCTGCCGGGCGTGCCCGCCAAGCCGGCCTCCGCCAACTTCTACCCGGCCGACGCGACCCGCGAGGACGTGGAGCAGTGGATCGCAGGGCTCTCGCCGGCGGACAAGGCCCGGGCCACGGGGTTCTTCACCACCATCCGCCGCGCGCCGGACGGCACGCTGACGGCGGTTCCGTACAGCGTGGAGTACCAGGGCGAGCTGGCGCTGGCCGCCCATCACCTGCGCGAGGCGGCCAGGGCCACCGCCGAGCCCACGCTGAAGGCGTTCCTCGAGGCGCGCGCGGCCGCGTTCCAGTCGAACGACTACTACGACAGCGACGTGAAGTGGATGGAGCTCGCCTCGGCCGTCGAGCCGACGATCGGCCCGTACGAGGTGTACGAGGACGAGTGGTTCAACTACAAGGCCGCCTTCGAGGCCTTCATCACGGTGAAGGACCAGGCCGAGTCGGCGCAGCTCCAGAAATTCGCGGGCGCGCTGCAGGAGATCGAGAACAGCCTGCCCATCGATCCGAAGTACCGCAACCCGACGCTCGGCGCGATGGCGCCCATCGCCGTCGTCAACACCGTGTTCTCGGCCGGGGACGCCAACCGCGGCGTGCAGACGGCCGCCTACAACCTGCCCAACGACGAGCGGGTCATCCGCGAGAAGGGCAGCAAGCGCGTGATGCTGAAGAACAACCAGCAGGCCAAGTTCGACACGGTGCTGGTGCCCATCTCGAAGGTCGCACTGGCGCCGGCCGACCAGGCCCATGTCTCGTTCGAGGCGTTTTTCACGCACATCTTGATGCACGAGCTGATGCACGGCCTGGGGCCCCACGACATCAGCGTGGGGGGGCGGGCCACCACCGTCCGGCAGCAGCTGAAGGAGACCTACAGCGCCATCGAGGAGGCCAAGGCCGACATCTCGGGCCTGTTCGCGCTGCAGTTCCTGGTGGACAAGGGCACGCTCGACAAACGGCTGGAGCAAACGATGTACACCACCTTCCTGGCCTCGGCGTTCCGCTCGGTCCGCTTCGGGATCAACGAAGCCCACGGGCGCGGTCAGGCCATCCAGCTCAACTACCTGCTGGATCAGGGGGCGTTCACCGTGGACGGGACCGGCACCTTTGCCGTGAACCCCGGCCGAATCCGGGAGGGTGTAACGGCCCTGACTCGTGAGATCATGACCTTGCAGGCCGAAGGCAGTTACCAGGACGCAAAGGCGATGATCGACCGGCTGGGGGTGATGCGCCCCGAGACCAAAGCCGTCCTCGACAGGCTGGGGGACGTGCCGGTCGACATCGAGCCCCGGTTCGTCACGGCGAGGGCGCTCCTGCAGGAGCAGTGAGCACGGGTGAGCAGCGCACAGAACAACATGATCACAAAGGAACAGGTCGAGGTCGTCGTGGCCCGGATTCGCCCGTTCATCCAGAACGACGGTGGCGACATCGAGCTCGTCGACGTGTCCGGCAACAAGGCCACCGTGCGGATGAGCGGCAACTGCGTCGGGTGCCCGAGCGCGTCGATGACGCTCTACATGGGCCTCGAGCAGGCGCTGCGCGACGAAGTGCCAGGCTTCGAGGAACTCGTGGTCGTCTGACGTGGGACCCGTACTGCCGTTTTCAATCGACCAGGTGGTGGTGGGCCGCAGCGCGCGCATGCGGGCGGTCTTCGACTACGTACGCGTGGTCGCCGACTCCGACAGCAGCATCCTCATCACCGGCGAGACGGGCACGGGCAAGGAGCTCATCGCCAACCTCATCCACCAGGCCAGCCACCGCCGGAACAAGCCCTTCGTCCCCGTCAGCTGCGCGATTTTCGCCGAGACGCTCATCGAGTCCGAGCTCTTCGGGCACGAGCGCGGGGCCTTCACGGGCGCCATCAAGGACCGGCCGGGCCGTTTCGAGGCGGCCGAGGGCGGCACGCTGTTCCTCGACGACGTGGACGATGTGCCGCTGTCGGTGCAGGTGAAGCTGCTGCGCGTGCTGCAGAACCGGGTGATCGAGCGGGTGGGCGGCTCGCGCGCCATCCCCATCGATGTTCGCGCGGTCACCGGCACGAAGCGCGATCTGAAGCAGCTGGTGGCCGAAGGCAAGTTCCGCGAGGACCTGTACTACCGGCTCAACGTGATTCCCATCACGCTGCCCCCCCTGCGCGAGCGGCGCGAGGACATCCCGCTGCTGGCCGAGTTCTTCCTGAAGCGCTTCTACAAGCAGCGCGACCAGGAGGCCAAGCCGCTTTCCACGGGCGTGCTGCAGGCGTTCATGCGGTACCCCTGGCCCGGGAACGTGCGCGAGCTCGAGAACGCCTGCGAGCGCATCGCGCAGACCTGCACGTGCGACACGGTGAAGATCGGCTGCGTGCCGGTGAGCGTGCTCTTCCATCATGGCACCGAGCTGGCCGAGCCCCTGGTCGAGACCCACTCCCACCCCTCGTCGGTCTCGCTCGAGGAGCGGCTGCGTGACGTGGAGCAGGGCCTCATCACGTGGGCGCTGAAGGTGGCCGGTGGCAACAAGTCGAAAGCCGCCGAGCTGCTGCAGATCAAGCGCTCCACGCTGGGCGACCGCATCAAGAAGCTGGGCCTGCCCGACGGCGGCGGCGACGATGCCGGTCGCAGTGCCGGGGCAGACTGACGGCGGATCGTCACCGCGCCGGACATCCGGCGTGGGGTCCGGCAGCTCTCTCCAAGAACAGGCCGAAAATCGCGATTCCTCCGGCTGAGGCTGGTGGCATCCCGCTTGCTATCACGAGCGGTGAAGTGGGACGCGTCGCTCGTGTCCCGGAGCCGGCCGTGGGGACCGTCGGCTCTGGCCGGGCGGCGCGGCCCTGTCTATTCGTATTCCGCACGACATCATGGTGGATCGAGAGAAGGTCTTGGCGGTCCTGCGACGCCGATTTCCCGGCGCCCCCGACACACAGACGGCCGCCGCGGCTAATGCCATCGTTGGCCTGGATGAGGAGTGGCGCGAGGTCGAATGTACGGACCTCCACGACCTCGTGGACCGGCTGCGCAACGGCCACGAGTTCCGGCTGCTCGAACGCGTCCCGGCCAAGTAGGTCGCCCCGCTCTCTCCCTCCGTAGTTCTACGTAGCTCCCGGCATCCTGATTGCAGTCACTTCCGCCGTACGACCGATTCTGCCGGAAATCCGGCACGATCGAGTCGGCAGGAGCGGACTTATGAGACGTTACGGCAACTGGGCGGTTGTTCTCGCCACCCTCTTGGCGACAGCGAGTGTCGGCATCTCGGCATTGGCTGGACCCGCCGCCGGCGCGGCACCCGGCGCGCCGGCCCCCAACGGTGCCGTCGGGGCCCCCGCGGCAGGGTCAGCGGCACCGGCGGCCGAGCCGGCGCAGCAGGCGCCCCAGTCGGGTTTCCTCGGCAGCGAAGCCTGTGTGGTGTGCCACGAAAACTACGACCGCGCGGTGGAGGCCACCAAACATGGCTTCAAGGGCAACGCGCTTGCGCCTGCGTCGAAGCAGGGCTGCGAGTCGTGCCACGGGCCGGGTGACGCCCACGCGAGCGACCCGGAGAAGGTCAAGCCGATTCAGTTCGACCAGGTTGCGGCCGACGTGGCCAACGGGCAGTGCCAGACCTGCCACAACCGCGGCGAGCACGCGCTGTGGGACGGCAGCCAGCACGAGAACCGGAACGTCAAATGCGTCGACTGCCACAGCGTGCACGCCGCTGAGGGACCGACGCTGATGCGCGCGAAGACACAGCAGCTCACCTGCGCGCGGTGTCATCAGACCATCACCAACAAGCAGCAGCGCTTCAACCACATGCCGGTCCGCGAAGGCAAGATGACCTGCTCGTCGTGCCACAACGTGCACGGCTCGGTCAACGTCAAGCTCCTGCGCACGGGCACCACGGTGGACCAGAGCTGCACCAGCTGCCACACCGAGAAGCGTGGCCCCTTCCTGTGGGAGCACGCGCCGGTGGTCGATAGCTGCACCACCTGCCACGACTCGCACGGCAGCAACAACGACCGCATGCTCCAGGCCAAGCTCCCGTTCCTCTGCCAGCGGTGTCACGTGACGTCGCGGCATCCTCCCACCGTATACGAGGGGTTCACCCTGCAGAACTCGGGGAATGCCAACAAGATGTATGGCAAGTCCTGCGCGAACTGCCACCAGCAGGTGCATGGGTCGAACCACCCGAACGGGAAGTTCTTCTTGCGGTGATGGGGAGGCATGCGATGCGCAACATACTTGTAGTCACATTTGCGGCGCTGCTGCTGGCCTCTGCCAACCCGGCACAGGCTCAGACGCCGCCCACTAAGCCGGCGCCGCCGGACGTGCCCTCGCAGGGCCTCTTCGACGTCGGCGTCAGGTTCGGCGAGGTCGATGGCGATGAAGCCCGCTTCGAGCGCTACCGCGACTTGCGGCCAGGCGCCTCCACGCTGCTCGAATGGACCAAGAACACCGAGCAGTACCGGTTCAACTTCGGCGCCTCGAATATCGGCTATCGCGACCAGCGGTACTCGGCGGACTACGACAACGGCAAGCTGAAGGTGAGCGGCGTGTACGACTCGATTCCCCTCAACTACCTCTACGACGCGCCGCTGGTGTGGCAGGGGGACGACCGGGGAACGCTCACGCTCGATCCACAGACCCGCCAGAGGATCCAGGGGCCGACCAACGCGGCCGCGGATGGCAGCGCGGTCGGCGTGCCGTGTGCACCGGGCTCGGGCCCCACCACGTGCAACGCCACCACGTCGGCGGCGGCCCGGGCGAACCGCTCCGTCTACAACAACCTGATTGTCCGCGACGACATGCAGGTGCGCCGTGACATCGTCGGGGGCAAGGTGAAGTACGTGGCCTCGCCGTCGTTTGCCATTGACATCGACGCGTCGACGACGGCGCGCACGGGCGACATGCCGTGGGCGGCGTCCTATGCCTTCAACAACGTCAACGAGCTGGCCATCCCGATCGATCAGCGCAACAACGAGCTGAAGGCGGGCACCGAGTGGGTCAACCCGAAGGGCATGTTCCGCTTCGACTACTGGGGCAGCTACTTCACGAACGACGTCCAGACGCTGACCTGGGACAACCCCATCCGGGCAACCGACTTCAACAACGGCCTCGTGCCGCCAAGCGGGCCGTACGACGGGAGCGGCTACAGCAACGGCAACGGCCCGGCCCTCGGTCAGGCGGCGCTCTGGCCGAGCAACAACCTCAACTCCGTGGGCGCGACCGGGATGTACAAGTTCACCTCGCGGACGACCATCAACGGGAACCTGAACTACACCTTCATGCGCCAGAACGAGGCGCTGCTGCCCTGGACGCTCAACTCGTCGATCAACAACGACGTCGTCCTGGCGGCGTTCCCGGGCCTCCGCCAGCTGCCGCGATCATCGGCGGAGGCGGCGGTCAACAGCACCAACTGGCTGGTCAACTTCAACAGCCGCGAGCTGCGGTTCGTGACCATCCAGGCCCGCTACCGCTTCAACGATCACGAGAACAACACGCCGCACTTCGACGGGCGCGAGTACGTGCGCTTCGATTCGGTGCCGGAGGAGTTCGTGGACGACCCGGCCACGCCGTACCTGGAAGGCTTCTCCGAGTACTTCCAGATCACCCGGAAAAACTTCGACGTGAACGGCACGTTCGGGCTTCGCGATTTCGGCTCGCTGCGCGTCGGTTACGCCAACGAGCAGTACGACCGCGAGGGGCGCGGCTTCAGTGACGTGTCCGAGCACATGTTCCGTCTGGCCTACGACGCGCGCCTCTTCGACTACGTCGGCGTCCGGGCGTCGTTCGACGCGGGCCAGCGTCGCGGCGAGGGCTTCATCCTCAGCGGACAGGACTACGAGGAAGGCCCGGCCGGCACGCAGCCTGGCCTCCGCTACTACGACGAAGCGGACCGCGACCGCACGAGGGCCATGCTCATCCTCAGCGCCAACCCGCATGACCAAGTCGGGGTGTTCTTCCAGTTCACGACCACCCGGGACACCTTCCTGGGCGACGAATCGATTCCGGTGGGCCGCGAGCAGTTCGGCCTGCTGAGCCAGGACATCAATGCCTGGGCGGCCGGCCTCGACTACGCGTTCAACGACATGGTGCACTTCGGGTTCACCTACGGATGGGACGAGTTCGCCGCGGTACAGAAGTCGCGCAACGCCAACCCGCCCCCCGACCCGTCATGGACGGACCCGGCTCGCAACTGGTTCATGGACAACAACGAAAAGGTCAACACGGTGCTGGCCTACGTGGACCTGCTCGGGTTGATGGAGTCCAAGGCCGACCTGCGCGTCGGATACGAGATGAACGACTCGGAGAACAACTTCGACTACTACGGCCCGCGCATCGACTCGCTGACGGCCGCCAACCAGTTCATTCCGCTGCCGAACGTCGTGAACGACTGGCGCCGGTTCACGGTCGATTTCAAGTACTTCGTGAGCAGGGCGGTCGGCGTCGGTGTCGGCTACTGGTACGAGAACTTCGACGTCACCGACTGGAACACGCTCGACTCCGGCGGTCCCGTGGGCTTCTTCCCGCAGGACGGACAGCCGCGCATCGACTGGCTGGGCGGCCTCATGACCGGCTACGGCAACCGCCCGTACTCTGGCGGGCGTTTCTTCACCCGGCTTCTGTACCGCTTCTAGCCACAATCCCACCTCCATTGCCCAGGGCGGCCGCGCGGCCGCCCTGTTTTTGTCACGACCCGCGCTGGGGCGAGAATGCCCCTGCCGCAGGATGACATGCCGGGAAGCTGTCACGACCGGCGCCGCATCGACAGTTCGCTCGCGGCGCCCGTCGGCGATCCTGGTTTCGGGCGCGATCTGCCGCGCCTGGCGTGGCGTGCGATTTGCTCCCTAGTCTTGCGGGTCACGCCGTTCCGGATGGTGCCGCCGATCGTGGGGACCGATCGACGGTGCCTCGGGGCGGCGCCCCCATCCTCCCGAGGCGTGTTATGGTCGATCGCGAAAAAGTGCTGACGGTGCTCCGCAGACGATTCCCGGACGCGACCATCGCCCAGCTGGCGTCGGCTGCCAACGCCATTGTCGGTCTCGACGAAGAGTGGGACCTCGTCGAACCCCGCAACCTGGCCGACCTGATCGACCGGCTGCGGCAGGGCGCCGAGTTCCGGCTGCTCGAACGCCGCGCCGACGCTCGTGTCTGATTCCCTCCTTGCGCTTCTCGTCGCCACGCTGGGCGGCGCCGCCATCGGCGTCGAGCGGCAGTGGTCTGGCCACGCCACAGGCCCGGCGGCTCGATTTGCCGGCGTGCGGACCTTTGCCATGCTCGGGGCGCTGGCGGGGCTCTCTGGCCGCCTGTGGGTCTGGGGCGCGCCGCTGCTCGCCGCCGTCCTGTTGCTGGCCGCCGGCACGCTGATCGCGATCGCGTACATCGTCGCCAGCCGCCGCGACATCGAGGCCACCACGGAGGTCGCGGCCCTGGTGGTCGTGGGCGCCGGCGCGGCCGCGGGGTTGGGGCAGACCGAAGTGGCCAGCGGCATCGTGGCGGTGACAGCACTGCTGCTGCTCGAGAAGTCGCGGCTGCACACGTGGGTCGCCCGCGTGGACATCCAGGAGCTGAGCGCCGCCTTCCGTTTCGCGGTGATGGCCGTCGTCGTCCTGCCGCTGTTGCCGGAGGGACCGTACGGACCGCTGGGCGGTGTGCGCCCGCGCGAGCTGTGGATGCTGGTGCTGTTCTTCTCGGGGCTGAGCTTTGCGGGCTACCTGGCCAGGCGCGTGGTCGGCGCCTCGCGAGGGTACCCGGTGGCGGGGCTACTGGGCGGAATGGTTTCGTCCACGAGCGTCACCCTCTCGTTCGCGCGGCTGAGCCGCGACCACGAGGGGCTGGGGCAGCCGCTGGCGCAGGGCGTCGTCGCCGCCAGCACGGTGCTCTACGTGCGGGTGATCGTGGCCGCCGCCGTGCTGAGCCCGGCCCTCGCCCTGGCGCTGGTGCCACACCTGGTCGCCCCGTTCGCGATTGGCACCGTGGCCGCGGCGTGGGGGTTCTGGACGCACCAGCCGTCGGAGGAAGTGCTGGACCTGCCCCGTAACCCCCTTCAGCTGCGCGGCGCGCTCGAGATGGCGATGCTGTTCCAGGCCGTCCTCTTCATCGTGCACGTGGTGGGCCAACGGCTCGGAAGCGGCGGCGTGCTCGCGACGGCGGCGGTGCTGGGCCTGAACGATGCCGACGCCCTCACCCTGTCGATGGCCAAGAGCGTGGGCACCGGCCTGCTGACGCTGGATGTGGCGGCGAAGGCGGTGACGGTGGGACTGCTCTCGAACACCTGCGTGAAGCTCGCCCTGGCCGCGGTCATCGGCGAGGGGCCGTTCCGGACGCTCACCGCTTCGGTGCTCGTGATGATGGCGATCGCGCTGGGGCTCGGCGTGTGGCTGCTCTAGCAGGTCTTACTGCCGCGTGGGCGGCGGGACCACCAGCACCGGCACCGCGGACCGCTCGAGCACGTGCTGGCTGGTCGATCCCAGCAGGAACTTCTGCGCACCGCCGAGGCCGCGCATGCCCATCACGATGACGTCCGCGTTGCACTCCTCCGCCTGCGTCAGAATCTCAGCGGCGGCATTGCCGACGCGGACCGCCACGGCCGGTACGTTCGGCAGGGGCATCGCCGTCGCCGACCGATCGAGCAGCGCGCGCAACTCCTGCTGCGTCTGCGCGTGCAGGGTATCTCCGGCTCCCGCGGCCTCGGCCCCCGCGTTCAACAGCGTGTCGACGACCGTGACGAGCGTCAGGTGGCCTGCCGTGGCCCGGGCCAGCGACAGCGCACACGCCAGGGCGCGCTCGGAGTCCTTGGAGAAATCGACAGGGCAGAGGATGTTGGTGAACACGGCCTCATCCTAACCTAGCACCAACGCATTCCTATCTGCGCATCTGCGGCTTTCGTGCGTTGGCGCCATCGCGGCGCATCGACGGCGTCATCCGCGTCGGAGGCGGAGGCTGTTCGAGACCACGCTCACGGAACTGAACGCCATGGCGGCGCTGGCGATGATGGGGCTGAGCAGGATGCCGAAGGCGGGGTAGAGCACCCCGGCGGCGATGGGTATCCCGACCACGTTATAGACGAGGGCCCAGAACAGGTTCTGCTTCATCGTCCGCATGGTGGCCCGCGCCAGCCGGATTGCGTCGGGGACGCCGGCCAGGTCGCTGCGCATCAGCGTGACATCGGCGGCGTGGGCCGCGATGTCGGTGCCCGACGCCAGGGCGATGCCCACGTCGGCCTGCGCAAGCGCCGGCGCGTCGTTGATGCCATCGCCGATCATCGCCACACGGCGGCCATCCCGCTGCAGCGCCTTCACGGCGTCGACCTTGCCCGCCGGCAGCACCTCTGCCACCACGCTGGAGATGCCCGCCGCCTGCCCGATCGCGTTGGCAGTAGCCTGGCGGTCGCCGCTGAGCATGACGACGCCCAGGCCCATGGCCTCGAGCTCGCCCACCACGCTGGCGGCGTTGTCGCGCAGCGTATCGGCGAGGGTGATCACGCCGGCGGGCCTGCGGTCGATGGCTACCAGCACGGGAGTCTGGCCCTGTGTGGCCGCGGCGTCGGCCGCCGCCAACAACGAGGCGGATTCGACCCCGGCCTTCAGCAGGAACCCGGCACTGCCGACCATCACGTGGTGAGACCCCAGCGCGGCCTGTGCGCCCTGGCCAGGCACGATGGAAAACTCCGCCGCCTCGGGTATCGAGAGCCCTTGCGCCTCGGCATGGCGGACGATGGCGGTGGCCAGCGGGTGCTCGGATCGTCGTTCCACCGCGGCCGCATGGGCCAGCAGCGTCGCCGCATCCATGCCAGGCATGGGCACGATCCCGACCACCCGCAGGATGCCGGCGGTGAGGGTTCCCGTCTTGTCGAACACCACGGTGTCCACCGAGGCCAGGCGTTCGAGCGGCTCGCCGCCCTTGATGAGCACGCCGGACGCGGCCCCCCGGCCCGTGGCCACCATCACGGCCGTCGGCACGGCCAGACCCATCGCGCAAGGGCAGGCGATGATGAGCACGGCCACCGCCGGCAGCAACGCGCGGACCACCGTGGGCGTCTCGAGAGCCACCCACCACACGCCGAAGGTGAGGACGGCAATGACGAGAACAACGGGCACGAACACCGCCGACACGCGGTCGGCCAGGCGCTGGATGGGGGCCTGCGACGCCTGGGCCTCGCGCATCAGGCGCATCACCTGCGCCAGGACGCTGGCCGCGCCCACGGCCGTGGCCTGCACGTCGAACGCACCGGAGTGGTTGATGGTGGCGCCCACCACCCGGTCGCCGACCTGCTTGTCGACCGGCAACGATTCGCCCGTGAGCATGGACTCGTCCACGGCGCCGGCGCCGGCCACGACGCGGCCGTCCACCGGGAACCGCTCGCCGGGCCGCACGATCACCACGTCGCCCACGCGCACATCGTGGATGGGAAGCTCGACCTCGCCGGCGCCGCGCTTCACGCGGGCGGTTGCGGGCTGCAGGCGCGCCAGCCGCCTCAGCGCCGTCATGGTCTGGGTCTTGGCTCGCGCCTCGAGCGCGTGCCCGAGCAGCAGCAGCGAGAGGATGAAGACGATGGCCTCGTAGTAGACGTCGGCCGACGCGCCGCTGGCCGTGAACAGCTGCGGCGCCACCGTGGCCGTCACCGAGTAGAGGAATGCCGCGCCGGTGCCGACGGCCACGAGCACGTTCATGTCGGCCGACCCATGCGAGATGGCGGTCCACGCGCGCGTGTAGAAGTGGCGGCCGGCCCAGGCCATGACGAAGACGGTCAGGCCCATCAGCAGCCAGGCGATGAGGCGCGGGTCCACCGCATAGATCCCCGGCCAGGCCGCGCGCAGCCAGGGGTCCCAGACGCGCATCACCCAGGCCTGCAGAGGGTCGGTGGAAGCGTGGCCCCCGTGAGCCGCACCGGCCATGAGCGGCATGGAGAGCACCATGGCCACCAGGCCAAGGGCCAGGCTGACGAGGGCCTTGTTCAGGTAGGACCGATACTCGTCCCGCTGCGCCGCCTCCCGGGCCTCGTCTTCGGCCACTTCGTCGGCTTCGGGCTCGGGCAGTCGCGACTGGTAGCCCGACTTGTTGATCGTGGAGACCAGGGCCTCCGGCGACAGCACGCGTGGGTCGTACGCGATGGTCGCGGAGTGCATCATCAGGTTCACCGTCGCCTCGGTCACGCCCGGCGTGGCGCGCAGCGCGCGCTGCACGCGCGCCTGGCAGGCGGCGCAGGTCATGCCGTCGACGGGCAGGGTGACCTGGGAAGGCGACGATGTGTCGGCGGCAGGTGCGGCCATGGGCTTGGGAGCAGGGACGCGCTCCATCACAAGTCTACCGCCGCCCCGCCGAGGCTGAGGCCCCGGCAGTCCATGGCGCCGGGACTTCAGTCCCGGCCGCGCTGTCAGAAATGACGCTTCAGCCTCACGGCCAGCGTGCGCGGCTGGATGAGTCGCGTGCCCACGAAGACCGACTGGAAGTTGTAGAGCGCGGTGCGGTTGGTGAGGTTGGTTACCTGCAGTTGCAGGCTCCACACCCGCCGTCCGCCCCGCCGGAGATCGAGGCCGCTCACGAGATCGACGATGGTGCGGGGCCGGACGCGCGGCACGTCGGCCCCGAGGTCCACGTAGGGGAGCAGGTCCGCGAAGTCCGGGTCAGCCGCAACCTGCGCGGGATCCGATGGGTTCGAGACCAGGCCGCTGTCGTAGCGCACCGACCCGCCCACCCACCATCCGGCGTCGCCTCGCCACTGCGCCGTGCCGTGCAGGCTGAGGCGCTGGTCGTGGTCGATGTAGAACGGTCCCGCCGAGAGCAGATCAATGGCGTCCTGCCCGAGAAAGAGGCCGCCGGTGAACGGTGGGGTGGAGATGGCCCGGCTGGTGGTCATCGACAGCGTGCCCGACAGGCCGTGCCGTTCCGGGAGCACCAGGCGCGCCTCGACGCCGCGAACGTCGATCTCGGCCAGCGTGGTGGGGAAGATGATTCCGGTATCGAAAAAGTTGTTGTTGTCCTGCTGATCGTACGAGTGCTTCCGATAGGCCGACAAGTCGACGCTGGCCACGCGGCCGAGCGCCCGCTGATAGCCGACCTCGATGACGCGCTGCCGCTCGGGAGCGAGCGGGCGGTACGCGCCGCCGAGCGCGTCCTGGACGCTGGCCGGCGCGAGGGCCGCGGCCTCCGGCGAGCTCGAGAGCAGCAGGTTCTCGACCGGGGGCGTCTGGAAATTGCGGTTGTAGGAGGCGCGCACCACGCCCCACTGCCGCGGCAGAGCCCATGCCACGCCGACCCGCGGTTGCACCTGCCCTTCGCGGACGAGCAGCGCGTACTGATCGTAGCGCGCCCCGAGCGTCATCGCCGCTGGCCCCCACTGCAGCTGGGCCTGCGCGAAGCCGCTCAAGAGGTGGCCATCCCGCTGGTCGTCGAAGGCGAACGGCGATCCGCCGCGGGTGAGGTCGTAGGGCGCGAGCGCGGCGTTGTAGCCGTCCGAACCGGGGGCGTTGAAGTCGGCGCTGGTCAGGCCCATGGTGAACGACTCGCGCACGTCGACGCGCTGCACGTCGAGGCCGGCCCGCAGGCTGTGCGTGCCGAGCAGACGTGTGAGGCGCGCGGTCGCGGTGGTCGTCGCCATGGCGCGGTCCTGCTGCGCGGTCACCGGTATGTCACCCGCGCTCGGGTCGAGGGCGGCCCGCGTGCCGCGTCGTCCGGCCACGATCTCCAGTGTGGAGGCGTTGCCCATCGTCACGGTGTACGCTCCCCATATGGCGCCGTCGGACAGGCGTTGCTGCTGGTCCTGGCCGTTCTGCTGCTGCGACCGCAGGTTCGCCAGCTCGAACTGGGACCTTCCGCCCATGACGTGCGCACGCACCGTCTGTGTGTCCGACAGCCGGAGGTCCACCCGGCCGAAGCCGCGCCCGAACGCGCCACTGTTGTGGAAGTTGTCGAGCGACACCTGGTCCAGGAACCGATCGGTGCGCATCGTCGTGGCCGAAGCGTAGTAGGCGATGCGGCCGCGCTCGCCGCCACCCTGGGCCGAGGCGTGCCAGGTGCCGAATCCCGCGGCCGCCAGCGTGGCGTCGCCGGTGAGGGGCCTCGAGGCGCCCAGCCCGCTTCGGCTCGTGATGACCACCACGCCCGACACCTTGGCTCCGAACTCCGCCGGGATGTTGCCCGTCCACAGCTCTGCCGACTGCACGAGGCCGCCGTCGAGCGCGTTGGCAAACGCCCCGGTCAGCTGGTCGCTGATTGGCAGCCCGTCCACCACGAACGTCATCTGGTTGTGCGCGCCCCGCGGGTGGATGGCGCCATTGGCGTTCTGTGCGAAGCCGGGAAGCGTGACCAGCACCGACTCGACGCCACGGCTGCCGACCGGGGCAGGGAGCTGCTCGATGCCGACGAAGCTGACCTGCGTGCGGGTACCGGTGATCGTGGCGTCCACGAGCTGCGGCGCGGGCGTCACGCGCACCACCTCGGTCTGCGCTGCCACACGGAGGACGAGTCTCAGTTCCTCGGGCACGCTCGTACGGAGGGCGACGACCTGGTGGTGCGGCTCAAAGCCGGCGATCCCTGCCTCGAGGTCGTACCGATCCAGGGGAAGGTTGGCCAGCTCGAATCGGCCGTCCGGGCCAGTCACGACGTGTCGCGAGAGCCCGGTGAGCGCGCGGGTGAGCCGGACGTCAACGCCGGGCATGACGGCAGCCTGTTCGTCGGTCACCAGCCCGCGCAGCGTGGCGGTGCCCTGGGCGTCGGCCGGGTGAGGGGCCAGAAGGAGGGCGACGAACGCGAGAGGTCGGAGTAGGGCCGGCATGTTTTGACTAATCAAAAAACACTTTGCCAAGTATTGACAAAGAGTTTTGATTTGTCAAATCCGCCGGCCAGCTTCTTCAGGCGAGAGTAATCCGGGCGTCGGCCGCGGCCGTTGGCTGCCCCGCCGGCGCAGCGAACAGCGGGTTGATGTCGAGCTCCCCGATATCCGGGCAGACGGCCATCAGGTAGTCGAGCCGCAGGATGACGGACTCGAGCGCGGCCAGGTCCGCCTGTGGCCGTCCGCGCGCGCCGTCGAGCATCGGGAATCCCTTCACGGCGCGAATCATCTCGTGCGCGTCCGCGTCCGACAGCGGGTGCACCCTGAAGACCACGTCCTTCATGATCTCGACGAAGATGCCGCCCAGGCCGAACATGAGCAGGGGACCGAACTTCGTGTCGCGCGTGGCGCCGAGAATGACCTCCGTGCCCCCGGCGGCCTGCTGCTGGATGACGAGGCTGGCGCGAGCGTCGCGCCGGCGGGCGGCGGCCATGATCTCATCGAACGCCCGGCCCACGTCCTCAGCCGACTCCAGGCCCACGCGGACGCCTCCCACCTCCGACTTGTGGACGATGGCCGACGAGCTCACTTTTGCCACCACCGGGTAGCCCAGGATCTCGGCCGCGGCGATCGCCTCCTCGCGGGTCGAGGCCTCGCGCCACGGCAGCACGGGGATGCCCGCGCAGCTGAAGAGGTTCTGCGCCTCGGCCAGCGTCAGCTGCACGCGGCCATCTTCCCGCACCGACCGCACGATGCGATCGATGCCAGGGCGGTCCATGTCGTCGAATGGCCGGCGCACGCCGGCGGGACGTTGCACCCAGTGGCCGTGGCGCACCATCGTCGCGAGGGCCCGAGCCGCGTCCTCGGGGAACGTGTAGACGGCCAGGCCGGCGTCGCGCATCAGGTCGATGGCCTCGCGCGATCGCACGCTGCCCATGAAGCACACCAGCACCGGTTTCGCGCAGCCATGGGCGCCGCGGATGATGCCGTGTGCGACCGACGGGCCGTCGATCATCTCCAGCGAAGTGAAGATCGCGATGAGGGCGTCCACCGACGGGTCTTCGGCGGCCGCACGCATGGCCACCTCGTACTGCGGGCCGGTGGCGGTGGCGATCATGTCCACGGGGTTGGTCACGCTCGCTTCGGGGGCGACGGCGGCGCGGATGCGGGCCTGGGTCTCGTCCGACAGCGTCGGAATCTGCAGGCCGAGCTCGATGCAGGCGTCGGTGGCCAGGATGGCCGGCCCGCCCGAGTTGGTGACGATGGCCACGCGCGTGCCGGCCGGCATGGGCTGGCTGGCGAACGCTGACGCGTAGACGAACAGCTCCTCGATGCTGGTTGCCCGGATGACGCCCGCCTGCGTGAAGAGCGACGCGACCGCGTTGTCGGCGCCGGCCAGCGACCCGGTGTGCGAGGCGGCCGCGCGTGCGCCGGCCGCGGTGCGGCCCGACTTCACCGCGATGATCGGCTTCTTCTTCGATACCCGCTGGCAGATCTCGAGGAACCGCTGCGGGTTGCCGAAGCTCTCGAGGTACATCAGGATGACGCGGGTGTTCGGGTCCTGTTCCCAGTATTCGAGCAGGTCGTTGCCGGAGACGTCAGCCTTGTTGCCGAGCGAGACGAACATCGACAACCCGAGGCCCCGGTCGCGCATCAACGCGAGAATCGCCTCGCCGAGGGCGCCCGATTGCGACGAGAACGCGATCGGCCCCGACAGCGGCTCCGTGGCCGAGAACGAGGCCTGGAGCCGCACCGACGGGTCCATGTTGATGATGCCCATGCAGTTGGGTCCCACCAGCCGCATGCCGTAGTGCTTGACGATGCGGACGACTTCGCGTTCGAGCGCGAGGCCGGCGCCGCCGATCTCCTTGAAGCCCGCGGTGATGATCACGACCGCGCCCACGCCCTTGCGCCCGCAGGATTCGAGCACCTCGAGCACGTGCGGCTTGGGAACGGCGATGACCGCCAGGTCCACCGGATCCGGGATGTCCTCGACGCTCGCGTAGCACTTCAGGCTGTGCACCACCGAGGCCTTCGGGTTCACCGGGAACACCTGGCCCTGGAATTCGAAGGTGAGCAGGTTGTGGAGGATCGACCCTCCCACGCTGTGGCGATCGCGCGAGGCGCCGATCACCGCCACCGCGCGGGGGCGGAACAGGACGTCGAGGGAGGCCATCAGTTGATGCTGCAGGAGCCGGGGCCGTCGGGATGGCCGCACGCGCCGCACGGGGCCGATGCTCGGGAGCCCTCGGCCTTCGACCCGCCCGGCGCGCTCACCGCGAACACCGACAGCTGCTTCTCGAGCTCCGTGCCATGACACGCCGGGCACTCGAGCGTGGTGGACTCGCGGACCAGCAGCTCGAACTGGTGATGACACGACCGGCATTCGTATTCGTACAAGGGCATGGAGACAGGATAGCGCACCCATGCACTACCATGTCGCCATGCCTTCCGTGCTGGCCGCCGTGATGCCCGCGCCGTTCGCGCCCATCGAGCTCCGGGAGTTCCCCGAGCCGAAGATCGAACCGGGCGGCATGTTGCTCCGGACGATGTTCTCGGAGGTGTGTGGCACGGACGTCCATCTCTGGCACGGTCGGCTGAGCGGCGTGCCCTATCCGATCATCCCCGGGCACGTCTCGGTCGGGACGCTCGAGAAGGCACGCGGCCCGATCCTGCTCGCCGACGGCCGCACCGCTCGCGAGGGCGACCGCATCGTCTTCTTCGACGTGCACCGCACCTGCGGGCGGTGCTATGCCTGTGCCGTCAGCGGCACGCCGACCAAGTGCGCGAAGCGCAGGGTGTACGGCATCACCGACGCCGCGGCCGACGGCCTCTTCGGCGGCTGGAGCGAAGCCATCTACCTCGAGCCCGGTGTGGTGGCAGCGGTGCTCCCCCAGGCGGTGGAGCCCGAGGACTACATCGGCGGCGGCTGTGGTCTCATCACCGCCGTGCACGCCCTCGATCGCGCGGCCATCCGCCTGGCCGATCGCGTACTGGTGCAGGGCACCGGTGCCGTGGGGCTCAGCATCATCGCGCTCGCGCGGCTGTCGGGCGCGTCGAAGATCATCGCCACCGGCGCGCCCGCCGACCGGCTCGACCTGGCACGGCAGATGGGCGCCGACCTCGCGCTCGACATCTCGAAGACGAACGCCGACGAGCGCCGCGAGCTGGTACTGGCGATGACGGGCGGCCGCGGCCCCGACGTCATCATCGAGGCGTCGGGATCGCCCAGGGCCGTCGAGGAGGCCTTGGCGCTGGTGCGCGACGGTGGCCGGTACGTGATTGCCGGGCACTACACCAACGCCGGGCCAAGCACCGTGAACGCGCACGAGCACATCAACCGCAAGCACCTGGAGATTCGCGGCTGCTGGGGCAGCGAGGCCGGCCACTTCCTCCGCGCGCTCAGCGTGCTCGAGCAGCATGCCAGCCGCATTCCGTGGCGCGCGATTGGGGCGCGCGTCTACGCGCTCAACCGCCTGAACGAGGCGCTGGCCGATGCCGAGGCCATGCGGTTGCCGAAAGCCCTCGTCGACCCGCGCCTGCGCGCCTGACGATGGCGCAGGATTCATCGCGCTGGCCTCGCTGCTCTACACCCTCGGCCTTGCGCTCTTCGTGAACGTCCATCCGCTGTTCTGAGGGGGGCCAGGGGCCGGAGGCCTTATACTGGGAGGATGCCTACACGCCAGACGACGCCGCAGGGGGTTGCCAACGCGCTGCGCCGCAACGTCGCCATCATCGCCCACGTCGACCACGGGAAGACCACGCTGGTGGACGCCATGTTCCGCCAGGCGGGCGTGTACCGGTCGAACGAGCGCCAGGCCGAGCGCGCCATGGACAGCAACGAGCTGGAGCGCGAGCGGGGGATTACGATCCTCGCCAAGAACACCGCGGTCCACTACGGCGACATCCTCATCAACATCGTCGACACGCCGGGCCACGCCGACTTCGGCGGCGAAGTGGAGCGCGTGCTGTCGATGGTGGACGGGGTGGTCCTGCTGGTGGATGCCGCCGAGGGGCCGCTGCCGCAGACACGCTTCGTGCTGCGCAAGGCGTTCGAGCGCGGGCTGCCACCGGTCGTGGTGATCAACAAGATCGACCGCTCGGATGCGCGATCGAAGGACGTATTGAACGAGGTCTACGACCTGTTCATCGACCTCGATGCCACCGAGGAGCAGATCGAGTTCCCCGTGCTCTACACGAGCGGCCGGGCCGGCACCGCCACCGCGGATCTCGACGTGCCCGGCGAGGACCTGCGCCCCCTCTTCGATGCCATCGTCAATTCGGTGCCGCCCCCGCAGGGCGACCCGCAGGCACCGCTGCAGATGCTGGTCGCCAACCTCGACTCGAGCGACTACCTGGGCCGCATCGCGATCGGGCGCATCTTCAACGGCCGCGTGAAGCTGAACGATCCCATCGTCGTGCTGAAGCCCGACGGATCCGCGCACGAGACGCGCGTCACCAAGCTGTTTGCCTTCGACGGGCTGAAGCGCGTGGAAATCGCCGAGGCCGCCGCGGGCGACATCATCTGCCTGGCCGGCATCGAGGACATCAACATCGGTGAGACCATCGCGGACCCCGAGCACCGGCTCCAGCTGCCCCCGATTGCCGTGGACGAGCCGACCGTCTCGATGGTGTTCGGCATCAACACGTCGCCCATGGCCGGGCGGGACGGACAGTACGTCACCTCCCGGCACCTGCGCGAGCGGCTGGACCGCGAGTTGCTGGGCAACGTCTCGCTGCGCGTGGAGAACACCGACACCCCCGAGCAGTTCAAGGTGCTCGGCCGCGGCGAGCTGCAGCTGGCCATCCTCATCGAGATGATGCGGCGCGAGGGGTACGAGGTGCAGGTCTCGCGGCCCGAGATCATCACGCGGGAGATCGACGGGCAGCGCATGGAGCCGGTCGAAGAGCTCGTCATCGACGTGGCCGAGGAGTTCCAGGGCGTGGTCATCTCGATGTGCGGCACGCGGCGGGGCACCATGACGAAGATGGTGAATCACGGCAGCGGGCGTGTCCGCCTCGAGTTCCGGATTCCGGCCCGCGGGCTCATCGGCTTCCGGTCGCAGTTCCTCACCGACACGAAGGGCACCGGCATCATGAACCACATCTTCGCCGGCTGGGACCCGTGGGCGGGCCCGATCCCGGCACGCGCCACCGGCGTGCTGGTGTCGGACCGTGCGGGGGTGGCCACCGCTTACGCCATGGCGAACCTGCAGGAGCGCGGGGTGATGATGATCGAGCCGCAAACCGAGGTCTACGAGGGCATGATCGTCGCCGAGCACTCCCGCACCAACGACCTCGACGTGAACATCACGAAGGAAAAGAAGCAGACCAACATGCGCGCCTCCACCGCGGACGAGGCCATCCGCATCGTGCCGCCGCGCGTGCTGGGGCTCGAGACGGCCATCGAGTTCATCAACGACGACGAGCTGGTCGAGGTGACGCCGAAGAGCATCCGCCTGCGCAAGAGGGTGCTGGCGCAGAACCTCCGGCCACGGAAGGACGCGTAGGACTGCCGGCGCGCTCGCGCGGGGGCCACGACATCGAGACAAAAGCCACCTGTGAGGCAGACTGGATCGCCGTAAGTTGTTGACGGGAAACGGTCTGGATAAGTTGCGAAATTTGCAGCGCCAGCGGGTATGCAGCTCCCCCGGCTGATCCTCCTCCTCTTCCTCGCCGCCCAGATGTGGGACGGCATCTTCACCTGGGTGGCCGTGGATGCCCACGGCGTCGCGGCGGAAGGCAACGGCATCCTTGCCGGCTGGATGGCCCTGATCGGGCCCGCGCCCACACTACTGGCGGCCAAGCTGGGCGCGGCGGCAGGTGGCATCCTGCTCTACGCGTACCGCGTACACGGGGCGCTGGCCGGGCTCACCGTGCTCTATGCGGTGGGCGCCATCGGTCCCTGGATGGCGCACTACGGGACGCAGTAACGCGCGCCGTCCAAAGTCAGAAGCCAGGAAATGAGAAGGCTGTGCGGGTCCCGACCATGGCCCCGGCACGGTGGTGCGTTTAGTGCCGCCGCTGTTCGGGCAGAGGCCCGATTTCCCCTATGGAGCGCCGTCGGTTCACAGAGTCGCATAGGGACACAATATGTAGTGACTCCGCCTCCGGAAACCGCTAGTATCTGTTACCACCCAACCGGGGGACGAACGACGCCGTCAGAGTTTGGCGTCGAAGGAGAACAGATGGCCAAGAAAGCCAAGAAGGCGAAGACCGCCAAGACCGCGAAGAAGGCCGCCAAGAAGGTCGTGAAGAAAGCCGCGAAGAAGTCGGCCCGCAAGCCGAATGCCGCGTTCATGCGCCCGGTGACGCCGAGCGCGACGCTGGCGGCGGTGATCGGCGACAAGCCGGTACCGCGCACCGAGGTGACCAAGAAGCTCTGGGCCTACATCAAGAAGAACGGGCTCCAGGACGCGAAGAACCGGCGGATGATCAACGCCGACGACAAGCTGAAGCCCATCTTCGGCGGCAAGGGTCAGGTCAGCATGTTCGACATGACCAAGCTCGTGGGCAAGCACCTCAAGTAGCACTCTCGGCGTTCGCGCCGCGTACAAGCCACGGAACCGCGGAACGACGACGGCGCTTCAGCCGTTCGACTTCCACGCTTCCGTGGCTTGTGCGTTTTTTGGGGTGACGCACCCGGGGGTATCGCGCCTGGCGCCCAATCGTCATCTTCGTGCTGGCCCTCGGGCTCCTTCGCGGCGTCGTGAATTCGGTGACGACCTCACGGAAAGATTCCCAGCTCCATGTAGCTTCGCGCCACCTTGTGGATGGCGTTCACGAACGCCGCGATGCGGAGATCGGGGATGCCGGGGTGCGTTCGCTTCGTCTCGACCAGCGCGTGGAAGGCGCTGATCATCGTCTCCTCGAGGCCCGAGTTCACCAGGTCGCGCTCATCCGGCCCCTTCGCCAGCGCCGCGATCTCGGCGTCGCTGAAGTGCTTGCCCGTCGCCGCCTCGATGGCTCGCAGCATCTGCAGCTCGTTGGCCTGCTCGTGCCGCTTCGACATGCGTCCGAACCGCACGTGTGAGAGGTTCTTCAGCCACTCGAAATAGGACACGGTGACACCGCCGGCGTTGCAGTAGATGTCCGGGATCACCAGGATGCCCTTCTGCCGGAAGATCGGATCCGCCTCCGGTGTCGTGGGGCCGTTGGCGCCTTCGAGGATGATCTTCGCCTGCACGCGCGGTGCGTTCTCGGCGGTGAACACGCCCTCGAGCGCCGCCGGGAGCAGCACGTCGCACTCGAGCTCGAGTGCCGCCGCGGTGCTGGCCAGGTTCGTGGCGGCGGGGAAGTCAAGGATGGACCCGGTCTGCTTGCGGTGCTGGAACACCTCGTCTTCGTTCAGGCCCTTCGCGTTGAAGATGGCGCCCTCCCGCTCGGCAATCGCCACCACCACGGCGCCACCCTCGCGGCAGAACTTGGCCGCGTGGTAGCCGACGTTGCCCAGCCCCTGCACGACGACGCGCTTGCCCGCGAGCCCGGTAGAAAGGCCCAAGGGCTGCATCAGATCGGCCTGGGCGCATGCCTCGCGCAGTGCGAAGTACAAGCCGCGCCCGGTGGCCTCCCGGCGCCCGGCGACGCCGCCCTGCGTGACGGGCTTGCCGGTCACGCAGCCCATGGCGTCGAGCTGGCCGGGGTTGAGCGCTGCGTAGGTGTCGGCGATCCACGCCATCTCGCGTTCGCCCGTGCCGTAGTCGGGCGCCGGCACGTCGATGCCCGGGCCGATGAAGCCTTTCTTCACCAGCTCGTGGGTGTAGCGGCGCGTGATGCGCTCGAGCTCGTCGAGCGAGTAGTCCTTCGGCTCGATCTTGATCCCGCCCTTGGCGCCGCCGAACGGCACGTCCACGATGGCGCACTTGTAGGTCATCAGCGCCGCGAGCGCCATCACCTCTTCTTCGTACACCTCGGGGCTGAAGCGGATGCCGCCCTTGACGGGCATCTTGTGATGGCTGTGCTCGGCACGCCAGGCGTGGATCACCTCGATGGTGTCATCCTTGCGGCGGATCGGGAAATCGAATCGGTAGACGCTGTTGCAGCAGCGAATCTGATCGAGCAGCCCCGGCGGGTACTTGGTGAACGTCGCGGCCTCGTCGAAGGTGCGGTTGACCTCATCGAAGAAATTCGGCTGATCGGGCATGGGGAGACGATAGTGCAAAGCACGGTAGGTGCAAAGCACGGAGGTTCAGGGCACGGAGGGTTCAAGGCACGAAGGGTTCTAAGCACGGAGGTTCGTAGCACGGAGGTTCGGGTATGGCACGCGGTGTGCCCCGCCGCCCGCGACAGCGTGGTGGCGGGCCTCCTTGCTGCCGAGTCGGCATCTGAAGCCATCCGGCTGTGCGCGGAGTGTCGGTGGATGACCGTGCGGCTGAGAACCCACCTCCGGCGCGAGGCCACCCGTCGACGACCGTCCCCGAAACCGCGACGCAATCACTGAACCCCCGTGCTTTGAACCCCCGTGCCTTGAACCTTCGTGCTTTGAACCCCCGTGCTGTACACTGTCGTGCCTATGTCGTCCGAAGAGATGCGCCCAGCCCGCCTGTGGCGCCTGATGCCTGTCGAGCAACGCGTCTCGGCCGCCGCCTCGTTCTGGCAGGACGAGCAGGCCGCGCTCGAGCAGGCCGAAGCCGTGGCCCTCATCGCCCGGCAGATCAAGTTCCGCCCGAAGAGCGTGCTCTCGCTCGGCGTGGAGAAGAAAGCGAAGCACCTGGCGAACATGGCGCAGGTCTCGGACCTGCTGGCCGCGCGCCTGCTGGTGGCGTATCACCTCGAGCACCAGCGCCCGATGATGGGCGCGTTCCTCGACGCCCTGAGCATCGCCCACGAAGAGGGCCTCATCAAGGACGAGTCCCCGCAAGCCCCGGACGAGCCGACCCTCGACAAGGGCGTGGCGGCGCTCGTCGCCGCTTACCCGAAGGCCGACGTGGCCCGGTACTTCTGGACCCTGCTCTGGCAGGACCCGGACACCTGGGGCGGGCTGAAGGGGCGGCCGGAACTGCACTTTGAAAGTGAGAAGTGAGAAGTCAGACGTAAGAAGTGTGACGTGACAAGTGAAGAGCAGAGAGACGACAGGCAACAGGCGAGTGCGTCAGGCCGGCTCCCCACTTCCCGGTCCCCACTTCCGACTTCTCCCTTCTCACTTCTCCCTTCTCACTTCCTGACAAGGTCCTCTTGGCGCCCTTCGAGAAGCACCTGTTCATCTGCTGCAACCAGCGCCCCGCGGGCCATCCGCGCGGGTGTTGCGACCCGTCGGCCTCCGAGTCACTCCAGAAGGCGTTCAAGAAGGCGCTGGCCGAGCGCGGCTTGAACCGGCGCATCCGCGCCAACAAGTCCGGATGCCTCGATCAGTGCGAGCACGGCCCCACGGTGGTCGTCTACCCGGATGCCGTCTGGTACGGCGGGGTCACCGAGGCCGACATTCCCGAGATCATCGACCGCCACCTGGCCGGCGGCGAACCGGTGGCGCGCCTGAGGCTCGCCGACGCCTGCGTGAACACCGCCACCTGTCTGCACAAGCCCAGGAGCTGATGCATGGAAGGCCTCTTCACCCCCGACGCGCTCATCGCCCTGGTCACCCTCACGGTCCTCGAGATCGTGCTGGGCGTGGACAACGTCATCTTCATCTCCATCCTCGCCGGGAAGCTCCCGGCCGACCAGCAGGACCGCGCCCGCAAGGTGGGCCTGATGGCCGCGATGCTGATGCGGATCCTGCTGCTCTTCTCCATCGTGTGGGTCGTACGGCTCACGGCGCCGCTCTTCGAGATCTTCGACCAGGAGATTTCCGGGCGCGATCTCATCCTGCTGGGAGGCGGCCTCTTCCTGCTCGCCAAGGCCACGCGCGAGATCCACGACAAGCTCGAAGGCGAAGAGGGCCACGCGTCCGCGCGTGTCGCGCCGTCGTTCGGTGCCGTGATTGGCCAGATCATGCTGCTCGACATCGTGTTCTCGCTCGACTCGGTGATCACGGCCGTGGGCATGGCCGATCAGCTCTGGGTGATGGTCACGGCCGTCGTCGTCGCGGTGGGCATCATGATGGTGTCGGCCGCGTCCATCAGCGGCTTCGTGAACCAGCACCCGACGGTGAAGGTGCTGGCGCTCAGCTTCCTGCTGCTGATCGGCGTCTCGCTCGTGGCCGAAGGGCTCGACCAGCACATCCCGAAGGGCTACATCTACTTCGCGATGGCGTTCTCGGTGTTCGTGGAGATGATCAACCTGCGCGCGTCGAAGAAGAAGAAGCTCCATCCGGTGCAGTTGCACCAACCATACTGATCGCGTCGAGAGGGACACGCGCGTCGGGAGTGAATCGCGCCGGGAGCGAACAGGGCCGGGGTGGTCCGCGACGGAACCGTCAGTCCTGGGGCCCCGTCTCGAGCACGGCGCCAATTTCCCTCGCGCGGACTCGTCGAGGGCCGACAGGTGGGCACGCACCGTGCCGACATCACCGCGGGCCACACACCCACCCATGGCTCCCGCCAGGCCGCGATCGGCCACGGCGGCCAGCGTCCCGTGAAGCAGGGGCAGCAGGGCCGCCAGCGCCTGGTCCTCCCGGGTGGAACCCGCCTATCCGGGCCCCGGCGGCGCGGGCCGGCGCGTCGGTCCCCGCCCGGCCATGGGCCATCAGGACGGACAGGCCCGCGCGCTGAAAGGCCGTGCCAAGCGCGAGGGCCACCGGTCCGGCGCCGATGAAGCCCAGGCCCGGGCCGCTCACCGGCGGAGCCACGCCGCGATGGTGTCCTGGATCTCGGTGTGCACCGCGTCCTGATCCCGTCCGCTGGACTTCAACACGCCGAAGGAGTGGTCGCCACCGTCCACGGTGTGAATGTCGATGGGCGGCGTGGCGCCCTCGCGGAACACGGCCTCGCGGATCTCGTCGGGGCCGCCGAACGGATCCCGCGTCCCCTGGACGATGAGCGTGGGCACCCGCAGGCGTTTCAGGTGAGACACCCGGTCGCCCTTGCTGCGTCCGCCCGGAGGCGCGAGGGGGTAGCCGAGCACCACGACGCCCGACAGGGGGTGGGCCCCTGGGGGCCAGCGCTCCGGGTCGGCGGCCAGGTGCGTGGCGATGCGACCGCCCATCGACTTGCCGCCGATGAACAGCCGGGACCCGCGCACGTGGCGGTGTTCAAGGGCGCCGGCCACCGCGCGGCGGAAGGTTTCCTCCAGGACGGGCGCGCGGTCGGGCGTCTTGCGCCCGCGTTCCATGTACCCGAAGTTGAAGGTCACGACGTCCACGCCCCGAGCGGAGAGCGCAGCGGCGTACACCGTCATGAACGGGCTGAAATGCCCCGCGCCTGCCCCGTGCGCCAGCACGAGCACGGCATCGAGCCGGGCCCCGCCCTCGGCGGCGTAGAGCGCCGCGCCAACGCCGGGCGTGTCGGCGTCGATCGGGATCTGAAAGGACAAGGGACTCATCGGGATACCCACCATCGGCTCTGTAGTACCATCACCGGTTGCTCCAGCAGTGCGTTTTTGTCTCTATTTGTCACTTGTCGGAGAGGTGCTCGTGAGCCGTTGGGTCTATTCTGCCTGTCTTGCCGGTTTTTTGCTCTCTGGCGCGGACTCCAGCGCGTTGTTCGCGCAATCCCTGCAGATGACCCCCGCGACCGGTGGGGCCGATCGTCCGGCCGCGCGGGCGGCCCGGGTGGCCGAGGGGCCGACCGTGGATGGTGACGTCCTGGGCGACCCCATCTGGCAGCAGGCCGCGCCCATCGAGGGCTTCAAGCAGTACCAGCCGAACGAGGGGCAGCCCGTGTCGGAGCGGACGGAGGTGCGGATGGCCTTCACGCGCGACACCCTCTACATCGGCGTGGTCTGCTACGACAGCGACACCAACGGCATCATCGTGACCGACTCGCGCCGCGACAGCTCGCTCGACAACACCGACAGCTTCCGGATGATCTTCGACACCTTCGGCGATCGCCAGAACGGGTTCGTTTTCGGCACCAACCCGGCCGGGCTGGAGTACGACGGCCAGGTGACCAACGAGGGGCAGGGCGGCGGCGGGCTGACGGGCGGGCAGATGCAGCAGTCGGGCTCGGGCAGCGGCTTCAATCTCAACTGGGACGGCGCCTGGCAGGTGCGCACGCGGACCACCGACATCGGCTGGATGGCCGAGTTCGCCATCCCGTTCAAGACCTTGCGCTACCCGGGCGGCAGCGACCAGGTGTGGGGCGTCAACTTCCAGCGCAACATCCGCCGCAAGAACGAGGAGGCGTACTGGGCGCCCATCCCGCGGCAGTTCAACCTGTACCGGGTGTCGATCGCGGGCTCGATCGCCGGGCTGCAGCCGCCGGTCTTCCGCAACTTCAAGGTCATCCCATACGTGCTCGGGGACGTGGTCCAGAGCGGCGTGAACCCGGTGGACCCCGTCGGCCTCGGCGACGTGGGCGGCGACGTGAAGTACAACCTCACGCCCAGCCTCACCCTCGACGGCAGCTACAACACCGACTTCGCGCAGGTGGAAGTCGACGATCAGCAGGTGAACCTCGATCGGTTCAACCTGTTCTTTCCAGAGAAGCGGCCGTTCTTCCTCGAGAACGCGGGCTTCTTCTCGGTGGGCAATCCCGGCGAGGTGGACCTCTTCTTCAGCCGGCGCATCGGCATCGGGAACAGCGGCGAAGCCATCCCGATCATCGGCGGCGGGCGCGTGTCGGGCAAGATGGGCCTGTGGAACGTGGGCGTCCTCGACATGCAGACCGAGGAGTTCGGCGGCATCACGCCGAGCAACAACTTCGGGGTCGTGCGCCTCAGCCGCGAGCTGCCGAACCGCTCGGCGGTCGGGGGGATCTTCGTCAACCGTCAGGGGTTCGGCGACCTCGCCGGGGACGACGACTACAACCGCACCTACGCCGTCGATGGCAAGTGGGGCATCGGGCGCAACTCGCTGGTTTCGGGGTTCATGGCGAGGACCGATACGCCCGGCGTGGACGGAGACGACCATGCCTTCAACCTCCGGGCGCGCGTGCTCTATCCGAGGTGGGACCTCGATGCCGGCTACCAGGAAGTGGGCGATCAGTTCAACCCGGAGGTGGGGTTCCTGTCACGCAGGGGGTATCGCAAACCCGACGTCCGGGTGATGACGCGCTTCCGCCCGACGGACTTTCTGAAGCTGCAGGAGGTACGGCCGCACGCCACGTACCGCGGGTTCTGGGGCTTCGATGGCTTCCAGGAGACCGGTTACACGCACCTCGACAACCACTGGCAGTTCAAGAACAGCTGGGAGGTGCACACCGGGATGAACATCACGCGTGAGGGTGTCCGCACACCGTTCCAGATCTACCCGGGCATCTTCGTTCCGCCCGGCACCTACGACAACGCGGAAGCGCAGCTGGTGCTGATGACGAACCAGGGGGCGCCCCTCAGCCTGAACCTGCAGACGTTCATGGGCGGGTTCTTCTCCGGCGACCGCGTCACGCTGAATCCGACGCTGCGCATCCGGCCGTCGGAGATCTTCACCATGGAGCTGGCCTACTCGCGCAACGACGTGAACCTGCCGGAGGGGGACTTCATCACGAACCTGGTCCGCACGCGCGTGTCGTATTCGTTCAACCCGCGCGTGTTCGTGCAGGGGCTCGTCCAGTACAACGACCGCGCCGACATCTGGTCGATGAACCTGCGGTTCGCGTGGCTGCAGGCCGCCAACACCGGCCTCTTCATCGTCTACAACGACACGCGAGGGCTGTACGACCTCTACCCGGAGGCCCCACTGCGCACGGACCGGTCGCTCACGATCAAGTTCTCCCGGATGTTCGACGTGCTGAGGTAGAGCCCCGGGAGTTCAAAGCACAGACGTTCAAAGCACGGGCGCTACTTCGTCAACGCTGACAGGTAGTCACGGATACGTCGGGCGTTGGTGCCGACGTCGCTGCGGCCTACGCGCGAGACCGAGCGGACGTCCACGCGGCTCCCCCCGTCCGGCATCGCCGTCACCCTGACGGCCACATCGTCCTTGAAGCCGAACCAGTACGTGGTGGCGGTGGCCTCGATGCGGCGGCCGGTTTCGTCCGCGGCGACCACATCCCATCCGCTGGCCTTGACCGCCTCGAGCGCGCGGCGGTACGCGTCGGTGGGCGGCACGTCGAGAAAGACCGGGGCCAGGTCGGGATACCCCGCGCGCTGCTCGGCCGCCACCTCCTCGGTATATTCGAGGCCGTTCGGGACGTTCAGGCGCTGGCGGAGCGCTGCGACCTCGACAAACACAGGCGGGGTGATGGTGTCGGTCGTGATGTCGTGGATGCGCGGCACGCCCCCGGCGGCCTGCTGCCATCGCCACGGTACCGCCACGGCGGTCGTGCCGGCCGCGATGGCGAGCAGGGCGACGAACGCCGCGCCGCCGCCGCGGCGGAGGTTCATTACCAGGGCCAGCACCCCGAGAACCAGCGCCGCGATGCCCGCATACGCCGCCCACGTGAGCATGCGCTGCAGGGCGGTGCCGAGGCCGAACCACCCGGCCTGGTACCCGGGGCCCGCCACCGCCAGCAGCCCAATTGCCACGATCCCTGCCAGGAGGGCCAGCCACGCCGTCCAGCCCAATCCGACGGTCTGCATCCGGCGGTTATACCTCACAACGGGTTAAGCTCGACGGCACCGGGACGCGCCGCATGACACGACACACCATCGCCACGACGACCCACGGACACTATCTCGAATCGGCATCAGCCGAGGGGCGGCCGGACGGGATGCTGGTAGGGTTCCACGGCCAGGCCGAGACCGCGGCCATCCAGCTGGCGCACATGGAGGCCATCCGCGGCGGGCGGCGATGGCACCTGGTCAGCATCCAGGGGCTCAATCGATACTACACGCGCAAGGGCGATGTCGTGGCGGCCTGGATGACGCGCGAGGATCGCGAACTGGCCATCGCCGACAACATCGCGTACGTCCGTGCCGTGGTCTCCGAGGTGAGGGGACGGTTGGGGCCGGCTCCCCGCGCGCTCGTGTATTGCGGCTTCTCGCAAGGCACGGCGATGGCCTATCGCGCGGCCGCCTTTGCCGGGCACCCCTGCCACGGCCTGATCATCCTGGCCGGGGATCTTTCACCCGACGTGCGGCTGCACGCCGCCGATCTCCCTCCGCTGCTGCTCGGTCGCGGCACGCTCGAGGAGTGGTACACGGAGGAGAAGGCTCGCATCGATCTGGACCATCTTCACGGCTCGGGTGTGCGCACGACGGAGCACGTCTTCGAGGGCGGCCATGAACGGCACGCGTCCTTCACGACGCGGGCCGGGGCCTTCCTGGATGAGATCGCCTCCGGGTCCGCGGGCGAACGAGAAGTGAGAAGTGAGCCCCCCTATTGACCTTCGTGTTCTTCGTGATGCGTCGTGTCTTCGTGGTTTCTTTGTGGGCCCGCGAGTCGCCGGGCGAGGGCCATCACGGTCAGCGGAGACGAGCCCTCGGCCTTGTTGTTCACCAGGACGAACGCGCGGCGCCCGCGTGACAGCGCGCGCGTCACGACCTGCACGACGTCGGCGCGCATGGCTTCGTCTGGTTCCACGAGCCGGTCGAATGGCTTGAACCGGTCGCGCTGATCCTCGTACCACGTGCCCGGCCGCAGCAGGAGCCGGATGATCGAGACGTCAGCGTCGTCGGGCGGCACTACGGCTGCCTGCGCCCCGGGCATGGGCATCGCGCTCCAGTAGTTGTAGGTGTGCGCCACGCCGTGGCGGGTGACGATCGCCCGGTAGGCCGGCGTCAGCAGGCTGGCATCCCGCAGTTCCACGGCGTACTCGAAGCCGAGCGGCAGCGCGCCCAGGAACCGATCGAGCCGGGCATGGAACTCGGCCGGCGCCAGGCGCCGCTGCCGGGGGAACGGTGGGAACTCGAGGATGATGGGTCCCGTGTGCTCGCCGAACACCGCGGCGCAGGGCTCGAGCAGGTCGGCCACCAGTCGATCCACTGACAGGAAGTCCGGGTTGGGCGCCTGGTGGCCGGGCGCCCCGAGCGCCAGCGCCGTCACCGAGGCCGGCGCCTTGAAGCAGCAGCGGAACCCGCGCGGCAGTTGCGCCGCATACTCGCGGAGGTCGTCGAGGGGGATGGGCGCGTAGTAGCTGCGGTCCACGCCCACGGTCGTCAGCAGGGGATGCTGCGCGTACTCGCGCAGGCCTTCGCGCGCCAGGGCGGCCTGCGCGCGGGCAGACGAGTAGACCAGCCCTTTCCAGCCCGGGAAGCTCCAGGAGCTGGTCCCGAAGAACACGCCGGCAGGCAGATGGGCCGCAATGGCGCGCGCGTCCTCGTGCACCAGTCGCAGCCGGGCCGCGGCCGGGTCGGGCTCGATGGGCGGGGTGGTATCGAAGAGCGTGAGCTGGCCACTCATGGGCTTATCCTATTGTCGCGTGTCGGACGACCTGCGGGCACTCGGATGGGACACCGGATGGGCGGACGCCTTTGTGCCCTTCCAGCGCGAGGGGCTCATCCCGGCCCGCATCGCCATCGAGTTCAACTACATCTTTCGAGGCCTCTCGACGAGGGGCGAGCTGAAGCTGCAGCACGCCGGCCGCTTCAAGCACCGGGCGATCAGCCGCAGCGAGCTGGCCGCGGTCGGCGACTGGGTGGCGGTCCGGCCAACGGGGGACGAGGCCAGCGGGACCATCGAGGCGGTGCTGCGGCGGCGGAGCAAGTTCTCGCGCAAGGTCGCGGGTGAGCTGACGGAAGAGCAGGTGGTGGCGGCGAATATCGACACCGTGTTCCTGGTGATGGGGCTCGACGGCGACTACAATCCGCGACGCCTCGAGCGCTACCTGCTCTTGGCCCACGAGAGCGGCGCCGCTCCGGTGGTACTGCTGAGCAAGGCCGACCTGGCGCCGGACCTGGCCGACGCGCTCGCGGAGATTCAGCAGATCGCCGCCGGCGTGCCCGTCCACGCCATCAGCGTTGTCACGCGGCAGGGACTGGAGGCCGTCCTGGGCCATCTCGGGCCCGGCCGCACCGGCGCCCTCCTCGGGTCGTCCGGCGTGGGCAAGTCGACGCTCATCAACGCCCTTGTGGGCGAGGCGATGCTGCCGACGCAGGAGGTGCGCGCCTCCGACTCCCGCGGCCGCCACACCACGCGCCACCGGCAGCTCATCGTGCTCCCGGGGCGTGGCCTGCTGATCGACACGCCTGGCATGCGCGAGCTGCAGCTCTGGGACGTGTCGCAGGCCGCGCGCGATACCTTCGACGACATCGAGGCCCTGGCCGCCCGCTGTCACTTCACGAACTGCCGCCATCGCGACGAGCCGCGCTGCGCGGTGAAGCAGGCGATGGCGGAAGGACGGCTCGCCGAATCGCGCCTGGCGAGCTACGTGAAATTGCAGGAGGAAATCGAGGTGTTCGGGGCGCGCAGGGACGCGCGCGCGATCATCGACGAGAAGCGGCGCTCGAAAATCATGGGCAAGGCCATCAAGCAGTTCCAGAAGCAGCGCGGCCGGTGAGCCAGATGAAGACCATTCCCCTGCAATTCGAACAGGTCGAGGACGGCGCGGCGCGCGCCAGGGCGTTTCGGGAGCGGATGAGCCGGCGTCGCACGGTGCGCGAGTTCTCGGACCGGCCCGTGTCCCGCGACATCATCGAAGAAGCCATTCGCGCCGCTGGCTCGGCGCCGAGCGGGGCCAACCAGCAGCCCTGGCACTTCGTTGCGGTCAGCGCGGCCGACCGCGCGCTCCGGCGCCGGCTGCGCGAAGCGGCCGAAGACGAGGAGCGTGAGTTCTACGCCACCCGCGCGCCGCAGGCCTGGCTGGACGCGCTGGCGCCGCTCGGCACCGACGCGAACAAGCCGTTCCTCGACGTGGCACCGTGGCTGATTGCCATCTTCGTGCAGCCCCATGGCCGCACGGCGAGTGGCGAGAACGTGAAGCACTACTACGCCACCGAATCGGTCGGCATCGCCACGGGCCTGCTGATTGCCGCCCTGCACCTGGCCGGGGTGGCGACGTTGACCCATACCCCAAGCCCGATGGGCTTTCTCAACACCCTGCTGGGCCGGCCCTCACACGAGCGGCCGTTCCTGCTGCTGGTGGCCGGCTACCCGGCCGAAGGGGCGCGGGTGCCGGAGATCTCGAGGAAACCCCTCTCGGAGATTGCGGACTTCCTCTGAACTCACTGCTGGTTGACCTTCGCCTCAGCCTCGCGCTTCGCGATGGTGGCGGCGACCGCGTGCTCCTTCAACTCGCGTCGCACGTCCCACCCGACCTGCTGCGCGGCACCGGTTTCCCATCCCGACCGGGCCGCGCGCCGGTTCTCGGTCCCGATTCGCCGATAGAGCGACGCCAGGTCCGACTCGCTGCGCACCTGGGGGTGCGCCATGATCTCGGTCACGTGGTGCAGCTCGTGGGCAAGCGCCGCGATGGCCTGTTCGGTGGTGAGGTCGGGATTCAACATCGCGCGCAGGTACCGGTAGCGGCCCGCATCACTCACGAACGCGACGCAGCCCGCCAGTCCGCGCTGCATCATCGGGTTCATTCCGATGTAGACGATGACCTGGCCGGCCTCCACCCTGTTCACCAGGTCGCGCACTCGCGCGGAGCGTTCGATGCCCATGTCCAGCAGGCCAGCCACGCGCTTGTCGCTGGGACGAATCCTGGGGCCGCCATCACGCCACCATTCGGCGACGGGCGGCGCCGCCTGCGGCGCCACGCTGGGCAGCGACAGCTGGAACGACCGCGCCGGCAGGGAGGCCTGCGCCCCCACCGAGGGGACGAAGGAAGCGATGAATCCAACCACACACAACAGGGCAGGCAGGCGCATGGCAATGTCCTCCGGCGCCTCGCACCATCGCTCCGATCACGTGCAGGACTTCAAGCGTGCAGGTTGGAGATGTAGACGGGGCCCCTCTCGCGGTGGTTCGTGTCGCGCGCGAGATCGCAGAGACGAACCCGGGGACGAGATCCATGGATAATGCCGGCATGCACGCGCGGACCATTCTTCTCTCGCTTCTCAGCCTCGCCCCCGTCGTGGCCGCGGCCCAGCCAGCGCAGCAGGCCGTGCTCGAGACGTCTTCCGGGACCATCGTGTGGGATCTGCTCGCGGACAAGGCGCCCGGTCACGTGGCGCTGTTCGTCAAGACGGCGCAGGAGGGCGGCTTCGACGGCACCGCCTTCCATCGCATGGTGCGCTACGGCATCGTGCAGGGCGGCGATCCGCTCACGAAGGATCCGGCCGCGCGCGACAAGTTCGGTTCCGGCGGGCTGGGCAAGCTGACGCCCGAGATCTCGGACGAACTCCTGACGCAGGGCGCCGTGGCGGCGGTGCAGGTGCCGGGCAAGCCCGCCAGCGCGGGCACGCAGTTCTTCATGTGCATCAACGCGCAGCCGTCGCTCGACGGGAAATACACCGTCTTCGCGCGGGTGGTCGAAGGCATCCTGGTGGCCCAGAAGATCTCGGAGACGCCGGTGGACGAGAAGGGGCTGGCCACCGAGCGGGTCGTGCTCACGAAGGTCACGATTCGCGAGAAGCCCGCGGCCACCCCCGACCCGTTCTCCACCGAGTCCGTCGACGACCTGGCGCACTACCGCGCCGTGCTGGAGACGTCGGCGGGCACCATCACCGTGTCGTTCATGCCCGACAGGGCGCCCAACCACGTGCGCAACTTCCTCCGGCTCGCCGAGGCGGGGGTCTACGACGGCATGAGCTTCCACCGCGTCGTGAGGGGGTTCGTCATCCAGTCGGGCCACCTGCCCACCCGCAAGGAGCCGCTGGGCGAGCGCCAGCAGTCGTTCATCCGCGCGATGAAGGCCGAGTTCAACGACCAACTGCACGACGTGGGGACGCTCTCGATGGCGCGCACGGACGACCCCGACAGCGCGACCTCGTCCTTCTTCATCGTGACCGCGAGGGCGCAGGCGCTGGACGGCAAGTACACTGCGTTCGGCAAGGTGGAGAGTGGGATCGAGGTGGCGCAGAAGATCGAGGCCGTGGCCGTGAACGGCGAGACGCCCATCGAGCGCGTGGAGCTGGTTCGGGTGAGAGTGGAGAAGCGGTAGGCGCCTCGCCGGGAGTCCACGCTACTTCGACCCGGCCAGTGCCATGACGATGTCGTACTGATACCGGACGAAGCGGTGCAGCTCGGCTTCGAGGATGCGCTCCTGATCGCTGTGTGCGCCGAAGCCCTTCGGGCCGTCCTCCGAGTCGATGGCCGGGCCGATGCCGTAGCACTGGATCCCCTTGGAGCGGATCTGCGCCATGTCGCTGGCGCCGGTGCTCATCGTGGGCAGCACGTCGACGCCGTAGTGCGTCTTCACCTGCTGCTCGATGACGGTGAACGCCTCGGTGGTGAGCGACGAGGCGCCGGCCGGGCGGTAGCGGTCGCGGGCCCAGCGCACCTCGACGTTCGGGTCGTTGATCACGCCGCGCAGGGTCTCGAGGAACGTTGACTGGTCCTCGTCGGGGTGCAGCCGCACGTCGATGGTGGCCTTGGCCTCGGAGGGAATCACGTTATAGCGATAGCCGCCGCCGACGATGGTGGGCACCAGCGAGGTGTGGGTCATGGACCAGTGCTGCGGCTCGTTCTCCAGCATCCAGTCGGAGGCCGGGCCCGACACCTTCGGGTCGGGGTTCACCAGGTCCCGGTAGCGCTGCGCGGCCTCTGGCGGCGACATGGCCGCGAGCTTGCGGAAGTAGGTGCCGGTCGTCTCGTTGATGCGCAGCGGCGGCGTCCACGACGCCACCTTCCCGACCGCCGCCGAGAGCCGCGTGACCGCGTTGTTGCGCGAGGGCACCGAACCGTGACCGGCGGGCCCGCGCGCGATGACCTCCACCGCGCGAGGCTCCTTCTCGGTCGTGCCGACGTTGGCGCGGTGCACCTTGCCGCCCGTGCGCACCACGCCGCCGCCCTCGGCCAGGCAGAACTCGGCGTTGATGGCGTCGAGGTGGTGGTCGATCATGAACTGCGCGCCCACTTCGGGGGCGCCCTCTTCGCCGGATTCCGCCAGGAAGATGACGTCGCGGTCGAGTGGGGTGTTCTGCCGTTTCAGCGCGAGCACCAGCATCAGGCTGGCGACGAGGTTGTCTTTGTCGTCGATGGCGCCGCGGCCGTGCACGTAGCCGCCGTCGCGCTGGGCCGCAAAGGGCGGGAAGGTCCACTTCTTCGGGTCCACGGTCACCACGTCGGTGTGGCCCATCACGAGCAGGGGCCGCTTCTTCCCGTTGCCCTTGATGCGCGCCACCAGGTTCGCGCGCTGCGGGTCCTTGGCGAACACCTGGACGGTGATGCCTTCCTTCTCCAGGACCTGCTTGAGGTACTCGACCGCGCGCAGCTCGTTTCCCGGAGGGCTGCTGGTGTCCAGCCTCAGCAGCGCCTGGAAGTGCTGCATGGTTTCCGCTTCCGAGATGGGCGGCGCCTGCGCGTGCATCGCGGGAATCGTCAGGGTGAGGCACAGGGCAGCGGGCAGCATGATGGGGCGCATGGAAGGAAGGTACCACAGGGTGGGACCAGGAGCGGACGGGCGCGAGCAGATGGGAGAAGATCGGGCGTGCCGAGCCGAAGCTCGTCTCGCGGTCTCAAGGACGAGCGAGGGCGGGCGGCGAAGGGGACTCAATCGAACGGCAGGCGCGCCTCGTCTTCGACGGACGCCGTGACGGGATCGGGAGACTCGGACAGGTTGTGCACGCTCACGCCCAGCAGGCGCACGGGGCGGTGGCCGGCCGCGGTGCGGTCGATGAGGGCGAGCGCGCGGGCGGCGATCTCGTCCGCGTCGCGGGTGGCGAGCCGCAGGCTGTGGCTGCGCGTCACGGTCGTGAAGTCGCTGTAGCGGACCTTCAGGACCACGGTGCGCGCGTGGAGCTGCTTGCGCTCGAGCCAGGCGGCCGCCTCGCGCGCCATTTCGTCCACCTCGCGTCGCACCTCGCTCATGGCCGTCAGATCCGAGGCGTAGGTGCACTCCGAGCCGGACGACTTCGACGGGCGGTTCGGTTCGACGGGCCGGTCGTCCCGCCCGTGCGCGAGGTCGATCAGCCAGTCGGCCAGGCTGCCGACGACGCCGCGCAGGTCGTCCGCGTCCCGCACGCGCACATCGGTGAGCCTCTCGATGCCGTGGGCGCGCAGGCGCTCGGCGGTCTTGGGACCCACGCCCCACAGCGCATCTACCGGCAGGTCGCGAATGAACGCTTCGACGCGCTCCGGGGCGATCACGGTGAGGCCGTCGGGTTTCTTCCACCCCGACGCGATCTTTGCCAGGAACTTGTTGGGTGCTACGCCGGCCGAGGCCGTGAGGCCGGTGGCGGCCCGAATCTCGGCCTTGATGCGGCGGGCCACCTTCACCGCCAGGGGCTCGGCCCACGCGTTCTCGGTGACATCCAGGTAGCCCTCGTCCAGCGACAGGGGCTCCACGAGGGGCGTCACGGATCGAAAGATGGCAAACACCTGCTGGGAAACCGCCATGTACTTCGAGAAGTCGGGCCTGACGATAATCAGGCCGGGGCAGAGGCGCACGGCGCGGGACATCGGGATGGCGGAGCGCACGCCGAACGTGCGGGCTTCATAACTGGCGGCGGCCACCACCCCTCGTCCCGCAGGATCGCCGCCGACGGCCACAGGCTGCCCGCGCAGCGCCGGGTTGTCGCGCTGTTCGACCGACGCGTAGAACGCGTCCATGTCGACGTGCAGGATCTTCCGCATCAGCCGGTACTTCCAAACCCCCCGCGCGTGGGAGTGCTCATCTCGACAACCTCTTCCCATCGCACTTCCGGTGCGGGGAGCACGATGCCCTGCGCAATGCGCTCGCCCTTCTTCACGACGACCGGCTGGTCGGTGATGTTCAGGACCTGCACTTTGATCTCGTCATCGGGGCCGCAATAATCGGCGTCCACCACCCCGACGCCGTTGGCCACCATGAGGCCACGCTTGAGCGGGGTGCTGCTGCGGGCGAATATCCCCAGGAAGCAGCCGTTCGGCACGGCAATCACGAGCCCCGTCCCCACGAGGCGGATGCCCCGAGCCGGGACCTCCACGTCCTCGGCGGCCGCCAGGTCGAAACCTGCGGCCCCACCGGTAGCGGGCGCCGGCAGGCCAATCGAGGGGTTGAGACGTTTAATGCGGAGGAGCATGGGAAGATAGTACACAGTGCAGGGTGCAGAGTGCAGGGTGCTGTGTGCGAGTGCGGAGTGCGGAGTGCTAGTGCGGAGTGCTGGTGCTGAGTGCGAGTGTGGCGGCCGGATGAGGAGAGCGTAGATGCGGATGCTGAAAGCGATGGTGCTGGTGGCGGGCGTGGTGAGCGGATCGGCGGCGGTGTGGGGACACGCAGCCGCCCCTGGGCCGCAGGCGTCGGCGCCGGCGGCACAGGCTCCTGCCATCCCGGCCGACCTGGCGCTGGACCGGCCGCTGCCCGTGGATTCGGCCGTGCGCGTGGGGCAACTGGCCAACGGCCTGAAGTTCTTCATCCGCCAGAACGGTCGGCCGGCCCAGCGCGTGTCGTTGCGCCTCGCGGTGAACGCCGGCTCGCTGCAGGAGGAACCCGATCAGCGCGGGCTGGCGCACTTCCTCGAGCACATGGCGTTCAACGGCACGCGGAACTTCAAGCCCGGCGAGCTCATCACGTTCCTCGAGTCGATCGGCGCGCGGTTCGGCCCCCACGTGAACGCCTCCACGAGCTTCGACGAGACCATCTACATGCTCGACGTGCCGACCGACCGCGACGGCTACGTGGACAAGGGGCTGCTGGCCCTGCACGACTTCGCGTCCGGCATCCTGCTGCTGCCCGAGGAGGTGCACAAGGAGCGGGGCGTGGTGCTCGAGGAGTGGCGCGGCCGCCTGGGCGCGGGCTCGAGGCTGATGGACAAGCAGCTGCCCGTGCTGCTGCAGGGATCGCGCTACGCCGAGCGGCTGCCGATCGGCACGCCCGAGGTCATCAAGGGCGCGCCGCGCGAGCGCCTGGCCGCGTTCTACGACACGTGGTACCGCCCGGATCAGATGGCCGTCGTCGTGGTGGGTGACATCGATCCGGCCGAGGCCGAGAAGCTGGTGCGGGCGCGCTTCGACGACATCGCGCGGCGGGCGACGCCCGTCCCGACGGTGGATCGCCGGATTCCGCCGCACGCCGACACGCTCTACAGCGTGGCCACCGACCCGGAGGCGCAGGGGTGGACGGTCACCCTCAGCTTCAAGAGCGAGGCGAAGGAGCAGCGCACGGTGGGCGACTACCGCGCGGCACTCGTCCGGCAGTTGATCGGCGAGATGATCAACCCGCGCCTCAGCGAGATCGCGCGACGGCCCGACACGCCGTTCATCGGCGCCGAGGCGGGCATCGACACGTTCGGGCGCTCGCTGCAGCTGTTCGACATCGGCGCCGCGGTGCCCGAGAACGGCCTGGCTGCCGGCCTCGAGGCGCTGACGCTCGAGGCACGCCGCGTCCAGCGGTTTGGCTTCAGCGCGGCGGAGCTGGACCGCGCCCGTCGCGCGCTGCTAGCCTTCTACGAGCGCGCCTACAACGAGCGCGCCACCAACGAAAGCCCCCGCTACGCCTCGGAGTACGTGCGGCATTTCCTCGAGGCCGAGGCCATCCCCGGCATCGAGTTCGAGTACCGCATCGCCTCCACTTACCTTCCGACCATCACCGCCGACGAAGTGTCGCAAGTGGCGGGCGGCCTCATCACCAGCGAGAACCGCGTGGTGCTGGCGGTGGCGCCCGAGAGGAAGGACGTGCCGGTCCCGACGGTTGACAGCTTGAAGGCGGCGGTCGCACGCGCCTCGGCGGCGACGGTGGAGCCCTGGGCCGACGCCACGGCCGGGCGGACGCTGGTGGAGAACCCGCCCGCGGGCGGGAAGGTGACCTCCACGCGCACGCTCGCCGACCTCGGGGTGACCATCGTGACGCTTTCGAACGGCGTCGAGGTGTGGATGAAGCCCACCGATTTCAAGAACGATCAGGTGTTGTTCAGCGCCTACGCGCTCGGCGGGACCTCGCTGGCGCCGGAGGCCGACTTTCACGGCGCCGAGATGGCCAGCTCGCTGGTGGGCGTGGGCGGGATGGGCGGCTTCAGCCCGGTCGATCTGAACAAGATGCTGGCCGGCAAGATCGCCCAGGCCTCGCCCCGCATTGGCACCTACACGCAGGAGATCAGTGGGTCGGCCACGCCCCGAGACATCGAGACGGCCCTGCAGCTCAATTACCTCGCGTTCACCTCGCCCAACCTGACGCCCGAGACGCTGGACCTGCTGAAGCGTCGGCTCGGCGCCATGCTCGAGAACCAGGCGCAGAACCCGCGCGCGGTGTTCGGCGAGAAGGTGAGCCTGGTGAACACGTCCAATCACTACAGCGCGAAGATGATCACGCCGGCCGACGTGCCCGGGATGAAGCTCGATGCCATGCAGCAGTTCTATCGCGCACGCTTCGCCAACGCCGCCGACTACACCTATTTCTTCGTCGGCGCCTTCCAGGTGGCGGAGCTGATGCCGCTGGTGGAGCGCTGGATCGGCGGCCTGCCGTCCACCGGGAAGAAGACCGCGACTTTCCGCGACATGGGCGTGCGGTTCCCGTCGGCGATCGCGCGCGAAGAGGTGAAGAAGGGCAAGGAACCGGCCAGCCAGACGGTCATCTCGTTCTTTGCCGATGCTGGCCAGGACGAATTCGAGATGCACCGGGTCCGGGCAGCGGGGAACATCCTCGGCATCCGCCTCCGGGAGATCCTGCGCGAGGAACTGGGCGGCACCTACGGCGTGTCCGTCGGGTACGAGAACAGCCTGCCGCTCCCGGGGTACGGGGCCGTCGTCATCCAGTTCGGGAGCGCTCCCGAGAACGTGGAGAAGCTGCAGCAGGCCGTGTTCGCGGAGGTCGAGCGCCTGAAGGCCCAGGGCCCCACCGCCGACGATGTGAACAAGGTGAAGGAGATGGAGAAGCGGGACCTCGAGACCAACGCGCGGCAGAACAACTACTGGGTCGGATCGCTGCAGACCGTGCACCTGTACGGCTGGGATCCCGCCGGCATCCTGCGCCGCCCGCAGCGCACCGACAGCCTGACGCCGGAGATCCTGCACGGGATCTTCAAGAAGTACTTCCCGATGGACCGCTACACCGTCGTCACGCTGAAACCAGAGGCGTAAGAAGAGAGACCACGAAGACACGAAGGACACGCGTCTTCGTGCTCTTCGTGCCTTCGTGGTTTCTTTTGCTATAGTCAGAAGCTTCCATGGCGCCGCAATACGTCTACGTAATGAAAGGGCTCGGGAAGACCTATCCTCCCGACCACACGGTCCTCCGTGACATCTGGCTCTCGTTCCTCCCGGGCGCGAAGATTGGCGTGCTGGGGCTGAACGGCGCGGGCAAGTCGACCCTCCTGAAGATCATGGCCGGCGTCGAGACGAACTTCGTCGGCGAGGCGTTCGCCGGCGAGGGCGTCACCATCGGCTACCTGCCGCAGGAGCCCCAGCTCAATCCCGCCAAGGACGTGAAAGGCAACGTCGAAGAAGGCGTCGCGGAGCTGAAGGGCGTCCTCGAGCGCTATGACGCGGTGAACACGAAGCTCGGCGAAGACCTGTCCCCGGACGAGATGGACAAGGTGCTCGACGAGCAATCGAAGCTGCAGGACAAGATCGACGCGGCCAATGCCTGGGATCTGGACTCGCGACTCGAGCTGGCGATGGAAGCGCTGCGGTGTCCCCCGTCCGATGCCGACGTGGCCACGCTCTCGGGCGGCGAGCGCCGCCGTGTGGCGCTCTGCCGGCTGCTGCTGCAGTCGCCCGATCTGCTGTTGCTGGACGAGCCCACCAACCACCTCGATGCCGAATCGGTGGCCTGGCTCGAACGCTTCCTGAAGGACTACGCCGGCACGGTCGTGGCCGTCACCCACGACCGCTACTTCCTCGACAACGTGGCCGGCTGGATCCTCGAGCTCGATCGCGGCAGCGGCATTCCGTACGAGGGCAACTACACGGGCTGGCTGGAGCAGAAGCAGGGCCGGCTGGCCCAGGAAGAGAAGACCGAGAGCCGCCGGCAGCGCACGCTGCAGCGCGAGCTGGACTGGATTCGCATGTCCCCGCGGGCGAGACAGGCCAAGGGCAAGGCCCGCCTGAACGCTTACGAGGAGCTGCTGAACCAGGACACGGCGCAGAAGCTCGACTCGGTGGAGATCTACATCCCGCCCGGCCCGCGCCTGGGCGATATGGTCATCGAGGCGCGGCACCTGCGCAAGGCCTATGGCGACACCGTGCTCTTCGACGACCTGTCCTTCACCTTGCCGCGCTCGGGCATCGTCGGCGTGATTGGTCCGAACGGGGCCGGCAAGACCACGCTGTTCCGGCTGATCACCGGGCAGGAGCAGCCGGACGGCGGCACGCTGAGACTGGGCGAGACGGTGCAGTTCGGCTACGTGGACCAGAGCCGCGACGCGCTCGACCCCCACAAGAGCGTGTGGGACGAGATCACCGACGGCCAGGACGAGCTCACGATGGGCCGGAAGACCGTGGCCTCGCGGGCGTACGTGTCGTGGTTCAACTTCAAGGGGGCCCAGCAGCAGCGCAAGGTCGGGACCCTCTCGGGTGGCGAGCGCAACCGCGTCCACCTCGCCAAGCTGCTCCGGAAGGGCAGCAACCTCCTGCTGCTGGACGAGCCGACCAACGATCTCGACGTGGACACGCTGCGCGCGCTGGAAGAGGCGATGCTCAACTTCGCCGGCTGCGTGGTGGTCATCAGCCACGACCGCTGGTTCCTGGATCGCATCGCCACCCACATGCTGGCCTTCGAGGGCGACAGCGAGGTGGTGTGGTTCGAAGGCAACTACCAGGACTACGAGGCCGACCGGAAGCGCCGGCTGGGCGCCGCGGCCGATCAACCGCACCGAATCAAGTACCGGAAGTTGACGAGAAGTTGAAACAGAGGAGCCACCACATGACCGCAGATCAGGCGAAGGCCGTTGCCGAGGCGATGGGACAGCAGATTCAGCAGGAGTGGATGACCACCGTCAAGGTGCTCGAAGCAGTGCCCGAGGACAGGAAGGACTGGAAGCCCCAGGAGAAGTCGCGGTCCGCATGGGAGCTGGCCACTCACCTGGCCGAGAGCGACGTGTGGTTCCTGGACGGCGTGATCAACCAGCAGTTCGGTGCACCCAATCCGAGCGGCGCGACCACGATCGCGCAACTGGTCAGCTGGTACAAGGAGCACATGCCGAACCGGCTGGAGCGCGTGCTGGCGATGGACGGGGCGAAACTGGCCACGATCGTCGACTTCTTCGGCATGAAGATGCCGAATGCGCAGTACCTCGTGTTCGAGGCCGTGCACAACGCTCATCACCGCGGTCAACTGTCCACCTACCTTCGGCCGATGGGGGGCAAGGTTCCCGCCATCTACGGCGGCAGCGCCGACGAGCCCTGGCAGGGGTGACGCACTTCGTCGGGAGCCGGGAGCGCCAAGAGCGGCGCCGGGAGAGAATTGCGCCGGGAGGGGACACGATTCCTCCCGTCGCGATCGCTCCCGACTTACGAAGCCGCTCCCGTTCTGCGTTGCTCCTTCCCCTCACGGCACTGCTCTTCTCGCTGACAGCCGCGTGTGCGCCGCCCGCGCCGGACGGGGTGCTCCTGAACGGCCGCGTCTTCACGGCCAACCCCGAACAACCCTGGGCCGAAGCCGTCGCCATCCGTGGCGATCGCGTGATCGCGGTTGGGGCGACCGCGGAAGTGTCCGCGCTCGCGTCGCGCGACACGTGGACGCGCGATCTCGGCGGCCGCGCGGTCATCCCCGGTCTCAACGATGCGCACGTGGACGATCCGGGGGGCGACCAGGCGGCGTTGACCGCCTTCGCGCGCGCGGCGGTGGCCTCCGGCGTGACCTCGATGCACTGGTTCGTGGGCACGCGCACCGTCAAGGAAGCGGCCACGGCGGTGCTCACCGCCGACCTGCCGGTTCGTATCCGCATGTTGCGGATGCCGCGCCCCGGCCCCGACGGCGCCACTATCGACAGCCGTCCGCACCTGCCCCCGCAGCCCGGGTTCCGGCTGGACATTCGCGGCATGGGCTTCGTGCTGGGCGCCGCAGACGAGGCCCGCATTCGCCAGGCGGTGGGGTGGGCCTACGGCACCGAGGATCTCCTGGCCATCGAACCCGCCGACGAGCCGGCCCTCGCCATCTACGTCCAGGCCATCGAACAGGAGGGACGGCCCGAGGTATGGGCGAGGAAGCGCCCTCGCGTGGAGCGGCCAGGCATGGCCGCGGTGGCGCTGGCCCCACGCCTGGCCAGGTCGGGGATGGTGGTGGTGCAGCGGCCCGGCGGGGCCGTTCCCCTGGCTTCGTTGGTCCAACAGGGTGTGACACTCTCGCTGGGCTCCGGGCAGGGTGAGCGGCCGTTCGACGTGCTCGCCTGGGCGACCTCGCCCGAGCGTGGCGCCGAAGCGCTCACCATGGAGCAGGCCGTCACAGCGCTCACACGCGGCTCGGCGCATGCGGAGTTCACCGACCGGGAGAAGGGGCACCTGACCGTGGGCGCCCTGGCCGATCTCACGGTGCTCTCGGCCGATCCGTTCACCGCGTCGCCAGCGGACCTGGCCAGCGTGCGCAGCGTTCTGACTATGATCGGGGGACGCGTCGTTCACGATGTTCGCTGACCTGCGATCCTTTCTCGATCACCTGCGCCGAGACCGCGATCTCATCGAGGTGTCCGCGCCCGTGGACGCACGCCTCGAGGTGGCCGAGATTCACCGTCGGGTCATCGCCGCGGGCGGTCCCGCGCTGCTCTTCACCAACGTGCGGGGCAAGGCGTTCCCCCTGGTGACGAACCTCTTCGGCAGCGCGCGCCGAGCCGAGCTCGCGTTCGGCGAGCGCCCCCTCCGCCTCATTCGCGACATCGTCCACCTGGCCGAGACCATCATGCCGCCGACGCCCGGCAAGCTGTGGGGCGCGCGCGGGCTGGCGGCCGAGCTGATCAAGGTCGGCATGCGACGGCAACGATCCGGTCCGGTCACCGACGTGGTGACTGGCACGCTGGGCCTCGACCAGCTGCCCGTGATCACGTCGTGGCCCGATGACGGCGGTCCCTTCGTCACGCTGCCGCTGGTCTACACCACGCACCCCGACGGCAAGGGATCGAACCTGGGGATGTACCGCCTGCACGTGCACGACGCGCGTACAACGGGGATGCACTGGCAGATCGGGAAGGGCGGCGGCTTCCACTACCAGGTGGCGGAGGCGCGCGGCGAGGCGCTGCCCGCGACGGTGTTCCTGGGCGGGCCGCCCGCCTTGATCCTCGCCGCGATTGCGCCGCTGCCCGAAAACGTCCCCGAGATGATGCTCGCCTCGCTCATCGCCGGCCGCAGGCTGCCGCAGGTGCCGGGCCCTCACGGTCACCCGCACCCCCTGGTGGCGACCGCGGAGTTCGCGCTGATGGGCGAGGTGCCGCCCCAGGTGAGGCGGCCCGAAGGCCCGTTCGGCGACCACTACGGCTACTATTCGCTGCGCCACGATTACCCGGTGCTCCAGGTCCGGCAGGTAGCCCACCGCCGCGACGCCATCTATCCGGCGACGGTGGTGGGAAAGCCTCGACAGGAGGATTTCTTCATCGGGGATCTCCTGCAGGAGCTGCTGTCGCCGTTGTTCCCGCTGGTGATGCCGGCGGTCGAGCAGCTGTGGTCCTACGGCGAGACCGGTTATCACTCGCTGGCGGCCGCGGTGGTCAAGCAGCGCTACAAGCGTGAGGCCATGGCCAGCGCCTTCCGCATCATGGGAGAAGGCCAGCTGTCGCTCACCAAGTTCCTTCTCCTGACCGATCGGGCGGTGAACCTGAAGGACTTCCGTGCGACGCTGGAGCACGTGCTGGCACGGACCGACCCGCGGGTGGACCTGTACGTCTTCTCGAATCTGTCCATGGACACGCTCGACTACACGGGCCCCATGGTCAACGAAGGCTCGAAGGGCGTGTGGCTGGGCCTGGGCGACCCGGTTCGGGACCTGCCGCGCGCGTTCGCGCCGGCCGTGCCCCCGCCAGCAGACGTGGCCGACGTGCGCGTGTTCTGCGGCGGCTGTCTCGTGGTCCAGGGACCGGGCTTCGCGGACCACCGCGACTGGGCGACGCGCGTAGCGGCCCACCCGGCCTTTGCCGGCTGGCCGCTGGTGGTCGTCACCGACGATGCGGCGCGCGCCACGCGAAGCGAGATGAACTTCCTGTGGACCACGTTCACGCGCTTCGAGCCCGCCGCCGACATCCACGCGGCCGCCGCCCGCGTGGTGCGGCATCATGTCAGCTACGAGCCGCCGGTGGTCATCGACGCCCGGATGAAGCCGTGGTATCCGGCGGAGCTTTCGTGTCGTTCGGACATCGCGGCCCAGGTGAGCGAGCGGTGGAAGGAATACTTCCCGACCGATCGCGTGGAGATGGGCGACTCGGAGCGCGGCCACCTGGACTAGATCGCGGCCATCTGGACTAGATCAAGGTTGCCCCCCGACCTCACGACCCAAGCCCCAAGCCCCAAGCCCCAAGACCCAAGACTCAGTGGAATGAGATAATCACCAGGTGAGCGACACCACGACCAACGGCATCCGCGTGCAGGTCTCGGCCGAGTTCCTGCCCGATCGCAGCTCGCCCGGCGAGGCCCAGTATGTCTTCGCGTACCACATCACCATCTCGAACGTGGGCCCGGAGGTAGTGCAGCTCATCAGCCGGCACTGGATCATCACCAATGCCGAGGGCGAGACCGAAGAGGTGCAGGGCCCCGGGGTGGTGGGGGAGCAGCCGGTGCTCAAGCCCGGCGAGCAGTTCGAGTACACGAGCTTCTGTCCTCTCAAGACCAATGTGGGGACCATGCACGGCAGCTACACCATGGTGACGACCGGCGGCGACGCGTTCCAGGCGAAGATCGCGCCGTTCACGCTGGCGGTTCCGTACGCCCTCAACTGACATGGCCTTGATGCGTTCCGGCGCGCCGCGGATGGCCCGGGCCGAGCGGTCCGGCGTCGGGCGAGGTCTGCCGCAGTCGGCCGAGGCCGGCACCAAGAAGCCCTTCAACAAGGGCGCGGCCTGGCGGGAGGCGCGCGAGCTGCTGTACGCGCACCGCAAGCGCCTGCTGACGGGCCTGGCCTTGATGCTGGTGTCGCGCCTGTCGGGGATCGTGCTGCCAGCGTTGTCGAAAGTCGTCATCGACGAGGTGATCGGCAAGTCGCGGGCCGAGCTGCTGATGCCGATTGCCCTGGCGGCGGGCGCCGCCACGCTCGTGCAGGCCGTGACGAGCTTCGCCCTCTCGCAGCTGCTCGGCGTGGCTGCGCAGCGCGCCATCACCGACATGCGCATCCGCGTGCAGGCGAAGATCATGCGCCTGCCGGTCCGCTACTTCGACTCGACGCAGTCGGGCGTGCTGCTGTCGCGCATCATGACCGACGCCGAGGGGATCCGGAACCTGGTGGGCACGGGCCTCGTGTCGCTGGTCGGCGGCGTCGTGACGGCGGCCATCAGCCTCGTGGTGCTGCTGTACATCAACTGGCGGCTCACGCTGGTGACGGCGGTGGTGCTGGCCCTGTTCGGCGGCGGGATGGCGTACGCGTTCAAGCGGCTGCGGCCCCTCTTCCGCGAGCGCGGCAAGATTCAGGCAGACGTGACCGGCCGGCTCACGGAGGCCCTCGGCGGCATCCGCATCGTCAAGAGCTACACCGCCGAGAAGCGCGAGGAGATCGTCTTCACGAAGGGCGCGCACCGTCTGTTCAGGAACATCGCGCAGTCGATGACCGGCGTCTCGGCCACCACGTCGGGCAGCACCGTGATCGTCGGCGTGATCGGCGTGGTGATGATCTGGATCGGCGGCGGCGACATCCTGGCGGGCCGGATGACGCTGGGCGACTTCATCATGTACGTGTTCTTCATCGGCCTGCTCGCCGCGCCCCTCATCTCCATCGCCAGCATCGGCACGCAGATTACCGAGGCGTTCGCGGGTCTGGATCGCATCCGCGAGATCCTCGACATGCAGACCGAAGACGAGGCCGACGTGCACAAGGCGCCGCTCGGCGCCATCCACGGCGACATCCGCTTCGACGACGTCTGGTTCGAGTACGACCCGGGCCGGCCCGTCCTGAAAGGCGTCAGCTTCGAGGCGTCGCCGGGTACGACGACGGCGCTCGTGGGATCCAGCGGCTCCGGCAAGAGCACGCTCATCAGCCTGGTGATGGCATTCAACCGCCCCCTGCGAGGCCGGATTCTCGTGGACGGCCGCGACCTGGTCGAGATTCCGCTGCGCGACTACCGCGAGCAGCTGGCGTCGGTGCTGCAGGAGAACTTCCTCTTCGACGGGACCATTGCCGAGAACATCGGCTACGCGAAGCCGGGCGCCACGCTCGACCAGATCAAGCATGCCGCGCAAGTGGCGCACTGCGAGGAGTTCATCCTGCGCTTCCCGGATGGCTACGACACGGTCGTGGGAGAGCGCGGCATCAAGCTCTCGGGCGGCCAGCGGCAGCGCGTATCGATTGCGCGGGCCATCCTGGCGCAGCCGAAGGTGCTGATCCTGGACGAGGCTACGTCGAGCCTGGACAGCGAGAGCGAGGAGATGATCCAGGACGGCCTGCGGACGCTGCGGGCCGGGCGGACGACGTTCGTCATCGCCCACCGGCTCTCGACCATCCGCAGCGCCGACCAGATTCTGGTGATGGAGGGCGGCGAGATCGTCGAGCGCGGCACACACGACGAACTGCTGGCGGCCAACGGGCGCTACCGGCAGCTGTACGACAAGCAGTACAAGCTCGAGACCAACCGCTTCATCAATCCGGGCGAGGACTGGACGCCGGAGGCGCCCAAGGTGGTGGTGCCGAAGCCCGCGGCGTCCACGAGACTCTGACGCCGCCGGGGGGCCGCCGCGTGCGGAACCTCGCGGGGGCCGCTTCGTATTCTTGTGTGGAGAGGCGCGATTGAACGATCCTGCCCAACTGCTTTCCCTGTTCCTGAACGGCGCGCTCGGGCGCTCCGGCCGAAAGCGGGCTCGGAAGGCAGCGAGGTTCGTGACCGGCCATCGGGGCCTGGTCACCTCCAGTGCCCTGCTGGCGGCCGCCGGCGTGGCGTGGGGGATCTACGACAGTCTCAAGGCAGGTGCGGCGGGTGCGGTGCCCGGGTCGGCCACGACCGGTGTGGTGCCGGTGCCGCCCATCCCCGGCCAGGCGACGGTATCGACCATGCCGGCCGAAGTGCTGCGCATCGTCCGCCTGGCAGTGTCGGCCGCCCGCGCCGATGGCACGCTCACGGCCCCCGAGCGGGCCCTCATCCTCGAACAGGCACGGAAGGCCGGCGTGGAGGCCGCGGCCGCGCAGGAGATCGATCGGCCGCACCCGCTGGCGGACATCGTCCGCGGCGTCACCGACGACGTTGCCTGCCACGACCTCTACATCCTGGCTTTCACCATCGTTCGAGCCGACGAAGAAGTGACCGGCGGCGAGCGCATCTACCTGGCGCAACTGGCGCACCAGCTGGGCCTCGACGCGGCCACCGCTGCGCGACTCGAGTCCGAAACGACCGCGCGCATCGACGCCGCCGGCAACGCCTGATTCCTGACTCCTGACTCCTGACTCCTGACTCCTGACTGCTGATTCCTAACTCCTGGTTCCTGACTCCCGACACCCGACGACACGAGGCAGTTTATGTCTGCACAGCAGTGGTTTATGGCCATCGGCGGCCACCAGGTCGGCCCCGTCACCCAGGACGAGATCCTGTCGAACCTTCGCAACGGCAGCATCGACGCCGAGACGCTGGTGTTCACGTCGGGGATGACGACGTGGCAGAAGGTGAAGGACGTGCCCGCCTTCGCGGCGTTCATCCAGCCCGGCGCTTCGGCGGGGCAGGCCCCACCGCCGCCGATGCCGCCCGGCCGTCGGGCGCACGACATCGATTTCGTCATCCATGGCAACGAGATGCAGTTCGTCGAGGTCGAGCTCGATCCGGGGGAGGCGGCGGTCGCCGAAGCCGGCGTGTTCATGTATATGACGCCAGGCATCCAGATGGAGACCATCTTTGGCGATGGCAGCCAGGCGCCAAAGGGCGTGCTCGACGCCCTGCTCGGGGCCGGCAAGCGCATCCTGACGGGTGAGAGCCTCTTCATGACCGTGTTCCACAACCAGGGACAGGGCAAGCAGCGCGTGGCGTTTGCCGCGCCGTACCCCGGCAAGATCCTGGCGATGGACCTGAAGGCGCTCGGCGGCCACCTGGTCTGCCAGAAGGACTCGTTCCTGTGTGCCGCGCGCGGCGTGTCGGTGGGCATCGCGTTCCAGAGGAAGATCGGCGCGGGCCTGTTCGGCGGCGAGGGCTTCATCATGCAGAAGCTCGAGGGCGACGGCCTCTGCTTCGTGCACGCGGGCGGCACCATCCACGCCGTGGACCTGCAGCCGGGCGAGACGCTGCGCGTCGACACCGGCTGCCTGGTGGCGCTGCAGCCGAGCGTGAGCTACGACATCCAGTTCGTGGGCAAGGTGAAGACGGCGCTGTTCGGCGGCGAGGGTATCTTCTTCGCGACGCTCACCGGGCCCGGCCGCGTGTGGCTGCAGTCGCTGCCGCTCAGCCGCATGGCCGATCGCATCTACGCCGCCGCGCCGCAGGTGAGCCGCGGGCGGAAGGAAGAGGGATCCATCCTCGACCGCGCGTTCGGGCTGGGGGACATCATCGACGGAAGGTAGGGCACGGAGGTTCAAGGCACAGAGGTTCAAAAGCCCAAGGGGTTCGAAGAACGGCCGTCTGTGTCTGTGCCATCTGCGTCCCATCTGCGGCCGTGCCTGATTCATCTGTGTCGATCTGCGGCTCCGGGTTCATCGGTGTTACGATCGGCGTCATGTCTCGTGCGGTCGGTGTCGTAGTCATCGGGCTCATCGGCGTACTTTCGGCGGGCCCTTCGGCGTCGCAGGTGCGCACGGCCGATCCCGCGAAGCGCGGCGTGGCGCTCTCCGCGTTCCCGCGCACCATCAAGCTGGCCGAGAACGTCTATGGCTACGAAGAGATTCGGCAGCCGGGCTTCACGACCGTCAGCCTCTTCGTGGTCGGTGCCGAGGGCGTGCTGGTGGCAGACGGGCAGGGCAGCCCGGCGGCCACGCAGACCATGCTCGATCACATCCGGAAGGTCACCGCGAAGCCGGTGAAATGGTACGTGGTCGGGTCGGACCATGGCGACCACACCGCGGGCAACTCCGTCCTGCCGAAGGACATCAGCTACGTCATCCACCGTCATTCGCTCGAGCAGATGAGGCGGGATGCCGCGAACCCGAAGCGGCAGCCGACTGCGCCGCCAGTGGTGGTGCCGCCGGCCGCGATGACCGGCGACACGCAGGCGATCGACGTCGGCGGCATCGAGGTGCGCGCGATGTTCCTCGGGCGCGCGCACACAGGCGGCGACCTGATGGTCCATCTGCCCGCGCAGAAGATCCTGTTCATGAGCGAGGCATACCTGAACCGCGTGTTCCCGGCGATGCGCTCGGCCTATCCCACCGAGTGGGTCCACGTGCTCGACCGGGCCCTGGCGATGGACGTGGACCGCTTCATCCCCGGGCACGGCTTCATCGAGGACGCGAAGGTCTCGCGCGAGGAACTGGTGGAGTTCCAGCGGTCGTTGAAGGCCGTCATCGCCGAAGTCACGCGTCTCCACAAGCTGGGCTTGTCAGCCGACGATGCTGCGAAGCAGGCCAACTGGGGCGTCCACACGGACTGGTTCCTGCGCGACCAGCAGGCCCCCATCGCCGTGCGCAAGATCTATGAGGAACTGGAGGGCAAGCTGAGGTAGGCCTTTTGCCTTTTCCCTTCTCACTATTCCTCTCCCCCGGTTTCCCCCAATGCAGTCCTACGCCTCTCACGCCCATCACCCTGTCCCCACGCTGATCGCGTCGGCGCTGTGGCTACTCGCGGCGGTGGCCTTCACGGGAACGATTGCCTTCGACTGGGATGCCCGCGATGCGGCGTTCGGCTGGCTGATGGCGGCGGTGCTGGTGCTGATCTCGATGAGCCGCACGTACACCACCAGACTGCAGGATCGCATCATCATGCTCGAGATGAAGGTCCGCTGCGCGGAGGTGCTGCCGGCGGGGGAGGACGCGAAGTTGACCCGGCTGAGCGCCAGGCAGATCGTCGCGCTGCGCTTCGCGTCGGACGAAGAGCTGGGCGCCCTGCTCGATCGAGCCGTCACCGAGCAGCTGGCGCCGAGGGACATCAAGAAGGCGATCACGACCTGGCGCCCCGACCACCACCGCACGTAGCTGAGGGCCGCACGCAAGCGCGTGATCGGTCACACGAGGGAGCGCGTTCCCGACGGCCGACTCCCGACTCCCGACTCCCGGTTCCCGACGTTATCCTGAAGCCGTGACATCCGACGAGAAAGCCGAGGTCCTGCACCTGCTCGAAGCCCACGAGCGCACGCTCGCCGTCTGCCGGGCCTGCGCGGAAACGACGCGGGACCTGGCCTGGGAGGTGAAACGCGGCGGCACGCCGTCCGCCGAGACCTTGAAGGCGACCCTGGACGAAGCGACCCGCGTGCTCGACGACCTGGGCAAGGTGGAGATAGCCATCGCGGAAATGAAGGCCGCGCTCTGGTGATCGACCCGCTGTTCCTCGGTTTTCTCGCGCAGCACGACGACGCAGCGTGGCACAGGGCAGTGGACCGCCTGTTGAACGCGATGCACCCCGTGGATCGTGAGGCCACGCGCATCTGGCTGCACTTCTATCCCATGCGGCTACAGCGGGCCATCGACGCGGCGGCCGATCCACCCGCCCTCGAGCACCACCTGCGCCTCGAGGGTACGTGGCGCCTGGACCGTCAGCGCGAGACGTCGCACTGGTTCCTGTTCGGGCACCGTTACTGGCGCCCCGTTCGCGAGGCGGTGCAGGCGTTTGCCAGCCGGCCGGTGGCGCCGGGCAGCCTCGATCTCGCGGCGCAGGTGCAATCCATCGCACGGGACCTGGGCGCGCGGCTGCAGGTGGACCCGTCCTGGCTCGTGGGCATCGTCGCGGTGGGTGTGCGGACGCTGCAGCAGGCCGGCCTGCCCGACCTCCCGGAGGACGACGACGGTCGGTCCGATACCGGGCCACTGATCGGGCTGCCGGAGACGCAGCCGGACCGGATCGTGGCCAGGCGTAGCCGTGGCGAGTCGCAGGGCTTGTGGGGCTTCCTTCGCGGCCGGCGCCGCCAGTGGCGTGTCACCTTCGACGAGCGACGGCCTGACGGCGGGTTCCCCCTGATCGATACGCAACACCTGACGACAGCGGCCGCTGAGGACAGGCGCGATTATCGCTCGACGGAGTCGCGGTGTACGGAGGGGCCCATCCCCGTGCAGTGCCGATCCTGCTCGTGCGGTTCGTGCTGGGTGGGCGTGCTGGCAGGTGCCCGGCACCTTTCGCCGGTGGAACCCCGCGAGCGCGCCACCATCTCGGCCCTGGGGTACCTCGATTCCGACGACCCCCAGCCCATCGTGCGCCTGGCCTGCATGGCTCAGGCCACGGGTCCGGCGACCATCGTCATCCCGCCGTGGAACGGGCAGGTGGGCGTTCGCCTCGAGCGGGCGCTTCGCCAGACATAGAATGTCAGCGACCCGCATGACTCCGGACGTCGAACGCCTGGCAGCGCTCTCCACCCTCAGCTGCGATGCCCTCGTGCTGGTGGATGCCACCGGACACATCGAGTGGGTGAGTCCCTCCATAGCGGCCTTGCTGGGCTACGGTTCCGACGACCTGCGAGGCCGACGCGTTGACGACCTGGTCGAGCCCGATGCCCTCGAGGCCTGGGAGGCCTTCGTCCATGACGTCGAGACGCGGCCGCGTGTCGCCCTGCGCGTTCAGTTCCGGTGCCGGCACCGCGACGGCACGTCGCGGTGGGTGGAGGCGACCGGGCAGAACCTGCTGGGCGAGCCCGCCGTGGGCGCCATCGTGGTGCGACTGCGGGAGTCCACCGGCCGACGCGCTTCGGCCGCCACCGCGGACCCCGGGGACGAACGGACGTTCCGCGCGATGGTCGAAGGCTCGCTGGTCTCGGTGTTCATCGCGCAGAACGATCGGCTGGTCTATGTCAACCCCACCGGCGCCGCGCTGCTCGGGTACACCGTGACCGAGCTCCTGGACCTGCCGAATGCCTTCACCCTGGTGCACGAACAGGATCGCGGATTCGTGATCGATCGGCTGGCCGAGTTGGGCCGGCCGGGCACGCCGACCGAGCACCTGACCTTTCGCGGCCGGCGCAAGGACGGCGGCGTGGTGCAGGTCGAGGCGTTCTTCGCGGTTTCGGAGCACCGCGGGCAGGCCGCGACGTTCGTCACCGTGCTCGATATCGGCGACCGCGTGCGGGTCGAGGATCAGCTGCGCCAGGCACAGAAGCTCGAAGCCGTGAGCCGCCTTGCCGGCGGCATCGCCCACGACTTCAACAACCTGCTCGCCAGCATCCGGGGCAACGCCGAGTTGATCGGACACAAGATTGATCGGGACGCGTCCGCCCACGCGGAGGTCGCGGAGATTCTCGCCGCTGCCGACCGGGCGGCCTCGCTGACGCGGCAGCTGCTGGCCTTCAGCCGCAACCAGGCGACCGAGCCGACGATGCTCGATCTGAACGGCCTGGTGCGAAGCGTCTCGCGCATGGCCCGCCGGCTGATGGGCTCGCAGATCCTGGTGGACGAGGAACTGGCGCTGGACCTGGCGCAGGTGCGGGCTGATCCCGCCCACCTCGAGCAGGTCCTCCTGAACCTCATCGTCAATGCCCGCGACGCGATGCCGGACGGCGGTCGCATCTGCATCGGCACCGCCACCGTCACGCTGGCGCGCGGGTCAGCGGAGCAGACCGACTCCGGCCTCAGTCCGGGTCGTTATGTGCAGCTGTTGGTGCAGGACGAGGGCGTGGGGATGGATCCGGCCACGCAGGCGCGCGTCTTCGAACCATTCTTCACGACCAGGGAGCCCGGACGCGGCACGGGCCTGGGCCTGTCCACGGTCTACGGCCTCCTCCGCCAGAGCGGGGGCGCCATCACGGTCACGAGCGCGCCGCAGCGGGGCGCCACCTTCGTGGTCTACCTTCCGGCGGTTCATGGAGACCCCGCATGATTCGAAAACCCGTCGTGCTCATCACCGGCGCCGGCGGCGAAATCGGCCACGGCCTCATCGCGCGCCTGTCGGACGGCGGCGACCGTGCGGTCATCACGCTGGACGTGAACCCGCTCGAGCCATCGCTCGCCAGGCTGGTGCAGCGCGAGTTCGTGGGGTCGATCCTCGATCATGCGCTGCTCGAGCGCATCATGTCCGAGTACGAAATCGACGCGGTATACCACCTGGCGGCGCTGCTCTCCACGCGCGCGGAGTTCACTCCGCTCACCGCGCACCAGGTGAACGTGGAAGGGACGCTCGGGCTGCTCGAGTTCTCGCAGCGCGAAGCCGAGTCGCACGGGCGGCCGGTGGTCTTCCTCTATCCCTCGTCCATCGCGGCCTACGGGTTGCCGAGTCTCGAGGAGAAGCGCAGGGCCGGCCGCATCGCCGAGGATGCCTACAACACGCCCTCGACGATGTACGGCTGCAACAAGCTCTATTGCGAGCAGCTGGGCCGCTATTACGCGCGCTTCTACAAGCAGCTCTCGGCTGCCTCCCAGGCCGGCAAGGTAGACTTCCGCTGCGTGCGATTCCCCGGCCTGATCTCGGCCGTCACCGTGCCCTCGGGCGGCACCTCGGACTATGCGCCCGAGATGATCCACGCGGCGGCCAAAGGCGAACCCTATGCGTGCTTCGTGAGACCCGATACGCGCATCCCCTTCATGGCCATGCCCGACGGGGTCGAGGCGCTGCTTCGCCTTGCGGCCGTGCCTCGGGAGGGACTCACCCGGACGGCGTACAACGTGACGGCGTTCAACCCGTCGGCCGACGAAGTGCGCGCCGAGGTGCTGCGGGCGTTCCCGGGCGCGGCCATCACCTGGAAGACCGACGAGAAGCGGCAGGGCATCGTGGACTCGTGGCCCGAGGACGTGGACGACGCGGCGGCGCGTCGTGACTGGGGCTTCGCGCCGGCCTACGACTTCACGCGAGCGTTCCAGGAGTACCTGATCCCGATGATCAGGAGACGGTATGGCCATTAGGTTCTGAGGTTGGTTCCAGCCGGCGAGGCGTTGAGGTGGTCGTGGGAGGTCAGGAATGGGTCGCGTCAATTCGGGTGGGTTCCTTGCCTTGGGTGCGCTCGTGGCCGGGGTGGTGGGCGTGAGCGCGCAGGCGCCGCCGGTCGATCCGCTTCGGCCGATTGCCGAGCAGTACGTGCGCCTCGTGCTGGCGGTCGGGCAGCACGACGGCGACTACGTGGACGCGTATTACGGCCCCCCCGAGTGGCGAAGGGAGGCCGAGGCGTCGAAGGTGCCGATGGCGACGCTCGACGCGCAGGCGGCCGCGATTGAGCGCGATCTCGCCTCGACGGGCCTCGCACCGGCGGCGGCAGGGGATGCCGAGTTGTGGGGGCTTCGCCGGCAGTACCTCGTCAAGCAGCTCTCGGCCATCCGCGCGAAACTGGCCATGCTGCAGGGCACGACGTTCACCTTCGATGAGGAGTCGCGGGCCCTGTACGACGCCGTGGCCCCGACGCACACCGAATCCGAGTTCGAGGCAATCCTGAAGGAGCTGGACGGGCGGCTGCCGGGCAACGGGACCCTGATCGAGCGGTACGATCGCTACAAGCAGGCGTTCGTGATCCCGCCAGCGCGGCTGGACCGGGTGTTCCAGGAGGCCATTCGCGCCTGCCGAGAGCGCACGCGGAAGTACGTCGAGCTGCCGGCCGAGGAGCGCTTCACGGTGGAGTACGTCACCGACAAGTCGTGGAGCGGCTACAACTGGTACCAGGGGAACTACCGCAGCCTCATCCAGGTGAACACGGATCTGCCCATCTACATCGACCGGGCGGTGGACCTCGCCTGCCACGAGGGCTATCCGGGCCATCACGTCTATAACGTGCTGCTCGAGAAGCACCTGATGCGCGACCGCGGGTGGGTGGAGTACAGCGTGTATCCGCTCTTCTCGCCGCAGTCGCTCATCGCGGAGGGCACGGCCAACTTCGGCATCGAGGTGGCGTTCTCCCGGGAAGACCGCCTGTCGTTCGAGCGCGACGTGCTGTTCCCGCTGGCGGGCCTCGACGGCGCCCGCGCGCGGGAGTACTACGAGGTGCTGGCGCTGGTGGAGCGGTTGTCGTATGCCGGCAACGAGGCGGCGCGCCGGTACCTGAACGGAACCATCGACCGGGACGCGGCGGCGGCATGGCTCGAGCGGTACGCCCTGTACCCGAAGCCGCGCGCCGAACAGCGGGTCCGGTTCATCGACCAGTACCGCAGCTACGTGATCAACTACAACCTGGGCAAGGACCTCGTGCGCCAGTACGTGGACGCGCGCGCCGGTCGGGGCGCCACGCCCGAACGCCGCTGGCGGGAGTTCGCGGCGCTGCTGTCTTCGCCACGCCTGCCGTCGGGGTTGAAGTGAAAAGAGACCACGAAGACACGAAGGAATCACGGAGAACACGAAGGCTTCAACGAGTCCTTCGTGATCTTCGCTTCTGCGTGGTGTCTTGTGGCTGGAGTCGGCATGCGCTGTGTTGAGATCGCCTCGTTTGGGCCGCCTGAAGGGATGCGCGTCGTCGAGCGGCCGGACCCGGTTCCGGCTCAGGGCGAGGTGCTCATCGACGTGCACGCCGCCGGCGTGAACCGTCCGGATGTGATTCAACGCTACGGCAAGTATCCGCCGCCGCCGGGAGCGTCCGATGTTCCCGGTCTTGAGGTGGCGGGGACTGTCCGGGCGGTGGGCGAGGGCGTGCGGCGCTGGCGCAAGGGGGATGCCGTCTGCGCGCTCGTGTCGGGTGGCGGCTACGCCGAGCGGTGCGTGGCACCGGAGGAGCAGTGCCTGCCCATCCCAGCGGGCTTCTCGATGGTCGAGGCGGCGGCCATCCCGGAGACGTTCTTCACCGTCTGGACCAACGTGTTCCAGCGCGGGCGGCTGGCGGCAGGCGAGTGGCTGCTCGTGCACGGCGGCACCAGCGGCATCGGCACCACGGCTATCCAGCTGGCGAGCGCGCGTGGCGCCCGCGTGGCGGCGACGGCCGGCAGCGACGAGAAGTGTGAGGCATGCCGGCGCCTCGGAGCCACGCACGCCTGGAACTACCGCACCACCGAGTGGGTAGAGGCCATCCGTGACGCGACCGATGGCCACGGGGCCGACGTCGTGCTCGACATGGTGGGCGGCGACTACACGGCCCGCAACCTCGATGCGCTCGCCCAGGAGGGACGTCTGGTGCAGATCGCGTTCCTGAAGAGCCCGCGCGTGGAGCTCGACCTGTCGCAGGTGATGCGCCGGCGGTTGTGGATCACCGGCTCGACGCTCCGGCCGCGCACGCCTGCCGAAAAAGGTGCCATCGGCCGCGAGCTCGAGGCCCACGTCTGGCCTCTCCTGGAGCAGCGACGCGTGGCCCCCGTCATCGACATGGTGTTCCCGCTTGCGGGCGTGGCCGACGCGCATCGCCGGATGGAAGCCGGCGCGCACGTGGGAAAGCTGGTTCTCGATGTCCGCGGCTGAGCGACTCTTCTCGGCGCGCTTCGCGCTGATGTTCGGGTTCAGCTTCACGGTCTTCCTGTCGGCGTTCCAGCTGTTCCCGACCGCGCCGTTCCACATCCTGTCGCTCGGCGGATCGCAGAGCGAGGCCGGATTGTTCCTCGGGCTGCTCACCTATGCGTCGGCGGTGTCGGCGCCGCTCACGGGTGCGGTGGCCGACCGGCTCGGCAAGCGCCGCGTGCTGCTGGTGTGCTCGTCGGTCATCGCGGTCTTCTCGGCCCTCTACGCAGTGGTCCCGGCCTACCAGTGGATGCTCGGCCTGGCCATCGTCCACGGCATGTTCTGGTCGGGGCTGCTCTCGGCCTCGGGGGCGTACGTCACCGACGCGGTCCCGCCCTCGCGCCGCGCCGAGGGGCTCAGCTACTGGGGCTTCGCCAGCATCATCGCGGTGGCGATGGCGCCGTCCATCGGGCTGTGGGTGTTCGACCGCGGCGGCTGGCGGTTGCTGTGCATCGAAGCCACGGTGCTGAACGTGCTGATGGCGGTCATCGCCTGGCGGTTGCCGCCGGACGTGCCCCGTCCGCACGCGCTGCCGCGCCGCCTGCATGACCTCGTCGAATGGCGTGTGCTGGTGCTCGGAATCACGCTGTTCCTCTATGCGTTCAGCTACGGCGGCATCACCAGCTTCGCGGCGCTGCACGCCGAGCAACAGGGCGTCACGCCGCGCGCGTTGTACTTCACGGCGTTTGCCACGGCGATCATCCTCACGCGACCCTTCATCGCCCGCTATGCCGACCAGGCGGGCCATCGTCGCGTGATCATCCCGTGCCTGGTCGCGGTGGCGGCGGGTGTGGCGCTGCTGTCGATGGCGACCACGCGGGCGGGGTTCCTGGTGTCGGCGTTCGTGTTCGGCACGGGCTTCGGATCGGCCTATCCGATCTTCGTCGCCCATCTGATGAAGCGCGTGGACCAGCAGCGCCGCGGCGCCACGTTCGGCGCGCTCATCGGGGCGTTCGATACCGGCATCGGCACCGGCTCGATCGCGATAGGCTGGCTGGGCGATCGCTACGGCCTGGGCCGCGCCTTCGCCGTGGCCGCTTCGCTGGCGGCCCTGTCGATTCCCTATTACTACTTCATGGAGAAGCGCTCATGGATTACGTCCGGCTCGGCACGACCGGCCTGAGGGTCTCGCGCCTCTGCCTCGGCACCATGACCTACGGCACGCCGTCCTGGCGGCCGTGGGTGCTCGACGAACAGGAGAGCCGCCCGTTCATCAAGCGGGCGCTGGAGCACGGCATCACCTTCTTCGACACCGCCGACATGTACTCGAGGGGCGTCAGCGAAGAGGTGGTAGGGCGGGCGCTCAGGGACATGGCATCGCGACACGAGATCGTCATCGCGACCAAGGTGTTCTATCCCGTAACGGATCACCCCAACGGCCGCGGGCTGTCGCGCAAGCACATCTTCGAGGCCATCGATGGGTCGCTCCGCCGCCTGGGCACCGACTTCGTGGACCTGTACCAGATTCACCGCTTCGATCAGGAGACGCCCATCGACGAGACGCTGGAGGCGCTGCACGACGTGGTGAAGGCGGGGAAGGCCCGCTATATCGGTGCGTCGAGCATGCACGCCTGGCAGTTCGCGAAGATGCTCTACACGCAACAGTGCCACGGGTGGACGCGGTTCGTGTCGATGCAGAATCACTACAACCTGGTGTACCGCGAAGAGGAGCGCGAGATGATGCCCCTGTGTCGCGAGGAGGGGGTGGGGCTCATTCCCTGGAGCCCACTCGCGCGCGGGTTCCTGGCCGGCAACCGCCAGCGCGGCCGGAAGGACGCCACGCGCCGCGATCAGCACGACGAGTACGGGCACACGCTGTACTACACTGACGCCGACCACGACGTCGTCGATCGGGTGGCGCAGGTGGCGCAGGCCAGGGACGTGCTGCCCATCCAGGTAGCGCTGGCGTGGGTGCTCCGGCAACCAGGAGTCACGGCGCCCATCATTGGCGCGTCGAAGCTGGAGCAGCTCGACCAGCTCGTGGCAGGCCTCGGCGTCAGCCTGTCAGAGGACGAGGTGAAGTCCGTCGAGGAGCCGTATCGGCCTCACAGGGTTCTTGGGCACTGAGCGGTGCCGTTGCGTCTGAGGGTCCCCAGTTCGTGACGTCTTGGGTCTTGGGTCTTGAGTCTTGGGTCTTGGGTTTTCAGGCCCTACCCTCGTGCTTCTTCGTGACTTCGTGGCTTCTCTCGTGCGGCACCCGCGAGAGGCTTACCGAATGTCGGTGTAAGCGCGGAGCTGGCCCCTGCCCAGCTCCTCCCACACCGTCCGGCCCGACTGCTCGGCAACCGCGGTCTCGAATTGGTCCTCGATCGAGGTGGCAGCCCTCCCGATGCTCAGATACAAGTCGCGGACCGCGCTGGGAGAGGTCGCATCGGACCGGGCCAGCTCGCAGGCGTGCTGCAGCTCGTGCGCGAGCATGGCGACGCGGAGCTTCGGCGTGAGTGACTGGGCCAGGTGCACGCGAACGTAGCGTGAGCCCTCGATCAGGACGACGAAGCGTGTCGTGCCCGCGACACCAGGTGGCAGCTCGTGCGTGGTCACCACGTGGACGATGACGTCGGACCTGTCCAGCTCGGCGACGAGGTCCCGGAAGTGGTCGGACCGCCGCTGCCCGAATTCGTAGGCGGCCAGGGCCAGCCGGTCGACGGGACGGACACTCGACTCCTGGGCAGCAACGGTGGCGCTGCCGGCCAGCGTGCACATGACGAGCAGGGAGAGCGTTCTCATGCCGTGCCTGAATTGATCCATTCAAGGGGCTTGCCATCCGGGCCAGCCGGTAAACCGCGGAGATACGCCACACCGCTGCAGCGGATGCTGGGATTCCGGCGATGCGCGTCGGCTCTCCCACGCCGGCGCTAACGCTCCACGGTGCGTGCGCGGGCGCGGCGCTCGCCCAGTTCCACCCAGACGAGGCGGCCGACGCGCTCGGCATCGCCTGTTTCGAACCGCTCCGCTCGGCCGTCGGCCATTCGCCCGATGGTCTGGTAGAGGGCCCGCACCGCGTTCGGGGTCCTGGCGCCCGACCGTGCGAGCTCACACGCGTGCTGGAGCTCATGAGCCAGGATGGCCACCCGCATCTTCAAGGTGAGTGACGAAGCCAGCTCGACGCGCAGGTGGCGCGCGCCACCGAGGTGCGTCACCAGGCGCGTCGTGCCCGAGACGCCGGGCGGCAGAGTCGCCGTCGTCACGATGTGGACGATGAGGTCGGACGCGGCCAGTTCGGTCACGAGCGCGCGGAAGCGCGCGGACTGGCGGTGCCCGCGCTCGTAGGCGACGGAGGTCAGCGGCGTGATTTCAGGAAACCGGTGTGGGAGTTACTGCTGCCGGGACTGCTGCTGGCGGGTCTGCTGGGAACAGGATTGCAGGGCGGGCTGGCGCGAGGAGGGGAGGAGCGGCAGGGCGGGCGAGGTCACGACGACGGCAGCCGGTCCTGACAACCAGTGGCGCTTTCGATGATCGAGCATGGCGTCGAACATGTCGGTCCTCCACCCGGCGCGACGGCGCGCGGGATGGCAGGCATCCTACGCGGCGTGACGGATGGATTCAGCGCATGCGCAAAACACCATCGCGGCGCGAAACGAAACCACGAAGCCACGAAGGGAAGCACGAACGGCCTCGACCTACGCGTTGACGGTGGCCGGATCGTACGCCAGCACGGGGCGGAGCCACTTCTCGGCCTCCTCCGTCGTCACCCGCATCCGACGGGCGTAGTCCTCCACCTGGTCGGCCTTCACGCGCTGGATGACGAAGTACCTCGCGCGCGGGTGCCAGAAGTAGAGGCCGCTCACGCTGGCGGCGGGGGTCATCGCGCACGACTCGGTGAGGTCCATGCCGATGGCCCTGGCGCCGAGCAGGTCGAACAGGCGCGTCTTCAGGCTGTGATCCGGACAGGCCGGGTAGCCGAAGGCCGGCCGGATGCCCTGGAACTGCTCCCCGATGATCTGGTCCCTCGTGAGCGATTCGCGGATGCCCCAGTCGGCCCGAGCGCGGGCGTGCAGGTACTCCGCAAATGCCTCCGCCAGCCGATCGGCGAGCGCCTTGACGAGGATGGCCGAGTAGTCGTCGTGCGCGGCCTCGTACTTCTTCACCAGGTCGCTGGCGCCAAGGCCGGCCGTCACGGCAAACGCGCCGACGGAATCCTGCACGCCGCCACCGCACGGCGCGACGAAGTCGGCCAGCGAGCGGTTGGGCTTGTCGTCGGCGATGACTTCCTGCTGGCGCAGCATCGGGAACCTGCACGACTCGCTCCGACTCCCGACTCCCGACTCCCGACTCCCGCCAGGCGCGTATATGACGATGTCGTCGCCGTCCGCGCAGGCGGGCCAGAAGCCGTATACGCCGCGTGCACGGAGGAGCTTGCCGTCCACGATGCGCTTCAGCAGCGCCTGGGCGTGCTGGTAGAGGTCGCGCGCCACCGGGCCGTGAGTCGGGTCGTCGAGGATGGCGGGGAAGCGGCCCTTCAACTCCCAGGCCGTGAAGAAGAACGTCCAGTCGATGAAGGGCACCAGTTCTGACAGGTCCACGTCCACCTGCCGGGCGCCGAGGAACGCCGGCGTCGGCGCGTCGGCGAAGTCGAGCTGGAGGCGGTTGGCGCGAGCCCGTTCGTAGGTGAGCGTGGGCCGCTCGGCCCGTGTGGCGTACTGCTCGCGGAGCCTGGCCTGCTCGGCGCGGTTCGCCGCCACGAAGCCCTCGCGCTGGTCGGCGCTCAGCAGGCTGGACACGACGTCGGTCACCCGCGAGGCGTCGGGCACGTGCACGGTGGCGTGGCCGTACTGCGGCGCGATCTTCACCGCGGTGTGCTGACGGCTCGTGGTGGCGCCGCCGATGAGCAAGGGCAGGCGCAGGCCCCGGCGCTCCATCTCCGAGGCCACGTACGCCATCTCGTCCAGCGAGGGCGTGATGAGGCCGCTCAGCCCGACGATGTCCACCTTGCGCTCGACGGCCTCGTGCAGAATCCTGTCGCACGGCACCATCACCCCCAGATCCACCACCTCGTAGCTGTTGCAGCCGAGCACCACGCCGACGATGTTCTTGCCGATGTCGTGCACGTCACCCTTCACCGTGGCCAGCAGCACGCGGCCCTGGGCGCCCGCGCCGCCGGCGGCCTTCTCGGCGTCCATGTAGGGTTCGAGCCAGGCGACGGCGCGCTTCATCGCGCGCGCGCTCTTCACCACCTGCGGCAGGAACATCTTGCCGGCGCCGAAGAGGTCGCCCACGACCTTCATGCCGTCCATCAGGGGGCCTTCGATGACCGACAAGGGGCGCCCGTACTTCACCCGGGCCTCCTCGGTGTCGATCTCGATGAAGTCCACCATGCCGTGCACCAGCGCGTGGGCCAGCCGGGCCTCGACGGTTCCCTGCCGCCAGGCGAGGTCGGTCTCGCGTTTCGACGCGGCGCCTCTCACCGTGTCGGCAAAAGCCACCATGCGCTCGGTGGCGTCGGGCCGCCGGTTGAAGATGATGTCCTCGACGTGCTCGAGCAGGGCCGGCGGGATGTCCTCGTAGACGATCAGTTGGCCGGCATTCACGATGCCCATGTCGAGGCCGGCCTTGATGGCGTGGAAGAGGAACGCGGAGTGGATGGCCTCGCGCACCACGTCGTTGCCGCGGAACGAGAACGACAGGTTGCTGATGCCGCCGCTCACCTTCACGCCCGGACACGCCGCCTTGATCCGGCGCGTGGCCTCGATGAAGTTCTTCGCGTAGTCGTTGTGCTCGTCGAGCCCGGTGGCGATGGCCAGCACGTTGGGGTCGAAGATGATGTCGGTGGGGGCCACCCCCGCCTGTTCGGTGAGCAGGCGGTAGGCGCGCTGGCAGATCGAGACCTTGCGCGCGACCGTGTCGGCCTGTCCCTCCTCGTCGAACGCCATCACCACCATGGCGGCGCCGTAGCGGCGCACGGTGCGCGCTTTCGCCAGGAAGTCGGCCTCGCCCTCCTTGAGGCTGATGGAGTTGACGATGCCCTTGCCCTGCACGCACTTGAGCCCGGCCTCGATGACCGACCACTTCGAGCTGTCGATCATGACCGGCAGTCGCGCGATTTCCGGCTCGGTCGCGATGTAGCTCAGGAACTCGGTCATGCACGCTTCGGAATCGAGCATGCCCTCGTCCATGTTCACGTCGAGGATGTTGGCGCCGCCGCGCACCTGGTCGAGCGCCACTTCGGCGGCCGCGCTCCAGTCGCGCGCCTTCACCAGCCGCTCGAACCGCTTCGAGCCGGTGACGTTGGTGCGCTCGCCGATCATCTGGAAGTTGCTGTCGGGGCGGATCACCAGCGTCTCGAGGCCGGCGTAGCGAGTCAGCGGCACGTCGGGAGTCGGGAGTGGGGAGTCGGGAGTCGGCTCCGCACCAGGCCGGATACCGGAGACCGGCCGTTCGTCAGGCTCAGGGCCGCCCTGAGCGTCGCCGAGGGGCCCGGATCTTCGACTGTCCCGCCGAGGCGGCAGCCCTTCGACCGCTCTCGCAATGGCGCGGATGTGATCCGGCGTGGTGCCGCAGCAGCCGCCGATGATGTTCACGAATCCGCTCTCGGCGAAGTCGCGGATCAGCGCGGCGGTCTCGTCCGGCAGCTCGTCGTACTGGCCGAAGGCGTTGGGGAGGCCCGCGTTCGGATAGCAGGTGACATAGCCGGTCGCGATGCGCGCCAGCTCCGCGAGGTACGGGCGCATCTCGCGCGCGCCGAGCGCGCAGTTGAGGCCCACCGAGAACGGGCGCGCGTGCTCAACGGACACGTAGAAGGCGTCGAGGGTCTGCCCCGAGAGCGTCCGTCCGCTGCGGTCGGTGATGGTCACCGAAATCATGATCGGCAGCCGCCTGCCGGTCTCGGCAAACACCTCGTCGATGGCCACGAGCGCGGCTTTGGCGTTCAGCGTGTCGACGATGGTCTCCACCAGCAGCGTGTCGCAGCCGCCGTCGACGAGTCCCCGCGCCTGGTCGCGATAGGCGTCGCGCATCTGGTCGAAGGTGATGGCGCGCAGCGCCGGGTTGTTCACGTCAGGCGAGATGGACAGCACCTTGGTGGTGGGGCCCATCGACCCGGCGACGAAGCGCGGCCGGTCCGGGGTCTTCGCCGTCCACTCGTCCGCGACGCGGCGCGCGAGGCGCGCGGCTTCGCGGTTCAGCTCGTAGGCCAGCGCCTCGAGCCCGTAGTCGGCCTGCGACACCGCGGTGCCGCTGAAGGTGTTGGTCTCGATGATGTCGGCGCCGGCCGCGAGGTATTGCGCGTGGATCTCCGCGATGGCGTCGGGGCGCGTGAGCACCAGCACGTCGTTGTTGCCCTTCAGGTCGTGCGGATGGTTCGCGAAGCGGTCACCGCGGAAGTCGGCCTCGGTGAGCGCCAGGCGCTGCACCATGGTGCCCATGGCGCCATCGAGCACGAGGATGCGCCGCGAGATCGCGGCGTGGAGCTGAGCAGTGGTGTCGGTCATCAGGCCTTCTGTCTCCGGCGACGCGGCTTCGTGCCCACGGCCAGCAGCACGACGAACGGATCGCCCTGGGTGCGCGCGCCCACGCGGACGCGCACGTCGGTCAGCCCGGCGCCGGTGAGCAGCGCCTGGAGTTGGGTGTCGGTGAAGCCCTGCCATCGATCGCCGAGCGCGTCGCGCACCCAGCCCTCGTCGTGCGAGCGCAGGTCGAGCACGAGCACGCGGCCCTCGTCGCGCAGGATGCGGACCGCCTCGGCCACGGCCAGCCCCGGATCGGCCGCGTGATGCAGGGCCTGCGACAGGAGCGCGACGTCCATCGAGGCATCGTCGATGGGCACGCGCTCGAGCTCGCCGCGCTTCCAGGTGATGTTCCTGATATGGCGGCGCGCCGCCAGCGCGCGGGCGCGGCTCAGCACGTCGGCCGAGCGGTCCACGGCGATCACCTTGTGTGCCCACAGCGCCGTCTCGATGGAGAGGTAGCCCTCGCCGCAGCCCAGGTCCGCCACGTCCAGGGGCGGGAGCAACAGGCCGAGTGCGCGCGACCAGGCCGCCCAGCTGCGGCCGGGCACCAGCTGGCGGCCGTCGCGCGTGTCGGGCCCGGCGTGGCGATCGAAGCTCTCCCGCCGCAGCCGCAGCACTTCCTGCAGCCGCGCCTCGTCTGCCTTCAGCGCGGGCGTGCCGGAGGCCGACTCGAACTGGGCCTGGAGCAGGGGCCAGAGCGCATTGCCGTTGGAGCCGAGCGAGGGCGAGAGGCGATAGTAGGTGAACGCGCGGTCGCGGTCTTCGTCCACCAGCCCGGCCTCTTTCAGCAGGCCGAGGTGGCGTGACACGCCGGATTGCGCCAGGCCGAGGATGCCGGTGAGCTCCTTCACGTTGAAGCGGTCCTTCGCCAGCACCCGCAGCAGCCGCAGCCGGGCATCGTCGCCGAGGAGGCGATAGAGGGCGGAGGCCGCTTTCATATCCATCAATGTAGATGAAGTGATAGGCTTTCGCAACCCGCATTGCGCCGGAAGTGGGGCCGGAGGATAATCGTCGGTCTGACGCGCGCGTGAAACCCCGAGCCTGTGCCCGGGTTCCCGAACAGCCGATCGGGACCCAGGCGCGCGGCCCGGTTCTGAAGTCCTTTTTTCGGAGAGGCAGTGCCGACCCTCCCAGGCGGGTGGGGCCGTCGCTGTCTGAAACACCATGGGCATCCTCGACAAGCTCCGTCCCCAGTCCAAGCACACCCACGCCGATCCGGCCATCCGCATCGAAGCCATTCACGACACCGACCCCGCCGACCAGGCGGTCCTCGTCGCCTTCGCCAAGGACGACGGCGACGCGCGCGTGCGGCGGGCGGCCGTGGCCCGCCTGACGGATGCGCCCGCCCTGGCCGACATCGCCCGTAACGAGGCGGACGCCGGCGTGCGCGAGCACGCGCTGTCGCAACTCGTCGAGCGCGCCAGCAAGCACGACGAGGCACAGGCCGGACCGGCGGTGGCGGCCCTGGTCTCGCTTGGCCGCGAGCGCGAGATCGGGCAACTCGCCAAGTCGGCCGGTCCCGAGGCCATCCGCCGCCAGGCGGTGGAGGCGATTCGGGATCAGAAGGTGCTGGGCAGCGTGGCCCGCCACGCGGTGGAACCGGCGGCGCGCCTGCTGGCGGCCAGCCGGCTGACCGACCCGGTGGAGCTCGAGGGCGTGGCCGTTCGTGGCGAACATGCGGACGCGGCGGTGGCCGCGCTCGACAAGCTGGACGCGCCGTCGCTCGAGACGCTCACCGACATTGGCCAGAAGGCGCGCACCAAGGCCGCGCAGAAGCGCGCGCGGGCGCTGGCGCGCGCGCTCGAGACGCCCGCCCCGGGCGAGGCCGCCTCCGAGGTGACCTACCAGGATGCGGATCAGGCACGCGCGCGCGCGCTCGTCACCGAGATGGCCGCCCTTGGTGCCGCCCCCGACCTTGCGATGGTCCGCGACGGCTACGGCGCGGGCCGCGTGGCCTGGGTCGAACTGCTGGCCGATGCCGACATCGAGCCGGCGATTGTCGACGCCTTCGAAGCCGCGTCGGCCACGGTGCGCGAGCGCATCGCGGCGGACGACCAGGCACGCCTCGAAGGAGAGCGGCAGCGCCAGGTGCTCGCGCGCGATCAGGCCGAGCGTGCCGACGTGTGCGCCCGGGTCGAGGCCCTGCAGGGCGACGACATTCAGGATCGCCTTGCCGAAGCGCGCGCCACCTGGGAAGGCCTGCCGCCGATGCCCGAGCACTGGGCGGCCGAGCTCGACCACCGGTTTGCGGAGGCCTGCCGCGCCGCCGAGAAGCGCCACGAGCGCCGCGGCCAGGCGCGCGAGCTGGCCGAGCGCCTGCCCAGCCTGGTGCCCGAGATGGAGACCGTCGCCTCCGCCGAGAACTACGCCGAGGTCCGCGGCCAGTGGTTCGCGCTGCGCAAGCAGTGGCAGGCGGTGGCGCGGGAGGTGGAGATAGCGCCCGAGCTGATCGCGCGCTACGAAGCCGCGGCCCAGGCCATCGAGGTGAAGGAACAGGCGCTTCGCGAGGCCAAGTCGGGTGACCAGCAGGCGAACCTCCAGCGCCTCCAGGCGCTCGTCCTCGATCTGGAAACGCGGGCCGCGGCCGAGTCGCTCACGCTGAAGGGCGCCGACGGGCTGTTGAAGGACGTGAAACTCGCCATCGGCACGATGGGACCGCTCCCCACCAAGCAGGATCGCGACGACCTCACGGTGCGCCTGCAGGCCGTGCGCACCAGTCTGGCGCCGCGGATCCAGGAGATGCGCGAGTCGGAGGAGTGGAAGCGGTGGGCGAACGTCCAGGTGCAGGAAGAGCTGTGCACGAAGATGGAAGCGCTCATCGCCATCGCGGACGAAGACCCCGAGAAGGCCGCGAACGAGATGAAGCTGTTGCAGGAGCGGTGGAAGCCCGTGGCCGCCGCGCCGCGCTCGCAGGCCACCACGCTCTGGACCCGGTTCAAGGCGGCGCAGGACCAGGTGTACGAGAAGTGCAAGGACTTCTTCGCGCAGCAGAACGCCGAGCGCGGCGAGAACCTGAAGAAGAAGACCACCCTGGCCGAGCGCGCCGAGGCCTTGCAGGATTCCACCGACTGGGTGAAGACCGCCGATGCCATCAAGCAGCTGCAGGCCGAGTGGAAGACCATCGGTCCCGTGAGCCGCGGCCACGAGCGGGCCATCTGGGAGCGCTTCCGCGCCGCGTGTGACAAGTTCTTCACGCGGCGGCAGGACGACCTGAAGCAGCGCAAGCACGACTGGACCGAGAACCTCCGCCGCAAGGAAGCGCTGGTGGCCGAGGCCGAGCAGCTGTCGCAATCCTCCGAGTGGGAGAAGGCCGCCGCCCGGATCAAGCAGATCCAGTTGGAGTGGAAGACCATCGGGCCGGTGAAGCGCAGCAAGTCGGAAGCGATCTGGGAACGCTTCCGCGCCGCGTGTGATTTGTTCTTCGAGCGCTTCAAGAACCGTGACCAGGTGGCGCTGCAGGGCAAGGTGGCCGACCGCGAGACGGCCGTCGCCGAGCTCGAGGCGCTGGTGCCGGCAGACGAAGCGGCCGACGCGCCGATGCCGGCGGATCTGTACGCGCACGTCCAGGCCGCGCGCGCCCGCTGGGTACAGGGGCCGGAACTCCCCCGCCACACGCTGGCCCCGCTGGCCGACCGCGTGAACGACGCCATGCTGAAACTGGTCTCGCGCTGGCCGGAGGCCTTCACCGGCACCGACCTGGACCCGGCCGCGACGCGCGACCGCATGTCGAAGCTCATCGCCAAGGTCGAGAAGCTCCTGCCCGCCGAGAGCGCCGAGCCGGTGAAGAACCTCTCGCCGGCGGAGCTGCTCGCGCGGCAGTGGCGCGAGGCCCTGGCCGCCAACACCATGGGCGCCGGCGCCGCGCGCCAGGCCGAGGACGCGCGCCAACGGGCCGCCGAGCAGGAGGTGCGCAGCGCCCAGTCGGCGTGGAACCGCCTTGGGCCGCTGCCGGTGGAGGAGCGCAAGCCCCTGCAGGAGCGCTTCGACCGGGCCGTGCGGAAGTTCTTCGAGATCAAGCGACGGTCGGTGTCGCGCGTCTAGCCCGCGCTATCGGCCGTCCTTCCGCGGCTTGTCGATGGTCGCCATCCGGTAGGCGTGCTGATACCAGCCGTACGCCGACCGATAGTCGAATTCCGTCCGCGCCTGATCGCCTTTCGACAGGAAGTGCCAGGCCTGGCCGACGGGATAGCCGGCGGCCTGGTGCTGCACCAGGGTGTCTTCGACGATCTCACGCACGATCTCCAGCAATCCGCCGAACGTTTCAGGCAGGTAGAACACCGACAAGGGGCCCTCGCCGCTCCTCATCTGCCGTTCAACCTGGACGCGGAGCGTCAGCGACCCGCCGGGGTCGCCCGGGTTCCCCCCGTGCTGGTCGAGCAGCAGGGTCACGTCGCGGGCGACGCCCTGGAGCGTGGAGTGCACCTCGTCCACGCTCGCCTGCGTCGCGCGCGACGAGACGGGCTGGTCCAGGTTGGCCAGGTCGAGGTTCAGCCCCGACAGGGTCGCCTGCATGGCCGCCAGCGCGGCGCTCGTTTCGTCCTGGAAGGCGAAGATCAGGCAGTAGCGCACCTTGGTTGTGCCGAACGTCGATGCCTTGTCGATGATCGTCGCCAGGACGTTGAAGAACTCGCCCACCTGTTTCCGGCGGTTCTGCTTGATGGTCCCGCTCACGAACCCCGCGACTCCGACCTCTCCGGCGAACTCCGTCTCGCCGATGACCTTGAAGACGCCGCCAATGACCTGGACGACCACCCCGACGGCCGTGGCTCCCGTGGTCCAGCGCTGGATCCGCTCCGCATGCTGGACGATGGGACCGCAGGGGTCCTGTGCCGTCTGCATGACCAGCGGGATCACGAAGCGGGTTTCCGGGATGATCCCGCGGACGCGATCGGTGAGATCGGACGCCAGCACCTCCTGGAACATCCGGTACATCGGATAGAGAAGGCGCGGGGGTGCCAGCTGCGCCAGCGTGACCAGCTGTGACAGGTCGGGGTTGACCGGGGCGCCGGTGGACTCGAGGACCGCGTCGGTGAGGTCCACGCTCTGCGCCAGGAACTCGACCAGGTTGGCACGGAAGGCCTCGCAGACCTCGGCGCACTGTCCGCCGGGCGCGAAGGTGTCCATCCCCGCCGATTCCTCCTCGAGAATCGTCCGGCCCTCGTCGATGGCATCGTCGATGAACTGCTGGAGCTGGGGCGTGAGGTAGCTGGTCCCCGTGCGTACCTGGGTCCGGATTTCCTCGGCGGCGACGCGCGCGGCCTGGGCCTGTGAGATGGCCGTGGTCACGCGCGATTGGATGTTCTGGACGATGTCCAGGATTTCGCCGAGCTGCGCGTGGGCTCCGCGTGGGACGCACAGCACCAGCGCCGCCGCACAGGCGACCGATCTCCACGCGCGCGACTTTCGCCAAAGACCATCAGACATCGTTGTAACCTCCACTCCTCGTCCATAGGGGAGACGCTCGAGCCGGAGTATCGGGTTGGGAGCGCAAGAGGGCAAAGGGAATGTCTGCCCAATTCAGGTGGCACGGTAAAGTGTTGACCACTGGCGTGTTACGTCGAGATATGGCCCGGCGGGACTCGGGTGTGGCTACGGCTCAGACGGGAGCCGACTGTAGTACAGTGCCGCCGATCCGGGGGATCTGCCCCTAGCCCGAGCCCATGCCCGACAACGAGCGCCCCGTGCGCCGCTACCGGTTCGGCGTCTTCGAGGTGGATTTCCGCCTCGGCCAGCTCCGCAAGGGCGGCCTGCGGCTGAGGCTGGCTGGCCAGCCGCTCCAGATACTCGAGCGCCTGCTCGAGCGCGCGGGCGATGTGGTGACCCGGGAGGAGCTTCGCAGCGAGCTCTGGCCGGCCGACACCTTCGTCGACTTCGAGCACAACCTCAACTCGGCGGTGAAGCGGCTCAGGACCGCGCTTGGCGATGCGGCCGACGCCCCGCGCTTCATCGAGACGCTGCCGCGGCGGGGGTATCGGTTTCTCGCGCCGGTCGAAATCGTGCCCGATGCCGGGCCCGCCGAGAGTTCCGCGGACGAGTCGGACGTTGACGTCACAGTACTGCCGGACGCCGGCTCCCGGCCCCCGGCTTCCGCGGTGCCCGCACCCGTTGCCGCTGTCGCCGGGGTCTCGTTCGGGTCGGTCCGCCGCCTTGCCGCAGGCGTCGCGCTCGGCGCGTTGCTGATCGTGGTCGCGTGGCTCGTGGCCGGTGCCGGGGCGCGGGAGGAGATGCCGCCAGCAGCGGGCGCATCGATTGCCGTCCTGCCATTCGAGAATCTCTCGGGCGACGAGTCCCAGTCGTATCTCGCCGACGGAACGACCGAAGCGCTGATCGCCGGGCTCGCGCAGGTCAAGTCGATCAAGGTCATCTCCCGCACGTCCGTCATGCGGTTCCAGGGCGCGCGGCGCCCCGTCCTGGAGATCGCGCGCGAGCTGGGCGTGGGCACCGTGCTCGAGGGCTCCGTGACGCGGCAGGGGGACCAGCTGCGTATCACCGCACAGCTCATCGACGCCCGCACCGATCGCCATCTCTGGGCGGAGACCTACAACGGGCGGATCAGGGACCTGTTGACGTTCCAGAGTCGCGTGGCGCAGGCCGTGGCGCGCGAGGTGCACGCGACGCTGTCGCCTCCGGAAGAAGCGCGGCTGGCACGCGTGCCGCCCGTCGATGCGGCGGTGCAGGAGGCGTATCTGAAGGCACGCTACTTCTGGAACCAGCGCACGGCCGAGGGCCTGTCGCGCGCTATCGAGTACTTCGAGCAGGCCCGGTCTCTCGATCCGGACTACGCGCCGGCGCGGGCGGGACTGGCCGACGCGTACAACCTCGTACCCAGATATGGAAACCAGCCCACACGCGAAGCGCTGCTGCTTGCCAAGGAGCATGCGCTGGCCGCGCTGGCCATCGACCCGGACTCGGCCGATGCGTACGCGGCGCTCGCCAAAGTGCAGCACTCGCTCGACTGGGACTGGGAGGGCGCCGAGCGGAGCTTCCAGCGCGCCATCCAGCTCAGCCCGGGGTATGCCACCGCCTACCACTGGTATTCAATCTTTCTCCTGACCATCGGCCGGGTAGAGGAAGGCATCGCGGAGGCGAGGCGGGCGCGCGAGCTGGATCCGCTGTCGCCGGTGATCAACCTGCACCTTGCGTACAGTCTCTACCTTGGGGATCGCCTGGACGAGGCCGAGGCGAGCGTCCGGCGCGCCCTCGAGTTGGCGCCCCGATACGCCAACGCGCATTACCTGCTGGGCTGGATTCGACTCCGCCAGGGCAATCATGAGGCGGCTCGGCGCGAGGTCTCCATGGCCACCGACCTGGCCACCGACGACCGCGAGTACCTGCCCGGGCTCATCGCCGTGGATGTGGCCACCGGCCGGATGGCCGGGGCCCGGCGGACCCTGGCCGACATCAGGGCGACACACACCAGTGCCGAGGATTCAGGCCAGCCGCTGTTCTGGGCCCTCGTGGCGCTGGGCGAAACGGACGAGGCCTTCCGGATACTCGAGGGTGACTTCGAGAACCGATCCGTGTGCTTCTATCTCTTTCACCTGACGAACCACTGGTTCCTGGCGCCGCTGCGCGAGGATCCCCGCCTCCACGTCCTCTTCAAGACCGCGGGCCTGTCCGTGCTGGAGCAGGCCGGTCCAGCGCCGACGTCCCGCCCGACGCGAGGAGAGTAGCCGGCGCACCTGCCCGCACCTTACCTGCAGTCCGGCGTACCGCACTTGGTGACACGCAGCACGCCCCGGGAGCTATTGAGGTGGCTGATGACGGGCAGGCCATCGGCACCGACGGCGATCGATGTGGTCGCGTTTCCCACGAGATCCGCCGCGTCGGGACCGTCCACATCGGTGGAGAGAGTCGGCCAGAAGAAGACGGGCTCGCAGAGGATGACGCCGGAGGAACTGACACCGCGGAGGTTGCCCGGGCGGACACGTTCCAGCCAGCGGGAGCTGCACGGCGCCAGGCGCGAGGTGCTGCGTCGTCACTGCGCCCGCGGCGATCTGAGCGCCGGTGATGCTTCCCAGGGCAATCTGCGCGGCCGTAATGCTACCCACCGCAATCTGCGTCGTTCCGATGGCGCCAGCCGCAATCTGATCCGCCGTCACGCTGCCAGGACGCAGCCCGTTTTGCGGCACCGGCCGCGCCGTCCCGCCCGTCCCTGGCCCAGGCGTGAACGCGAAGGACCCGCTGTTGCCGGCGCTGTCATTCCAGGTGCCGCTGACCGTGGCCAGGTCCAGCCGCGCGTAGAGCACCACCGGCGCGGCCCCGGGGACCAGGGCGCTGTTGAGGCCCATGCCGATGGACCCATCCGGGTTCAGGAACGCGGTGCCGACCACGCCGGCCTGAATGCCGGCACCGCACTGGTCGTCAGACCCGTCCAGCGTGTAGACCGCGCCGTCCTGCCGGACGTTCAAGGTGACGACGTTGCAGAACGGTTGCAGTTGCCAGCGAAAGGTCCCAAGGGCCTGCGCGCCCAGCCGGGGGGGCCAGGGCTCGCCAGGCCGACGACGGGGCCACCCATGCGAGGCGTGTGGGCATGCGCGGCAGAATGGACGTGCTGGCCCGCGCGGTCAAGTCATTTCGAGGTGGCAGCGTAACCGACTGGCAGCACGGTGGTTACGCCGCAAGGTGTCACGGGGGACGGAGATCAGTCTGCGTTCGGATCCTCGAGGTAGGTGTATCCCATCAGCGCCTCCTCGTAGAACTTCAGGAGGCGTCCGGCCTGCTGGTCTTCCATCCGGCCCGCGTGCACGGCGGCTTCCACGTCGCGGCGGAGCTTGCCCATCAGATCCTCGGGATCGAACTCGACGTACTTGAGGACTTCGTTGACCGTGTCGCCCTTGATGATGTGCTCGACGCGCGAGCCCTCGCCCTCGTCACCGTTGTCGGTGAGGCTGACGTGCACGGCGTGGGTGTCGCCGAACAGGTTGTGCAGGTCCCCGAGGATCTCCTGGTACGCGCCTACCAGGAACACGCCCAGGTAGTAGGGCTCGCCGTTGAAGCGATGGAGCATCACCGACTTCTTCACGTCGCGGCGATCGATGAACTGATCCAGCTTGCCGTCCGAGTCGCAGGTGATGTCGCCGATGACGGCGTGGTTGACCGGCGCCTCGTTCAGGCGGTGGATGGGCATCACCGGGAAGAGCTGCTTGATGGCCCAGCTGTCGGGAATGGACTGGAACAGCGAGAAGTTGCAGAAGTAGGTGTCCGACAGCAGCTCCTCGAGCGCCTGCAGGTCCTCGGGCACATCGTCCATGCCCTTGCACAGCTTGTTGATCTTCTCGCAGATGGCCCAGAACAGGTTCTCGGCGTGCGCGCGCTGCTCGAGCGGCAGGTAGCCGCCGCTGAACAGGTTCATGGCCATGTCGAGCGCCTGCTGCGCGTCGTGGTACGACTCGACGGCGTTGCGCGCGGTGACCGAGTGGTAGGTCTCGATCAAATCCACCAGCGGCTGCTCGAAGTCGTCCTCGGCCTTCGCGGGAATGGTCTCCTCGCCGAAACCCGTGGTGCCCAGCACATTGAAGATGAGCATGCTGTGGTACGCCGATACGGCGCGGCCACTCTCGGAAATGATGGTCGGGTGGGCCACGCCCTCTTCGTCGCACACCGTCTGGATGTGGTAGACGACGTCGTTGGCGTATTCCTGCAGCGTGTAGTTCATGGACGACTCGAAGTTCGTCTGTGAGCCGTCGTAGTCCACGCCCAGGCCACCGCCCACGTCGAGGAACTGCAGGCCGGCACCGGCCTTCGCCAGGTCGCAGTAGACGCGGGCCGCCTCGTTCAGGGCGTTCTTGATGATGCGGATGTGGGTGATCTGGCTGCCCAGGTGGAAGTGGAGCAGCTTGAAGCAGTCCTCCATCCCGCGCTTCTTCAGCTCCTCGACGCCGCGCAGGATCTCGGTGACCGTGAGGCCGAACTTCGAGCGGAAGCCGCCGGACGACTGCCAGCGTCCCGAGCCGCGGGCGGCGAGCTTGACGCGCATCCCGATGTTCGGGCGGACGCCGACCTTCTCGGCGTATTCCAGAATCAGCTCGAGCTCGGTGTACTTCTCGACCACCGGGATGATCTGGCGGCCCATCTTCTGGGCCAGCATCGCCATCTCGATGAACTCGAAGTCCTTGAACCCGTTGCAGATGATCGGCGTGTCGTTGGTGGCCAGCGCCGCCACGGCCAGCAGCTCGGGCTTGCTGCCGGCCTCGAGACCGAAGCCGTATTGCGCGCCGAAGTTCAGCACCTCTTCCACCACCTGGCGCTGCTGGTTCACCTTGATTGGGTAGACGCAGCGATACCGGCCCTGGTACTGGTGCTGGGTGATGGCCTGCTGGAACGCCGCGTGGATCTCGCCCAGGCGATGCTTCAGGATGTCGGTGAACCGGATGAGGATGGGCACCGCCAGGCCGCGCAGTTGCAGGCGGTCGATCAGGCGCTTGAGGTCGACGCTTCGCGCCGGATCCTTGGTCGGATGGACGTGCAGGTGGCCCTGTTCGCTGATGGCGAAGTAGCCCTGGCCCCAGCGCGGCACGTCGTACAACTCCGCGGCTTCGGTGACCGACCACGAGGCTGATCCAGGAGTGGTCCCGGGTCTCAGGCGTCCGCCTGCGAGTGTGCTCATCTTCGGAATCACAGAATAAACGGCAAGGGGGGAAACAGAAAGGGGAAAGTGGTTCTCAGGTTCTCAGGTTCTCAGGTTCTCGGGTTCTCCGCGCCGAGGACGGGGATCGGCTTGCCGTCGGCGTCGATGGCGACGAGCACCACTTCGGCGGCCGTCACCTTCACGCGCTCGCCGCGATGGCCGGCGCTCCATCGCTCCACTTCCACCTCGACGCCCACGGTGACCGAGGTGCGGCCGACGCGGCGGGTTTCGGTGTAGAAGTTCACCAGGTCGCCGACGAACACCGGCGCATGGAACGCCACCTCCCGCATGGCGGCCGTCACATAGCGGTGTGGCGCGACCTTGCGGGCCTCCACCGCCGAGGCGAGGTCGATGTGCGACAGGATGACGCCGCCGAAGATGGTGCCGAGGGCGTTGGTGTCCTTGGGAAGAAGCAGGACTTTGATGGCCGGTATCCGTTCGGCGTTCATTGGCGATTGCCGATTGGTGATTGACGATTCATTGGATAATGCCCCAATTGTCAATCACCAATCGCCCAATCTCAATGCCCAATTCCCCAATCGCTCAATCCTCAATGAATCGCCAATCTACAATCGGCAATCATCAATGAGCGTCGCCGCGTACGCCCCCGCCACCGTTTCGAACGTCGCCTGCGGCTTCGACGTCCTCGGCTTTGCGCTCGACGAGCCCGGCGACATCGTCATTGCCCGCCCCGCGGAGGGGCCGGGCGTCACCATCACCGACATCGTCGGCGATGGTGGCAGGTTGTCGCGAGACGTGGGGAGGAACACGGCGAGCGCGGCGGTCGCCGCGCTCCTGGGGCGCCTCGACACCACACGTGGCGTGACGCTCACCATTCACAAGGGCTTGCCGCTCGAAAGCGGCATCGGGTCGAGCGGTGCCAGCGCGGTGGCCGCGGTGGTCGCCGCCAACGAGCTGCTGGGCCGACCGGTGACCACCGACGTGTTGCTGGCCTGCGCCATGGAGGGCGAGCAGGCGGGGTGTGGCGCCGCCCACCCGGACAACGTGGCGCCGGCCCTGCTCGGCGGGTTCGTCCTGGCCAGGAACATCGCGCCCCCGGACGTGGTGAAGCTGCCCGTACCGGAGGGCCTCGCGTGTGCGCTGCTGCATCCACGCCTGTCGGTGAACACGGGCACCGCGCGCGCCCTGCTGGGCGACACTGTGCTTCTCCGCGACGCCGTGCGGCAGTGGGGGAACCTCGGGGCGCTGGTGGCGGCGCTCTTCACCAGCGACCGCGAGCTGCTCTCGCGCTCGCTCGAGGACGTGATCGCCGAGCCGAAGCGGGCCGTGCTCGTGCCCGGCTTCCACAAGGTGAAGGCCGCGGCCCTGGCGGCCGGCGCGCTCGGCTGCTCGCTCTCGGGCTCCGGTCCGTCGATGTTCGCGCTGGCCTCGTCCATCGACGTGGCCCGGCGGGCGGGCCAGGCCATGCAGCAGGCGTTCGACGAGGGGAGCGATCTCGGCAGCGACCTCTACGTCTCGTTCGTCGGCCGCGCGGGCGCGCGGGTGGTCGCGGCGCCATGATCTGCATCAGCACGCGCGGGGGTGCGCCCGTAGCGTTCCGCCAGGCGCTGCTCAGCGGCCTGGCGCCGGATGGAGGCCTGTACGTCCCCGAAACGCTGCCCGCACTGGATGAGCAGCAGTGGGCGCGCCTCAGTGGTGCTTCAATGGCCGACATCGGCGCCGCCATGCTCGGCCCGCTGCTCGGTGATGAGATTGCGGCCGGGGATCTGCGGGCCCTGCTGGGTGAGGCGCTCAACTTCCCGGTGCCGGTCGTTCGGCTGGACGAGCAGTTGGCCGTCGTGGAGCTGTTTCACGGCCCCACATTCGCCTTCAAGGACGTCGGCGCCCGCGTGCTGGCGCGCTTGATGTCGCACTTCCACGATGCGGGGCAGCCACCGCTCACGGTGCTCGTGGCCACGTCAGGCGACACGGGCGGGGCCGTGGCTCAGGCGTTTCACGGCGTGCCCCGGACGCGCGTGGTGGTGCTCTATCCCCACGGCCAGGTGAGCGCCGTGCAGGAGGCGCAGTTCACCACCCTCGGGGGCAACGTCACCGCCGTGGCGGTGCAGGGCACCTTCGACGACTGCCAGCGGCTGGCGAAGCAGGCCTTCGCCGATCCGGCCCTGCGCGAGCGCGCGCACCTGACCTCGGCGAACTCCATCAGTCTCGGGCGCCTCCTGCCCCAGATGATCTATTACGCCCACGCGGTGCTTCAGCTCGAGTCCGGCGCACGTCCCGTGATCACGGTGCCGAGCGGCAACTTCGGCAACCTCGCGGCGGGCCTGATGGCACGGCGGATGGGGGTGTCCATCGCGCGGTTCGTGGCGGCCACTACCGTGAACGACACCGTGCCGAGGTATCTCGCGAGCGGGCGCGTAGAGCCGCGGCCCTCCGTTGCCACCCTGGCCAACGCGATGGACGTGGGCGACCCGAGCAACCTCGAACGCATCCGGTGGATGTTCGGCAACGACGTGGACGCGATTCGCGCCGTGGTGTCAGCCAGCGTCCACACGGACGACGACGTGCGGCGCGGGATTCGCGAGCTGGACGCGCGGTTCGGCTATGTGGCCGACCCGCACACCGCGATTGCCTACCTGGGGGCGGTGGAAGACCCGGGCCCGCCCGGCGATGGGGCTCCGGGGCGACTGTTCTTGTCGACCGCGCACCCAGCGAAGTTCGGCGACGTCGTGGAGCCCATCATCGGCCGGCCCGTGCCCATTCCAGCGCCGCTGGCCGAGGCCATGCGGCGGGCCCGGCAGGTGACGCGCATCGAGCCTCGCCTCCACGCCCTGGCGCCGTTGTTGTAGCGCGACGCCAGCTCTTACTTCTCACTTCTCACTTCTCACTTCCTCCGCCGCCCTGAGCCACGGCCCCACGGCGGCGATATCCCCGTCGTTCGGCGCGGGCGTGATGCCGAGCAGCGCGCACATCAGCTCGTAGACGTGGATGTTCTCGACCGGCGGGACGACGAGGCCCTCCCTCAAGCGCGGCCCGGCGGCGACCAGGAGGCCGCGCATCGACCGGTACGCTGGATCGAAACCGTGCGCGCCGCCCCACGCCTCGTCGGGATCCCGGCGGGCCAGGCGATCGCGCGAGACCACGTACCAGCCCTCGTCTGCCAGCGCCACGATGGCCGGCATGCGCGGGTGGCCGGCAGTCCGTATTGCGGGGGCAACGCCGCCGAGCGGAACACCCTCAGGTGGGGATGCTTGCCGTGCAGGGCGTCGTAGATGGCGTCGACGCTGACGCCCACCGGGTTCACGGTGAGCCAGGGGCCCGCGTCCACGACTTGTAGCGTCGCCGGGTCCACGAAGTCGTCCAGCTGGATGAGGCGGTCGGCGCTGAGCGGCGCCATGCCGTGGTCGCTCACGATGATCCAGTGCACGCGCGACGCGAGGCCCAGCGCGTCGACGCCTTCGACGAGACGCCCGAGCTCGTGGTCCACGCGCTCCACGGCCTCGCGCACGGCCTCCGAGTCGGGCCCGCCGTCGTGGCCCGCCGAGTCCACGTCGCTGTAGTACAGCGTGATGAGGCGTGGTCGCTCGCCTTCGGGCAGGCGCAGCCACTCCAGCACCTGATTGGTGCGCTCGGCCGGCGGCAGCGTGTGCTCGAACTGCCGCCAGTAGGTCGGGTACTTCCCGCCGATGGCCACGTCCGATCCGGGCCAGAACATCGTGCCGCTCTTCACGCCCTGACGGGTGGCCGTGTGCCAGATGGGCTCGCCGCCCCACCAGGCCGGGTTGCTGGTCACCGCCGTGTTCGAGAGCGAGAATCGGCCGGGGATTGCCGGATCGAGCATGGTGTTCGACACGATGCCGTGGCGCGCCGGCCTGAGCCCGGTGACCAGCGTGTAATGGTTGGGAAACGTGAGGGCGGGGAAGACGGGGATGAGCCCCTCGGACCGCACGCCGCGCGCCGCCAGGCCGCGGAGCGCAGGTGCCTCGAGGCGATCCAGGTAGTCCCACCGCCAGCCGTCGAACGCGACGAGGACGACGGTGGGGGACGCGGCCGGGGGCGCCGGTCGCGTGCCCTGGCAGGCGCTCAGGATGAGGGCCGCCGTGATCAACCAGGCGGTCACGACTCGCATGATGGGACTGTAACAAAACGTTATGATCGCGGCATGACGTCACCGGCGAGCCCCGCGGCCCCCTCCGTGGTTCCAGCCCGTTCCGAGATTGCCCCCCCATACACCTGGGATGTGTCGGCCATCTTCCCTTCATGGGACGCCTGGGAGGCGGCCTTCACGGATCTCGACGCCGCGATCGAGCGCTACAAGGCGCACGAGGGGACGCTGGCGCAGGGGAGTGACCGCCTGCTGCGGGCCTATCGCGACGCGGACGACCTGGGCCAGCTCGCGTACCGCGTGTGGTATTACGCGGCGCTCCAGTACGACCAGGATCAGCGCGACAACACGGTGAACGCCCGCCGGCAGCGGGTGCAGCTGCTCATCGCACGCTGGCGGCAGGCCACCTCGTGGTTCAACCCCGAGCTGCTGGGCATCCCGCTCGAGACCATCCAGTCGTGGATGGCGGCATCGGCGGACCTGGCGCTCTACCGTTTCGCCATCGAGGACCTGTTCCGGCAGCAGGCGCACGTGCTGGATGCCCGTGGCGAGCATTTGATGTCGCTGGCCGGGCGCCTCGCCTCGGTGCCGGCCGACACCTACGCGGCGCTCTCCACGGCCGACGCGCGCTTTCCCACCATCACGCTCTCGACAGGCGAGTCCGTGCAGGTGAGCTATGGCCAGTATCGCCGCCTGCTGGCCACGTGCCGGGAGCAGGCGGACCGCCGCGCGGCGTACGAGGCCCTGTACGACACCTACGGCGCCACGCTCAACACCTACGCGACGCTCTACAACGGGGTGCTGCAGCGCGAGTGGTTCGACGCGCGGGCCCGCGGCTACGCCACGACCCTCGACGCCGCCCTGTTCGGCAACGACATTCCCACCAGCGTCGTCGAAAACCTCATCCACGAGGCGAAGGCGGGGGTGGCCCCCTTCCGCCGCTATCATGCGCTCCGGAAGCGCGTGCTCGGGCTGAGCGAGTACCACGTGTTCGACGGGTTCGTCCCGCTGAACGAGCACGACGAGAAGTATCCTTACGACGTGGTCCAGGACTGGATTACCGAGGCCATGGCGCCGCTTGGCGCCGATTACCAGCGCCGCGTGCGCGAGGCGTTCGCGGGCCGCTGGATCGACGTCTACGAGAACCAGGGCAAGCGGAGCGGGGCGTACTCGGCCCCCGTGTACGGCGCGCACCCGTACATGCTGATGAACTACAACGACACGCTCGATGCCGTGTTCACCACCGCGCACGAGATGGGGCACTCCATCCACACGCTGCTCTCGCACGAGACGCAGCCGTTCGTGTATGCGGGCTACACCATCTTCGTCGCGGAGGTGCCGTCCACGTTGTGCGAGGCGCTGCTGCTCGACTACATGCTCGAGCGTGCCGCCACGCGCGACGAGCGGGTCGTGCTGCTCCAGCACGCCATCGACGGCATCGTCGGGACGTTCTACAACCAGGTGTTGTTCGCGGACTTCGAGCTCGAGACACACCGCCTGGTCGAGCGGGATCAGCCGGTGACCGCCGACGCCCTCAACGCGCTCTACGCCCGGTTGCTGGACGAGTACTGGGGTGACGTGCTGTCGCCCAACGAACGGGCGAAGACGACGTGGGCACGCATCCCGCACCTGTTCCAGTCGCCGTACTACGTCTACCAGTACGCCACGTGCTTCGCGTCGACGGCGAAGTTGATGAAGGAGATCGGCGGCGCGGATGCGGCCGCGCGCGAAGCGGCCGTGACGCGCTACCTGGATCTACTGAAGGCGGGCGGCAGCGATCACCCGATGCGGCTGCTGCAGCGCGCCGGCGTGGACCTGAGCGAGCCCTCCACCGTGCGCGCGGTCGCCGATCAACTGGACGACCTGGTCAGCCGGCTCGAGGCGGAGATGGCGTAGCACGCGCGTTCCGGTGCCGACGGGTGCACACCTATCCGCACCTGCCGGGATCGGTGCGCACCTGCCCGCACCCGTTGGCAGCTACTCACACCGCAGTGCATCCAGCGGATCCACCCGCATCGCCCGGCGCGCGGGGACCAGTGCCGCCAGGGTGGCAATCGAGACCAGCAGCGCCGCCACGGTCGCGAAGGTGAAGGGGTCCAGGGCGCGCACGCCGAACAACTGGCTGGTCAGGAGCGGTGTCAGGACGATCGCCGCGAGCACCCCGGCGGTGACACCGATCGCGGCCAGCGTGGCCGCCTGCCTCACCACCATGCCGAGCACGGCGGAGGGCGCGGCCCCCAGGGCGAGCCGGACGCCCATCTCCTGCGTGCGCTCCGACACCATCAGCGCCATGACGCCGTACACGCCGACCGCGGCGAGGACCAGCGCGAGTGCCCCGAAGGCGCCGATCAGCAGCAGCAGGAATCGTCGCTCCGCCACTGACGCCGCTCGAATCTGCTGCATGGTCCGGATGTCGTAGATGGCCAGGGTCGAGTCGAAGGCACGCGCCTCGGTGCGCACACGTTCGGCCAGCGCGGCGGGGTCGCCCGCCGTGCGCAGGGCGATGAAGGGTGCGACCGGCGGGTTCTGCAGGTAGTTGACATACAACTCGGGGGATGGCGGGGTCTCGAGCCCGGCGTGGCGGATGTCGCCAATGACGCCGACCACGGTGCTCCAGGGGCCGGAGGGATTCGGTCCCGTGCGAATGTGCTGTCCGATCGGGTCCTCGTTCCCGAACACGCGACGCACGGTCGCTTCGTTGACAATCACCACCGCAGGAGCGTTGGGGCCGTCCTCGGCGCTGAATCCGCGGCCCCGCTTGATCGGGATGCCCATGGCCTCGAAGTAGTCGTGCATGGCGCGACGGAACTCGACCTCCGGCAGATCCGACACCGGCACATCCTTGCCCTGGACCTGCACGCTGGTCGTGACGCTCGTGCTGCCAAGGGGGATGCGGGTCGTGCCGCCGACGGCCACGACGCCCGGGATGGCGTCGAGGCGCTCGAACCACTCGGCATAGTAGGCGCGCCTGGCGTCTGGGGTCGTCAGCCGATAGGGGATGCTCATCTGCAGCGTCAGCAGGTTGTCTGGGCGGAAGCCCGGGTCGATGGTCATTACGGTGGCGAAGCTTCGAAGCAACAAGCCGGCGCCAACGCTCAGCACGACTGCGAGCGCCAGTTCGGTCACCACGAGAGCCGCGCGCATGCGGTGGCGTGATCGGGACCCGACTGAGCCGCGGCTGGACTCCTGCAGCGCGGGCCTGACGTCGGCGCGCGTCGCGAAGAATGCCGGCACGACGCCGACGATGGTGCCGGTGACGAGCGCCATCGCCAGGGTCACGAGCAGGACCGTGGCGTCGGGAGCCACCTCCTGCACGCGCGGCAGGTTGGCCGGCGCCAGCGCGACGAGCGCCTGCACGCCCCACCGCACGACCAGCAGTCCCGCGATGCCGCCGGCCACCGAGAGCAACAGGCTCTCCGTGAGCGCCTGCTGGGCGAGCCGCTTCCGGCCGGCGCCGAGGGCCGCGCGCACCGCCAACTCCTTCTGCCGGCCTACGCCGCGGGCGAGCACGAGGTTGGCCACGTTGACGCAGGCCATCAGCAGGATGACGCCGACCCCCGCGGCCAGCACCAGCAGTGCGGGCCGCACGGCGCCCACCACCTGCTCGTGCAGTGGGGTGAGCGTGGTCGTCCAGCCCTTGTTGGTGTCCGGGTACGCCTGTTCGAGGCGAGACGCGATGGCGGCCACGCCGGCTCGCGCCTGCGCCACGCTGACACCGGGCTTCAGCCGGCCGACGGCGCCGAGGTAGTGCACGTTGCGGATGAAGCGCCCGGCGGAATCGACCATCCGCGGCCCGGTGAGCAGCATCGTGGCCCACGCATCGACGTCGATCGAGCGCGTGAAACCCGTGGGGCCGAGCATGCCTCTGTACGGGAACGCGAAGTCCGGCGGCATGACGCCGACGATCGTGGCTGGCTGTCCATCGAGCGTCACCGGCCGATCGATCACTGTCGGGTCCCCGCCAAAGCGCCGTTGCCAGTAGCCGTGGCTGATGACGATGTCGCCGTCAGCATCGCCGTCCCTGAGCGCGCGGCCGAGCACCGCCGTCCGGCCCAGGAGCGTGAACATCCCGGGGCTCACGTAGGAGGTCACCGAGATCTCGGGCGGCCCGTCGAGGACGATCTGCGTGTTGGTGACGAACGAGAAGTACCCTTCGACCTCGGCAAACGAACGGGCCTCGTCGCGCAGGTCCACGAAGTTCGCGGGCGAGATGGGATTCTCCGGACGGTTCTCCGCGGTGTTGTGGCTCCAGATGGTGACCAGCCGGCCCGGGTCGTCGTAGGGAAGGGGCTTGAGCAGCACGCCCTGAACGACCGTGAAGATCGCGCTGTTGGCGCCGATGCCCAGCGCCAGCGCGCCGACGGCGAGCACGGTATAGAGCGGAGCCTGGATCGCCTGACGAATGGTGTAGCGAACGTCGGCGCGAACACTGTCCCAGAACATCGCGTGCCTCCCTGAAGGCTCGTAGAGGTGCGGTTGATGATTCGGCCAGAACGACCATCGGGCGACCGCCGCCGCTCGTTCCTTCAGGCCCTCCTCGATTACGGTCACGAGCGTGCCAGCCGTCACCTGGCGGGCCGCGGCGCGGCGGAAGTCGTCGCGCATCTCGTCGCCGAACCTGCGGCGGAATGCGCGCGGATAGGCGAGCAGAGCCAGGTCGAATATCCGCTCGGCGAGCCAGGGACGGAACGAGGGTCTCACGCGTCGACCTCGCTCAGCAGTCTCCTGGCCCTGGCGGCGGCCAGCTGGCTTTCGAGCCGCGCGGCTTCGGCTCGCGCGACGGCCACGCCGCGGGCCGTCAGCCCGTAATAGCGCCGCCGCTCGTCCTCGTTGGCCTGGCCAGCCGGCGCATCCAACTCCTCGATGAGTTGCTGCTCGAGCAGCCGCGCCAGCACGCGGTAGAGCGTGCCCGCGTGCAGAGAGACCGCGCCGCCCGATCGCGCGTCGACCTCCTGCAGGATGCTGTAGCCATGTCGGCTCCCGTCGGCCAGGGCGAGGAGCACCTCGAACGCGACGGGAGTGAGTGGGAGATAGGTTTCGGCTCGGAATCGGTCCATAGCTGCCTGGAGACTATACGCTCAACGCACATAGACGGACAGCGCAGACAAAAGGTTGCCCGCGGGGCTTGACCGGAGCAGTCGGCATAAATTATTCTTTCATCCGGATATACGGATGAACGTTGCGTCTGCCCTGATTCTCGACCACATGGCCGCCCTGGCCGACCCGATCCGGGTGCGCATGCTGCTGCCGCTCGAGCGGCACGAGCTGACGGTGTCGGAGATCTGCGCGATTCTGCAACTTCCGCAGTCCACCGTCAGCCGGCACCTCAAGACTCTGGCCGACGATGGGTGGGTGACGTCGAGGCGGGATGGCACGAGCCGCTTCTATGGCATGGAGGTGGACGCACTCGACCCCGGGGCGCGCCAGTTGTGGCCGGTCATCCGCGAGCAGTTTGCCGGCACCGACGGAGCCGACCAGGACGAGCGCCGCCTGCAAAGCGTGTTGAGCCGTCGTCGCGCCAAGTCCGAGGCGTTCTTCTCGTCTGCGTCGGGGCAGTGGGACCGCCTCCGCGAAGAGCTTTTCGGCCACCGTGTCCACTTCACGGCGCTGCTCTCCCTGCTGGACGATGGCATGGTGGTGGGCGACCTCGGGTGCGGCACGGGCCAGATGTCCGAGACTCTCGCACCCCACGTGGCTCGCGTCGTGGCCGTGGACGGCTCGGCCGACATGCTGCGCGCCGCGCGCTCGCGCCTGCAGGCGCACGCCAACGTGGACGTGCGCGAGGGCGCGCTCGAAGCGCTGCCCATGACCGACGCGGAACTGGACGCGGCCATCGTGTCGCTGGTCCTGCATCACCAGCCCGAGCCGGCGCGCGTGCTCACTGAGGCCGCGCGTGTGCTGAAGCCCGGCGGCCGCGTGCTGGTGGTGGACATGCTGCCGCACGATCGCACCGAGTACCAGCAGCAGATGGGGCATGTGTGGCTGGGGTTCTCGGACGAGGCGATGCGCCGCTACCTGGCCACCGCCGGCTTCACGGCGGTGCGCATCCAGCCGCTGCCGGTCGATCCCTCGGCGCAGGGACCGGCACTCTTTGCGGCCACGGGCAAGAAAGTCGCTCGGTGAGTTCAGCGTTCAAAGTTCACAGTTCAAAATCGGAAGAGCAAAGGAGAGCATCGATGGCAACTGCAGTTCGTGAAGTGCACGCGTTCGAGGCGGCCCGCAAGGCGGGTCGCGAGCCGTTCAAGGTGAAGGACCTCTCGCTGGCCGAGTTCGGCCGCAACGAGATCCGGCTGGCCGAGCACGAGATGCCCGGCCTGATGGCGCTCCGCAAGCAGTACGCGGGGCAGAAGCCCCTGGCGGACGCGAAGATCATGGGCTCGCTGCACATGACCGTGCAGACGGCCGTCCTCATCGAGACGCTCACCGAGCTCGGCGCCGACGTGCGCTGGGTGAGCTGCAACATCTTCTCGACGCAGGATCACGCGGCCGCGGCCGTCGTGGTGGGCCGCCCCGAGACGGGCGGCACGGTCGAGAATCCGAAGGGCACGCCCGTGTTCGCCTGGAAGGGCGAGACGCTGCCGGAGTACTGGTGGTGCACGGTCGAGGCGCTGAAGTGGCCGGACGGTTCGGGCCCCACGCTCATCGTGGACGACGGCGGCGACGCCACCCTCTTCGTGCACAAGGCGAAGGAGTACGAGTACGCAGGCGTCGTGCCCGCGTTCAAGCCCGAGAGCGAGCCGGAGGAGTGGGGCGTCATCCTCGACACCCTGCGCAAGGAGCTGAAGGCCCACCCCGGTGTCTGGTCGAAGATCGCCGACGGCATCAAGGGCGTGAGCGAGGAGACCACGACTGGCGTGCACCGGCTCTACGAGATGACGGCGGCCAACACGCTGCTCTTCCCGGCCATCAACGTCAACGACTCGGCCACCAAGAGCAAGTTCGACAACCTCTATGGCTGTCGTCACTCGCTCATCGACGGGCTGAACCGCGCGAGCGACGTGATGCTCTCGGCCAAGGTGGCCGTGGTGTTCGGCTACGGCGACGTGGGCAAGGGGTGCGCCCAGGCCCTCAAGGGCCAGGGCTGCCGCGTCATCGTCACCGAGATCGATCCCATCTGCGCGCTGCAGGCGGCGATGGAAGGCTACCAGGTGACAACGGTCGAGGACGTCATCGAGACGGCCGACGTCTTCATCACGGCGACGGGGAACAAGGACATCCTCACCGTCGACCTCATGAAGCGGATGAAGGACAAGGCCATCATCGGCAACATCGGCCACTTCGACAACGAAATCGAGATGGCGGGCCTGGCGAAGAGCGGCGCCAGGCGCGTGAACGTGAAGCCGCAGTACGACGAGTGGGTGTTCCCGGCCGACGGCAAGCGCGGCGAGCACAGCGTGCTGGTGCTGGCCGAAGGCCGGCTCCTGAACCTGGGCTGCGCGACCGGCCACCCGAGCTTCGTGATGTCCTCGTCGTTCACCAACCAGGTGGTGGCGCAGCTGGACCTTCACTTCAGCGCCACCGGCAAGGAGACGCTGTCGGGCACGGTATACGACGCCAAGCGCGTCTACATCCTGCCGAAGAAGCTGGACGAGATGGTGGCGCGGCTGCACCTCGACAAGCTGGGCGTCAAGCTCACGACGCTGACGCAGGAGCAGGCCGACTACATCGGCGTCCCGGTGGAGGGGCCGTACAAGTCGGCGCACTACCGGTACTGATCACATCGGGAGTCGGGAACCGGGGGTCGGGAGTCGGCGGTGCGACCGCCGGCTCCGCTCCGCTTGGCTCGTAGTCCCTCCTCATCGTTGCCCCGCGCGCCCGGTGCCAAGTCCGCTACGATGGCGTATGGTCTTCCGCTCACCGACTGTGGCCGCGTGCAGCGTTGTCGCTTTTCTGCTTGCGCTCGCGGTTCCGCTGGCATCGGCACAAACGCCAGCCGGCCGAGAGACCTCCGCCGAGTCGGTGGCGGCGTACGGCCTTTCGGCGCAGATGCCGGTCGACCCGGAAGTGCTGGTCGGTGGGCTGGAGAACGGGTTGCGCTTCTACGTGCGCCCGAATGGGAAGCCCGCCCGCCAGGCGGAGTTGCGACTGGTCGTCAAGGCCGGTTCGGCGCTCGAAGATCCCGACCAGCTGGGGCTCGCACATTTCGTCGAGCACATGGAGTTCGAGGGCACGGAGCACTTTCCGGGGCAGGGCATCAATGAGTTCCTGGGCTCCCTCGGCCTGAGCATCGGTGCGGACGCCAATGCGGCCACGAGCTTCGACGACACGCAGTACACGCTGCGCGTCCCAACCGACGTGCCGGGTGCGCTCGAGCGCGCGCTGCAG
>Ga0209705_10000008_pt1 | contig 101406 bp, 101 predicted proteins | sample PPLLaktember2015_5_FD_187262 | JGI IMG/M metagenome (GOLD analysis project Ga0209705, IMG submission 187262) | Freshwater sediment microbial communities from Prairie Pothole Lake near Jamestown, North Dakota, USA - PPLs Lake P8 Core (1) Depth... | ecosystem: Environmental > Aquatic >... | reverse complement strand
AGCGGCGGCGCGAACCAGAACATCATCATCACCGGCACGTAGAGCGCGGCGGCCCAGCCCAGCGCCGCCAGGAACTCCCCGGAGCGCAGCACCGCTTCCTCGGGCCGCTCGCCGGCAAGCATCCAGCGCATGAGCGCGCCGTCGTCGGCGAGCGCGGTTGCGCCCAACACCAGCGCGAGGCAAGCCAGGTACACCGCCCCCAGCGCGAGCTGGCTCGCCAGCGAGTGGCGGAAGCCGTCGAAGAGCAGCCCGAGCTCGACCGCCCCGCCGCGGTCGGCGGCGCGCGCGGCCGCCATGAAGCCCACCGCGAAAGGCGGTACCAGCACCGAGGCGGCCACCACCCCGAGCACCGGCACGAGCGACGCGAGCGTCATGAGCAGCCAGTAGGCGAACACCAGCGCGAGCCAGGAGAGCGGCGCGACGCGGAAAAGCCGCCAGCCCTCGGCGAGCCAGCGCGCGCCGCGGGCCGCGGCGACGATGCGCGCCTGCACCTCAGGGCGCCTGCATCTCGGCCCCCCAGGGCGCGGCGCCGCCGCGCCGCGACTCGAGGATCTCGCGGAACTGCTCCGGGTCGTGCGCGTGCACGAGCATGCCGGGTCGCGGCAGGTGGTAGTCGTACAGCCGCGAGAGCCAGAAGCGCAGCGCCGCCGCGCGCAGCATCGGCGCCCAGGCCTCGCGCTCGAGGGGCGCAAACGGCCGCACCGCGTGGTAGGCGGAAAGCAGCGCGCCGACCCGGACTGCGTCCAGGACGCGCTGCGCGCCCAGGCACCAGTCGTTCGCGCATACGGCGAGGTCGTAGAGCAGGCACTCGATGCCGGCGAAGTAGAAGTCGATCACGCCCGAGATGCGGCCGCCCTCGAACAGCGCGTTGTCGCGAAAGAGGTCCGCGTGCACCGCCCCGCGCGGCAGGTCCGGGAAGCGATGGCCGGCCTGGAATGCCAGTTCATCCTGAAGAAGTTCCTGTTTCGATGCATCCAGAAACGGTGCAACCTGCTGCGCGGCGAAGCGCCACCACTTCGGCCCGCGCGGATTCTCGAGATAGGCCGGGAACGAGCGCCCGGCAAGGTGCATGCGCCCGAGCAGCGCGCCGAGCTCCGCGCAATGCTGCGCCGCGGGCGCTTCGAGCGAGCGGCCCGGCAGGCGCGTCACCAGCGCGGCGGGCTTGCCGTTCAGGCGCTGCAGGGTGCGGTCGCCGAGGTCGGCGATCGGTGCAGGGCACGGGATGCCGTGGCGCGCGAGGTGGCCCATCAGGTCGAGGTAGAAGGGCAGCTCCCCGGCCGGGAGGCGCTCGAACAGCGTCAGGACGAAGCGGCCCTGCGTGGTGGTGACGAAGTAGTTGCTGTTCTCGATGCCGGCCGCGACCGGCTCGCACTCGAGCAGCGCGCCGACCGAGTACTGGCGCAGCCAGTCGCGCAGCTCGGCGTCGGAGACGGGGGTATAGACAGACAAATCAGTCGAAGGTGTGGATCGGCCACATCGGCGGTCGGGTGCCGTCGTCGAGCGAGTCGCGGCGCATCCAGTTGCCGTTGCCGGTGGTATCGACCAGGTAGTAGGGCTTGCCGCCCGGCGGCGTGACCTTGAGCATCACCACGCGCCCGCCGTCGCGGATCTCCTCCACCTTGTCTTCCTTCTGCACCGGGATGCGCACCGCCGGCTCGCCGGGGCCCGCGCTCGGCGGCGGCGGCGGCGGCTCGGGCAGCGGCTCGAGCTGCGGCGCTCGCTGCTGCGCGTTGGCGCCCAGGGCCAGGAGCAACAGCACAGCCACGAGGCAGCGGCGCATTTTGCGTCGATTCTACTAGAGGTTGAGCAGCACTTCGCGCTCCGCGGGCGAGGGCTCGAAGCCGCGCTTCTCGTAGAACTTGAAGATCGCGTCCACCACCTGCTGCGGCTCGTCGCAGACCTGCACCAGGTCGACGTCGGTCGGATCGATCATGCCCTCGCCCGCGAGGCGCTCGCGCATCCAGGCGAGCAGATCGCGCCAGTACGGCTCGTGCACCAAAATGATCGGCATCTGGCGCGTCTTGCCGGTCTGCACCAGCGTGAGCGCCTCGAACAGCTCGTCGAGCGTGCCGAAGCCCCCCGGCAGCACCACGAAGGCGGTGGCGAACTTGGCGAACATCACCTTGCGCGCGAAGAAATGCTTGAAGCGCAGGCTGATGTGCTGGTAGCGGCTCGAGGGCTGCTCGCGCGGCAGGTCGATGTTGAGGCCGACCGCGAGGCCGCTGCCATGGAAAGCGCCCTTGTTGGTCGCCTCCATGATGCCCGGGCCGCCGCCGGAGATGACGGCGAAGCCGGCATCGGAGAGCAGGCGCGCGGTGCTCTCGGCGAGCTCGTAGTAGCGGCTGCCCGGCTTCACGCGCGCGCTACCGAACACCGACACCGCGGGCTTCACGTCGGCGAGCCGCTCGGTCGCCTCGAAGAACTCTGCCATAATGCCGAACAGCTTCCACGCCTCGCGCGCGGAGATGTCGTGGCCAAGACCGGCCGCCTTCGGTAATTTCTCTTGTGTCATCGGTGTCGGGAAAAGATCCTGAAAAAACGCTGTTGCTGGTCGACGGCTCGTCCTACCTCTATCGCGCTTTCCACGCGCTGCCGGAGCTGAGGAACGCGAAAGGCGAGCCTACCGGGGCAATCTACGGCGTGCTGAACATGCTGCGCAAGCTCGGCACCGATTATAAGGCGCAGGCCCGCGCGTGCGTCTTCGACGCCAAGGGCAAGACCTTCCGCGACGAGGCGTACCCGCAGTACAAGGCGACGCGCACGGCGATGCCCGACGATCTCTCGGCGCAGGCCGAGCCGCTGCGCCGGGCGGTCGAGGACATCGGCTGGCCGGTGCTTGTCGTGGACGGTGTCGAGGCCGACGACGTGATCGCCACGCTCGCCGAGCAGGCCAGGACGCGCGGCTGGCGGACCGTCATCTCCACCGGCGACAAGGACCTCACCCAGCTCGTCGACGCGCGCACGCTGTGGGTCAACACGATGTCGAACGAGAAGCTCGACGTCGAGGGCGTGAAGCAGAAGTTCGGCGTCCCGCCCGAGCGCATCGTCGACTACCTCGCGCTGGTAGGCGACGCCATCGACAACATTCCCGGTGTGGACGGGGTCGGCCCCGGGTTCGCTTCGAAATGGATCAAGCAGTACGGCTCCCTCGACAATATCATCGAAAGATCCTCTGAAATTTCCGGCACGCGCGGCGAGAACCTGCGCAAGGTGCTGGACTGGCTTCCCCAGGCCCGCGAGCTCCTCACTGTGAAGCGCGACGTGCCGTTGGCGGTGAAGCTCGAGGACCTCGCGGTGCAGCCGGCGGACCCGGCAAAGCTTCGTTCGGTGTACGAGCGCTTCGGCTTCAAGACCTGGCTCAAGGAAGCGCAGAGCGCTGGCGCGAACCCGCCAGGGGCAGGCGCCGCTCCGGTGCAGCCGGCGCCGGAGCCTTCGCGCGTGGAGAAGCGAGCGGTCAGCACCGTTCTCGACCAGGACGGCCTGGACCGATTGATCGAGAAGCTGGAGAAGGCGCAGATCGCAGGCCTGGAGACGCTCTGCGACGGCGACGAGCCGATGACCGCGCGCCTCGCGGGCCTCGCCTTCGCCTTCGAGCGCGAGGCCGTCTACCTGCCTCTTGCCCACCTTTACGCTGGCGCACCCGCGCAGCTTTCTGCGGAGATTGCTCTAGAGAAGCTCGGGCGGTGGCTGGAGGACCCCGCGCGCGTGAAAGTCGCGCGGGACGTGAAGTTCGCCATGCACGTGCTTGCCAACCACGGCGTTCGCCTCGCCGGCGCGGTGCACGACACGCTGCTCGAATCCTACGTCCTCGAGGTGCACGAGCGGCGGGATCTCGGCGTGCTCGCGTCCCGGCATTGCGGCTGGACGGTACTGTCGCTCGAGGAGGTCGCGGGCAAAGGCGCATCGCGCATTGCGTTCGGCGAGGTGGAGCTCGGGCGCGCCACCGAGTACGCGGCGGGCATCGCCGATTGTGCCCTCGCACTCCATGAAGTTCTTTTTAGACGAATAGAACAAGATGAGAAGCTCCGCTTCGTCTACGAGAGAATCGAGATGGCGGTGCTGCCGGCCCTGCAGCGCATCGAGCGCAACGGCGTGCTTCTCGACAGCGCCCGGCTCGGGCGCCAGAGCCACGAGCTCGGAGCCGAGATCCTGGAGAAGGAGCAGCAGGCCTTCTCGGTCGCGGGCCAGCCCTTCAACCTCGGCTCGCCCAAGCAGATCCGCGAGATCCTGTTCGAGCGCCAGAAGCTGCCGGTGCGCAAGAAGACGCCGACCGGCGAGCCTTCCACCGACGAGGACGTGCTGGCCGAGCTCGCGCTCGACCATGCGCTGCCCAAGCTGATCCTCGAGCATCGCGCACTCACGAAGCTCAAGTCCACCTACACCGACAAGCTGCCGCGCAGCGTGAACGCGGCGACCGGCCGCGTGCACACGACGTACTCCCAGACGACCGCCGTCACCGGCCGCCTTTCGTCCAACGACCCCAACCTGCAGAACATTCCCATCCGCACGCCGCAGGGCCGGCGCATCCGCGAGGCGTTCGTCGCGCCACCGGGACGGCGCATCGTCTCGGCGGACTACTCGCAAGTGGAGCTGCGCATCATGGCGCACCTCTCGGGCGACGAGAACCTGCGCCGCGCCTTCCGGGACGGCGAGGATGTCCATCGCGCCACCGCCGCCGAGGTCTTCGGCGTGCCTTTGTCTCAAGTGGATTCCGACCACCGCCGCGTGGCGAAGGTGATCAACTTCGGCCTGATCTACGGCATGTCGGCGTTCGGCGTGGCGCAGAACCTGGGCATCGACCGCGGCACGGCGCAGACCTATGTCGACCGGTATTTCGCCCGCTTTCCCGGCGCAAAGCGCTACATGGACCAGACGCGCGAGCGAGCGCGCACCGAGGGCTACGTCGAGACCGTGTTCGGCCGCCGCCTGTGGCTCCCCGAGATCAGGAGCGGCGCTCCGGTGCGCCGGCAGGCCGCGGAGCGCGCGGCCATTAACGCGCCGATGCAAGGCACCGCGGCGGACCTCATCAAGCTCGCCATGGTCGCGGTGCAGAAGTGGCTCGACGACGAGAAGCTCCACACCCTGCTCATCATGCAGGTGCACGATGAGCTGGTTCTCGAAGTTCCCGAAGACGAGCTCGCCGTGGTGAAGGACCGGGTGCGCGATCTCATGCAGTCGGTCCACAGGCTCGACGTGCCGCTCGTCGTGGACGTCGGTGTCGGGAACAACTGGGACGAAGCGCACTAGAGAAGTGCGCCGAACACCTTCTTCAGAATCGCCTTGCCCGTGCCGACCGGGTCCTTGCGGATCTTCTTCTCTTCCTCGGCGACCATGAAGTAGAGGCCGTCGAGGGCCTTCTGCGTCACGTACTCGTCGAGGTCGGCGTGCTCCTGCTTCACCACGCCGAGCGACACGCCCCGGTCGGCGTACCGGTTGTACTTCTGCGCCAACTTCACCCTGGCGGTGGCGCGCTTCACGATCGGCAGGAAGCGCTTGTGCAGCCCGCCGCGCGTCGTGCGCCTGAAGTAGTCCGTCCCCGCCGTGTCGCCGCCGGTGAGGATGCCCTTGGCGTCCTGCACGCTCATCTGCTTCACCGCGCCGACGAGGATCTGGCGCGCTTCGGGCACCGCCTGCTCGGCGGCGCGGTTCATGGCGACGATCACCTCGTCGGCATAGCGCCCGGCGCCGACCCGGCGCATCAGCCGCTCGGCGCGTGTGAGCGAGCCGGGGAGCGGGATCTTCACCTGCGGGTTGGCGAGGAAGCCGTCGGCCCGCCCGAGCGTGGCGACCGCCTGCTGCGAGCCGCGCTCGAGCGCGGCCTTCAGGCCGGCCACCGCCTCGCGCTGGGTGATGGAGTCCAACTGGGCCATGGCGCACGCGGGCCAGACCAAGACCGCGGCGGCGACGAGCCGGAGAATTCCCTCCCTCATGAAGGCCAAGACTACCTTTGTCCTGCTCCTCGCCACAATGGCGGTGGCGGCGGCATTTGCGTACCTGCAACGACCCGTGCACGCACCCGACGTGCGATTTGCCACGCTCGCCGGCGAGCGCTTCTCGACCGCCGAGCTGCGCGGCAAGGTGGTGCTGGTGAATTTCTGGGGCACCTACTGCGGGCCCTGCCTGCGCGAGATGCCGAAGGTGCTCGACACCCACCGCAAGTTCGCGCCGCGCGGCTTCGAGACGGTGGCGGTTGCGGTGCGCCAGGATCGCCCCGAAAAGGTGGCCGAGTTCGCGCGTCAGCGCGCGCTGCCGTTCAAGGTGGTCTTCGATGCGAGCGGCGAGATCGCCCGCGAGTTCGACAAGGTCCGGATCACGCCCACGATCTTCGTGCTCGACCGGGACGGGCGAGTGCTGATGAAGGCCGTCGGCCAGCCCGATTGGGCGAAGGTCCACGCCGCCGTGGAGAAGGCGCTCTAGGACCCTTGGTTCCCGATCGGGAACCAAAGCGGGCTTTCCTAGCTTTTCTCCACGGCCGGTAAGGCCAGCCCCGCGCCGTGCGCCTGCCGGTCCGCGTGATAAGAGGAGCGCACCATCGCCCCGACGGCGGCGTGCTTGAAGCCCATCGAAGCGGCTTGATTTTCGTATTCCTTGAATACTTCAGGATGCACGTAGCGCTCGACCGGCAGGTGATGTGGTGAGGGCTGCAGGTACTGGCCGATGGTGAGCATGTCGACGCCGTGCGCGCGCAGGTCGCGCAGCACCGCGAGGATCTCCTCGTCGGTCTCGCCGAGGCCGACCATCAGCCCCGACTTCGTCGGCACCGCAGGATGGAGCTTCTTGAACTCCTGGAGAAGGCGCAGCGAGTGCGCGTAGTCCCCGCCGGGCCGGGCGCGCTTGTACAGGCGCGGCACGGTCTCGAGGTTGTGGTTCATCACGTCCGGCGGCGCGGCGGCGAGGATGCCGAGCGCCCGGTCGAGGCGCCCGCGGAAATCGGGCACCAGGATCTCGATGGTCGTCGCCAGAGAAGTCTTTCTTATTTCGGAAATACAACTGACGAAATGCTGCGCCCCGCCGTCCTTCAGGTCGTCGCGGTCGACGCTCGTGATGACCACGTAGTTCAGCTTGAGAAGCGCGATGGTCTCGGCCAGGTGCGCGGGCTCCTGGGCGTCCGGGGCGAGCGGGCGGCCGTGCGCGACGTCGCAGAACGGGCAGCGGCGCGTGCAGATGTCGCCGAGGATCATGAAGGTGGCCGTGCCCTTGCCGAAGCACTCGGCGATGTTCGGGCAGGCGGCCTCCTCGCAGACCGTGTGCAGCCCCTGGGTGCGCAGGAGGCGCTTCACCTCGTGGAAGCGGGAATCCGGGCTCGCCGCGCGCACGCGGATCCACGCCGGCTTCGCGAGCGGCGCGCGCGGCACGATGCGGATCGTCTTCGCCTGGCCTTTGTGCTTTATGCCGGCTTCACGCATGGTCTAGGCGTTGGACAAGGATGCGGCTGAGCTTTTCACCCGTGTCTTTGACCGTCGAGTGAATGCCAAGATCGCTGAGCTGGGTCACGGCAAGCCCCGGGTAGCCGCAGGGATCGATGGCGGCAAAGGGCGCAAGGTCCATGTCGACGTTGATCGCGAGGCCGTGGTAGGCGCGGCCGCGCTTGACGCGGATGCCGAGCGCGGCGAGCTTCGCGCCGCCGACGTAAACCCCCGGCGCCCCGGGGCGGCGCTCGGCGCGCACGCCGACCAGGTCGATCACGGCCTGCTCGAGGAGCCACACGAAGCGCTTGACCGTGATGCGGCGGCGCGCAAGGTCGACCAGAGTGTAGAGGACCGCCTGTCCCGGCCCGTGGTAGGTGATTTCGCCCCCCCGGTCGCTTGCCACTACCGGGATACCGAGATCCTGTTTCAATGCGGTAGTAGCGCCTTGCCCTAGCGTGTACACCGGCGGATGCTCGAGGACCCAGATCTCGTCTGCGGTCGCCTCGGTCCTGCCGGTGGTGAACTCGCGCATCGCCTGCAGCGCCTCACCGTAGGGCAGCGTACCGAGGCTCTTGACGACGATGTCGTCGACGAGGGTCACAGCACCATGACCACTGAGGGGTGATCGCAAAGCTCCTGGTAGAGCGCGTCGAGCTGCTCGCGCGAGGTGGCGCGCACGACGCAGGTGACGCTGAGGTAGCGGCCCTGGCGGCTGGGCCGCATCTCGACGGTTGCGGGGTCGAAGTCAGGCGCATGGCGCCGCACGATCTCGGTCACGGACTGGGCGAAGCCGGGCGCCTTGCGCCCCATCACCTTGATCGGAAAGTCGCAGGGAAAATCGAGCAGCGACCCTTCGGCGAGGAGCGGCATTACGCCGATACTGCCTCTCGCTTGCCGGCGCGCATGACCTTCTGCTTGAAGTCCTGGTAGAGGCGGTACATGCGCCAGAACACGGTGCCCGGGCGCCCCTCGCCGACCGGCTTGCCGTCGAGCGAGACGATCGCGAGCACCTCCTTCGACGAGGACGTGACCCAGATCTCGTCGGCGGCGCGCACTTCGGCCTCGGCGATCTCGCGCAGCTCGAGCGGCAATCCGTTCGCGCGCGCGAGCTCGACCACCACGTCGTAGGTGATGCCGGGAAGGATGAGGCCCGACTTGGGCGGCGCGGCGACGACGCCGCGCTGGACGATGAACACGTTGGAGGCCGAGGCCTCGGTGAGCTTGCCGTCGCGGAAGAGGATCGTCTCGGCGGCACCGGCCTGCGCCGAGAGCTGGCGCAGCAGCACGTTGCCGATGAGCGAGATCGACTTGATGTCGCAGCGCAGCCAGCGGAAATCCTGCGCGCTCACCGCCGACGCGCCCGCCTCGACCTGCGCCTGCGGCGGATTGACGAGCGGGTTCGCCATCATGAACACGGTGGGCTCGGCGTCCTTCGGGAATGCGTGGTCGCGCTTCGCCACGCCGCGCGTGACCTGGAAGTACACCCCCTGGTCCTCGTAGGGCTGCGCGTCGACGAGCGCGTGCACGTGCGAGCGCCACTGGGCGCGCGAATACGGGTTGCGGATTGCCACCGCGGCGAGGCTGCGCTCGAGACGCTCGAGGTGCTCGTCGAGGCGGAAGGGCACGCGCGAGTACACCGGCACCAGCTCGTAGACGCCGTCGCCGAAGATGAAGCCGCGATCGAGCACGGAAACGCTCGCCTGCTCGAGCGGCAGGAGCTTGCCGTTCAGGAACACCATGCCTACCTCGCCCACAGCCGCAGTGTATCCCACGCCCGCCCGAACAATCCCGCCTGGGCGACCTGCTCGAGGGCGACCAGCGGGTACTCGCCGTAGGGCTTGCCCTCGAGGCTCACGCGCAGCGTGCCGACGCGCTGCCCGCTCGCGAGCGGCGCGACCAGCGGCTGCTGGGACACGAGCTCGGCCTTGAGCTTGTCGGCCTCGCCTTTGGGCACGGTGACGAAGAGATCCCCCTTCACGCCGACCTTGACGGCGTCGGCCGCGCCTTTCCACACCTCGAGCGACTTCACCGCCTCGCCGGCGCCGTAGAGCTTCACGCTGTCGAAGAACTGGAAGCCCCAGTTGAGGAGCTTCTGCGATTCCTGCGCGCGCGCCGACTCCGAGGTGGAGCCGAGCAGCACCGAGAGCAGGCGCCGGCCGCCGCGGCGCGAGGACGCCACCAGGCAATAGCCGGCCGCCTCGGTATGCCCGGTCTTCACCCCGTCGACGCTCGGGTCGAGCCACAGCAGCCGGTTGCGGTTGGGTTGCGAGATGTTGTTGTAGCGGTACTGCTTCTGCGAGTAGTACTGGGCATACTCGGCCGGGAAATCGCGGATCAGCGCCGCGGTGAGGAGATAGAGGTCGCGCGCGGTCGTGTAGTGCTGCGGGTCGGGAAGCCCCGACGCGTTCATGTAGCGCGTGTCCTTCATGCCCAGGCGCCCGGCCTCGCGGTTCATCAGCTGCACGAATGCCTCTTCGGTCCCCGCCACCGCCTCGGCAAGCGCGATGCAGGCGTCGTTGCCCGATTGCACCACCACGCCGCGGATCAGCTCCTCGACGCTGACCGGGCGGCGCGGGTCGATGAACATGCGCGAGCCCGCCGCCTTCCAGGCGCGCTCCGACACGTTGACGCGGCTCTCGAGCGAGAGCTTCTTGTCGCGCAGCGCCGCGAAGACCAGGTAGGCGGTCATCAGCTTGGTGAGCGAGGCGGGCTCGAAGCGCTCGCCGGGCTTCTCGGCGGCGAGGATCTGGCCGCTCGAGAGGTCGGCGAGGAGCCAGGACTTGCCCAGCACCGAGGGCGGCTGCGGCGCGGCGGCGTGGGCGCTCGAGCAAAGGAGCAGCAAAGCGAGGAGGCAGCGGACCATCAGGTGCTCGGAAAAGCGGCGGATCATAAGGCGCGGGAGGAGCCCGGCACGATCGCTTCGACCTCGACCTGCGCGCTGCCGGCCGCGATGTAGCCGAGCTTGTACGCGGCGACGTAGGAAAGATCGATGACGCGCCCGGCGTGGAAGGGGCCGCGGTCGTTGATGCGCACCACCACGCTCCTGCCATTGGCCAGGTTGGTGACGCGGGCATAGCTCGGGATCGGCAGCGTCGGGTGCGCCGCCGTCATCTTGTACATGTCGTAAGGCTCGCCGCTGGAAGTCTTCTGGCCGTGGAAGCGCTTGCCGTACCAGCTCGCCATGCCGCGCTGGCGGAAAGGCTGCACGGAAGAAAGCGGGCGATAGCCCTTGCCGAACACGGTGTAGGGCCGGTTCGCGTAGCGATGCAGCGGCTCGGCGCGCGGGGTGGCATCGGCGATGGCGTCGAGCCCTGCGGGCGGCCGCTCGTGGGGGCCGTCATCCTTGTAGTACCCGCCTTTCTTGGGCGGGGTAGAGCTGCAACCGACTATCAGGAGCAGCGAAAGGCAAACCAATGCCCTCATGCCTCGTACACCACGGCGCCGCCGACGATGGTCGCGCGCACGCGGCCGGCAAGCTCGTAGCCGGCGAAGGGCGTGTTCTTGCCCTGGCTCTTCAGCGCTTCGGGGGTGACGCGCAGGGGCGCCGCCGGATCGAAAAGAGCGAGGTCGGCGGGCGCCCCGGGCGCAAGCCGCGCCGGTGCCACGCCGAGGATGCGCGCCGGCTCCGAAGTGATGCGGGCGAGCGTCGCGGCAAGCGGCAGCTCGCGGGCCTGCCCCCACTTGAGCGCGAGCGGCAGCAGCAGCTCCAGCCCGGTGGCGCCGGGCTCGGCCTCGGCGAACGGCAGGTGCTTGCCGTCCTCGTCGACCGGCGTGTGGTCGGAGCACAGGCAGTCGATCGTGCCCTCGGCGAGCGCGCGCGAGAGCGCGTCGCGGTCGCGCTGGCTGCGCAGCGGCGGCTCGAGGCGGCAGTTGGCGTCGAAATATCCCAGGTCCCGGTCGCAAAGGTGCACATGGTGGATGCCCACGTCGCAGCTCACCGGCAGGCGCTCGGCCTTGGCGCGGCGCATGAGCTCGACGGCGCCGGCGGTGGAGAGCCGGCAGACGTGCACCCGCGCGCCGGTGGCGCGCACGAGCTCGAGAATGGTCGAGAGCGCGACCGTCTCCGCGAATCCCGGGATGCCCGGCAGCCCCAGGCGCGTGGCGACTTCGCCGTCGTGCGCGACGCCGCCCTGGGCGAGCCACGCGTCCTCCGCGCGCAGCCAGACGGGAAACCCGAAGGTCGCGGCGTACTGCAGGGCGCGCCACAGCACCTGCGTGTCGGCGAGCGGCACGTTCGCCTGCGAGAACGCGACGCAGCCCGCCTCGGCGAGCTCGGCCATTTCGGTCAGCGCCTTGCCCTGCAGCTTCATCGTCAGCGCGCCGATCGGGTACACGCGCGCGCGCTCGAGCGACAGCGCGCGCCGGCGCAGCATGTCGACCAGGCCCGGCTCGTCGAGCGGCGGGTCGGTGTCCGGCGGGCAGGCAAGGCTGGTCACGCCGCCCGCGACCGCCGCGTCCATCTCCGATTCGAGCGTCGCCTTGTACTCGTAGCCCGGCTCGCGCAGCCGCGCCGAGAGGTCGATGAAGCCCGGCGACACGACCAGGCCCTTCGCGTCGATGGTTCTTTCGGGGGACTTCAGCCTTTCGACGATCCTGCCTTCGTCGACGTACAGGTCGCCCGGGCCGTCCTTGCCCGTCGCCGGATCGACCAGCCTGCCGTTTTTGATGTGGAGCCGCATGGTTGGGCTTTTCTCGTTAATTTCCGGCGACGATGCTCATGACGGCCATGCGCACGGCAATGCCGAAAGTCACCTGCGGCAGGATCACCGAGTGCGGCCCGTCGGCGACGGTGGAGTCGATCTCCACGCCGCGGTTCATCGGCCCGGGGTGCATGACGATCGCGTCGGGCCTGGCGAGGTGCAGCTTGTCGGCGGTGAGCCCGTAGCTCTTGAAGTACTCCTGCGCCGAGGGCAGCAGCGCGCCGCCCATGCGCTCGTTCTGCAGGCGCAGCATCACCACCACATCGCAGTCCTTGAGCCCCGCACGCATGTCGTGGAACACGCGCACGCCGAGGGCCTCGACGCCGCTCGGCAGCAGCGTCTGCGGCGCGATCACCCGCACCTCGGGCGCGCCCAGGGTGGTCAGGCCGTGGATCAGCGAGCGCGCGACGCGCGAGTGCAGCACGTCGCCGATCACGGCGACGGTAAGCCGCGTGAAGTCCTTCTTGTAGTGGCGGATGGTGAACAGATCGAGCAGCCCCTGCGTCGGATGCGCGTGGCGCCCGTCGCCGGCGTTGATCACGTGCTCGTGCGGCTTGACGTGGCGCGCGATGAGGAACGGCGCCCCCGAGGAGGCGTGGCGCACGACGAAAATGTCGGCCTGCATCGCCGAGAGGTTGGCGACCGTGTCGAGCAGCGATTCGCCCTTCGACTGCGAGGACACCGCGATGTTGAGGTTGATGACGTCGGCGGAGAGGCGCTTCGCGGCAATCTCGAAGGTGGTGCGGGTGCGCGTCGAGGGCTCGAAGAACAGGTTGAACACGCTCTTGCCGCGCAAGAGCGGCACCTTCTTCACCTCGCGCTCGGTGACGCCGGCGAAGGACTCCGCGGTGTCGAGGATCTGCACCAGCACCTCGCGCGGCAGCCCCTCGATGGAAAGCAGGTGCTGCAGCTCGCCGTTGGCGTTGAGCTGCGGGTCACGCAGCACGGTCGGGCTCCAGCGCGAATACCAGCTTTGTTCCTTCCTGTTTAAGTGTCAACCGCATTCCTGCCGGCACCTCGACGCGCGCGCCGCAGTGCTGCGCGCAGATCGGCAGCTGGCGGCCGCCGCGGTCGGCGAGCACCACGAGCGAGATGCTGGCCGGCCGGCCATAGTCGAAGAGCTCGTTCATCGCCGCGCGCACCGTGCGGCCGCTGTACAGGACGTCGTCGACCAGCAGCAGATCGCTGCCATTGACGTCGAAGGGGATCTTGGTGCGCTTGGGATCGTGCTTCAGGCCGCGCGCCGCGTAGTCGTCGCGGTAGAACGCGATGTCCATCAGCCCCAATGGACTTTTCATCTCCAGCAATTTGTGCAGGCGCTCGGCGAGCCACGCGCCCCCGGTGTAGAGGCCGATCATGGCGCTCTGGGGCCCGATGCGCGGCCGCAGCTCGGCAGCGAGCTGCTCGCAGAGCTTCTCGGCGTCAGGCAGCTTCATGGAAGTACTGCTCCAGCAGAAGCTGCGCCGCGACCGAGTCCACCGGCTTCCTCTTCGCGCCGCGCAGCCGGCTCTCCGCCTCCACCGAGCTGTAGCGCTCGTCGATGCGCGCCACCGGCAGCTTGAACTGGCGCTCCAGGCGCCGCGCGAAATCCTCCGCGCGCCGCGTCATGTCGTGCGCGCTGCCGTCGACGCGGGTGGGCCGCCCGACGACCAGGGCAGCGGGTTTCCACTCGTTTACGAGATCTTCGATCCTCGAAAAAGCATCTATTGCGGGCAGCGGATGCGCCGTGCCGAGCTCGGGCTCGCCGACCGCCACGCCAATGCGCTTGAGACCAAAATCGAAGGCGAGGACCGTTTTCGCGGCCCGATCAGGCATGTCCCGCTTCGTCCTGCAGCCGCCCGAAGTCGATGCCGAGAAGCTCCATCGCCGCCGGCAGCCGCTCCTCGGCCGGCGTCTCGAAAATGATGCCGTCGGCCGCCTTCACCGTGAGCCAGGCGTTCTGCGAGAGCTCGTGCTCGAGCTGCCCGGGCGACCAGCCGGCATAGCCCAGCGTGACCAGCATGCGCCGCGGCCCCTCGCCGCGGCCGACCGCCTCGAGGATGTCCTTCGAGGTGGTGAGGCCGATCGCCTCGCCCACGCGCAGCGTCGACTGCCAGTTGCCCGCCGGCGCGTGCAGCACGAAGCCGCGATCGGTCTGCACCGGGCCACCGAAGTAGATCGGCGCATCGGCGAGGTCCGCGTCGCGCAGCGTGAGCGACAGGCGCTCGAACAGCGCCTGCAGGGTCATGTCGATGGGCCGGTTGACGACCAGGCCGAGCGCGCCCTGATCGTTGTGCTCGCAGATGTAAGTGAGCGTCCTCGCGAAGTACGGATCCGCCATGTTGGGCATGGCGATCAGGAAATGATGCGTCAGATTGACTGAAGAAATGCGCGAGGACATGCGGCCACCCTGAATTTTACTGCATGAGCGGGTTAGAGCGCCGCCAGAGGCGAAAGTTTAGATCTCCACCATCTCGAAGTCGTCCTTGCGGGCGCCGCACTCGGGGCAGGTCCAGTTCATCGGCACGTCATCCCAGCGCGTCCCGGGCGCGATGCCCTCGTCGGGCAGCCCGGCGGCTTCGTCATACACGAAGCCGCAAATGAGGCACATCCAGGTCTTGTACTGAACTTGGTTCTCGGTCGTCATCGGGCGCGGGAAGTAGAATGGCCACGGAGTTTAACCCATGTCGTCCGCGCTTCCGATCGTGCTCACCTTCGCAGCTTCCGATCCCACCGGCGGTGCCGGACTGCAGGCCGACGTGCTGACCATCGCCGCGCGCGGCTGCCATCCGCTCTCGGTGCTCACCGGGTTCACCGTGCAGGACACGCGCGGCGTATCGCGCCTGCGCGCGCTCGACGCGCGCTCGGTCTCCGAGCAGGCGCGCCGCCTGCTCGACGACATCGCCGTCGACGCGTTCAAGCTGGGCGTGCTCGGCTCGGCCGAGAACGTGCGCGCCATCGCCGAGATCGTCTCCGGCCACCCGCAGGTGCCGCTGGTGCTCGACCCGGTGCTCGCTTCCGGGCGCGGCGACGAGCTCGCGGATGCGGCGGCGATCGACGCCCTCGTCGAGGCGATCGTGCCGCAAGCGACCGTGGCCACGCCCAACAGCCTCGAGGCGCGCCGCCTCGGCGGGCCGCAGCGGCTGCTCGAGCGCGGCTGCGACTTCGTGCTGGTCACCGGAACGCACGAGGCGGGCGCCGAGGTCGTGAATACCTTGTACGACGCGCGCGGCGTGGTGCGCGAAGACCGCTGGCCGCGGCTGGCGGGCGAGTACCACGGCTCGGGCTGCACGCTCGCCTCGGCCGTCGCGGCGGCGCTCGCCAGCGGGCGTGCGCCGGCCGAGGCGGTGCGTGAGGCGCAGGCGTACACCTGGCAGACCCTCGCCGCGGCCTTCCGCCCCGGCCGCGGGCAGGCCATCCCGCAGCGGTTCCTGCGCCATTGAAGCTGCGCGGCCTCTACGCCATCACGCCCGACGTGGCGGACACGGAGCTGCTCTGCCGCAAGGCCGAGCAGGCGCTCGCCGGCGGCGTCGTGGCGCTGCAGTACCGCAACAAGCTGCTCGCGAAGGACAAGCGCCTCGCGCAGGCGCATCGCCTTGCCGCGCTCGCGCACGGCTACGGCGTTCCCTTCATCGTCAACGACGACCTCGAGATCGCGCTCGCCGTGGGCGCGAACGGCGCGCACCTCGGCAAGGGCGACGCCGACCTGCGCGCGGCGCGCGAGCGCCTCGCCGGCAAGATCCTCGGTGCCTCCTGCTACGACCGCATCGAGCTCGCGCGCAGCGCGGTGGCCGGCGGCGCCGACTACGTGGCCTTCGGCAGCGTCTTTCCTTCGCCGACCAAGCCCGCCGCGGTGCGCGCGCCGCTGTCGCTGTTCGGCGAGGCGAAATCGCTCGGCGTGCCCCTCGCCGCCATCGGCGGCATCACGCTCGAGAACGCACCGCAGCTCCTCGCCGCCGGCGCCGACCTGCTGGCGGTGATCTCCGACCTCTTCGACGCGGCGGACGTTGCCGCGCGCGCAACGCAATACGCGAGGCTCTTCGCATGAAAAACCACGAACTCTTCGAGCGCGCCCGGCGCCTGATCCCGGGCGGTGTCAATTCCCCGGTGCGCGCCTTCCGCGCCGTGGGCGGGGTGCCGCGCTTCTTCGAGCGCGCCGCCGGCGCCCACGTCTGGGATGCCGACGGCCGGCGCTACATCGACTACGTCGGCTCCTGGGGCCCGATGCTCGCCGGGCACACGCATCCGGCGGTCGTGGAAGCGGTGCAGGAGGCGGCCTCGCGCGCGCTTTCGTTCGGCGCGCCGACCGAGGCGGAAGTGGAGCTGGCCGAGATGCTCTGCAGGCTCGTCCCCTCGCTCGAGCTGGTGCGCCTGGTGTCTTCGGGCACCGAGGCCACCATGACCGCGATCCGCCTCGCGCGCGGCCACACCGGGCGCAGCCTGATCGTGAAGTTCGAGGGCTGCTACCACGGCCACGCCGATGCGCTGCTCGTCAAGGCGGGCTCGGGCGCCCTCACCTTCGGCAACCCGAGCTCGGCCGGCGTGCCGGCCGAGACCGCCGCCCATACCGTCGTGCTCGACTACAACAATGTCGATCAATTGAATTCATTGTTTAAGAAGCAAGGCCAGCAAATCGCCGGCGTGATCGTCGAGCCGGTCGCGGGCAACATGAACCTCGTGCTGCCCGCCCCCGGCTTCCTCGAGACGCTGCGCGAGGAATGCACGCGCCACGGCGCGGTGCTGATCTTCGACGAGGTGATGACCGGGTTTCGCGTCGCCCTGGGCGGCGCGCAGGCGCGCTTCGGCATCCGCCCCGATCTCACCACCCTGGGCAAGGTGATCGGCGGCGGGCTGCCGGTCGCCGCGCTCGGCGGCCGGCGCGAGATCATGGAGAAGCTCGCGCCGCTCGGACCGGTCTATCAGGCCGGCACGCTTTCGGGCAACCCGGTGGCCGTCGCCGCGGGACTCGCGACCCTGAAGCTCGTCCAGGAGAAGGGCTTCATCGAGAAGGTCGAAGCCACCACGCGCCGACTGGTCGAGGGCCTCGCCGTCGAGGCGAAGCAGGCGGGCGTCACGTTCTCGGCACAGTCGATCGGCAGCATGTTCGGCATCTACTTCCGGGCGGCGCCGCCGCGCAGCTTCGCCGAGGTCATGCAATGCGACCGCGAGCGCTTCAATCTGTTCTTCCACGCCATGCTCGAGCAGGGCGTCTACCTCGCCCCCTCGGCTTACGAAGCGGGCTTCGTCTCCGCGGCGCACGGCCCGCAGGAGATCGAGGCGACCCTCGCCGCGGCGCGTGCCGCCTTCAGACCAGGAACAGCGTCGCCAGGCCGAGGAAAATGAAGAAGCCGCCGGAGTCGGTGCAGGCGGTGATCAGCACCGAGGAGCCCATCGCCGGGTCGCGCCCGAAGCGCGCGCGCGCGAGCGGGATCGCCACGCCCATTACGGCGGCGAGCATCAGGTTGAGGGTCATGGCGAGCGCCATCACGCCGCCCAGCGCGACGTTGCCGTAGAAGGCGTAGGCGATCAGCCCGAGCAGCGTCCCCCATACGACGCCATTGAGCAGCGCCACGCCGATCTCCTTGGCGATCAGCTTCGACCAGTACGGCGCCTGGATCTGCCCGAGGGCGAGCGCGCGCACGATCATGGTGATGGTCTGGTTGCCGGAGTTGCCACCGATGCCCGCGACGATCGGCATGAGCGCCGCCAGCGCGACCAGCTCGGCGATCGAATCCTCGAACACGCCGATGACCCGCGAGGCGATGAAGGCGGTGACCAGGTTCACCGCCAGCCACGCCCAGCGGTTCTTGAAGCTGTCGAGCACCGGGGCGAACACGTCCTCCGGCTCGCGCAGGCCGGCCTCGGCGAGCTGCGACTCGGCGCTGCGCGCGCGGATGTAGTCCACAACCGCATCGACGGTGAGCCGGCCGATGAGCCGCCCGCCGGCATCGACCACGGCCGCCGAAACGAGGTCGTAGCGCTCGAAGGCGCTCGCCGCTTCCTCCGCGGGGTCCTGCGGGGCCAGGCGCACGCTCTCGGGCAGCATGACGCGCGAGACCTCGAGCTCCAGGTCGGAGACGATGAGCCGCGGCAGGGGCAGCGTGCCCCGCAGGCGGCGGTCGCGGTCGACGACGAAGAGCTGGTCGGTATGGTCGGGCAGCTCGTCCAGGCGACGCAGGTAGCGGGTCACCGCCTCGAGCGTCACGTCCTCGCGCACCGAAACGTGGTCGAAGTCCATCAGCGCGCCCACCGACCCTTCGGGAAAGGACAGCGCCGCGCGCAGGCGCTCGCGCTCCTCGGCGGGCAGCGCCTGCACCACCTCCGCGATGACCCCCGGCGGCAGGTCCGCGGCGATGTCGGCGAGCTCGTCGGCTTCCAGCGTCTCGGCGGCGGCGACCAGCTCCTTCGAGTCCATCGCCTCGATGAGCGACTCGCGCACCGCGTCGGACACCTCGACCAGGATCTCGCCGTCACGGTCTGCCTTGACGAGCTCCCACAGGGCAAGCCGCTCCCCGGGCGGCAGCGCCTCGAGCATGTAGGCGATGTCGGCCGGGTGCAGCGCGTCGAGCCGTGCGCGCAGCGCTGCGCGGTCGTGCGTCTGCGACAGCGACTGCTGCACCTCCCGCAGGCTCTGCTGCAGGTCCTCGAGCTCCAGGCGCGTATCAGGGGATATGCGCGTCTCCCATGCGCACGAGGATGGTGCCGGAGCGCTCGGCGATGTACGGCGTGGTGCGGCCGCGGTCGTAGCGCCGCGGGCTCGGCAGGACCGCCGCGAGCCACGCCGCCTGCTCGGGACTGAGCGCCGCCGCGCTCGAGCCGAAATGATGGCGCGCCGCCGCTTCCGCGCCGAACACGCCTTCGCCCCATTCCGCGAAGTTGAGGTAGAGCTCGAGGATGCGGCGCTTGGACATGGTGCGCTCCATCATCCAGGTGATCGCCGCCTCCTGCGCCTTGCGCGCCCACGAGCGCTGCGAGGAGAGGAACAGGTTCTTCGCCAGCTGCTGCGTGATGGTCGAGGCGCCCGCCACCACCCTGCCCTTCTGCTCGTTCTTCAGCATCGCCTTGTGGATCGCCTCCCAGTCGAAGCCCTCATGGGCGAGGAACTTCGCGTCCTCGGCCGCGATCACCGCACGCTTGAGATGCGGCGAGATGCGCGCGTAGGGAACCCAGGTGTGGCGCACTCGCGCCCCCGGCTTCTCCAGATAGCGATTCATGAACGCGGTGGACGGGGGATTGGCGAAACTCCAGTACGCGATGTGCGCGAAGAACCAGAGCTGCAGCGCCACGGCGAGGGCGACGAGGCTGCCCAGGGTGTAGCAGAAGATCTTCCACGCGCGCAGCAGCGCGCCGGCGCGCCTAGCCACGGCGCAGCCGCTCGAGCACCGGTGCGGTCGCAGGCCGCACGCCGCGCCAGAGGAAGAAGGACTCGGCGGCCTGCTCGACCAGCATGCCCAGCCCGTCGCAGGCGCGCGCCCCCGCGGCTCGCGCGGCGGCAAGAAACGGCGTGTCGCGGCCGTACACCATCTCGTAGGCGAGCACGCCCGGGCCGAGGACGCCCGCCGGCAGCGGCGGCGCGGCGCCCTGCAGGCCGGCCGAAGTGGCGTTCACCACGATGTCGAAGCCCGCCGCGAGCGCGCCGTAGCCGCTCGCCTTCACGCCGGGAAAGCGCGCCGCGAGCGCCTGCGCGCGCCCCATGTCGCGGTTCGCGATGACGAGTTCGGCGGCGCCGGCCTCGAGAAGCGCGCCGGCGACGCCCTGCGCCGCGCCCCCCGCCCCCATCAGCAACAACCGCTTGCCCCGGGGCTCGACGTTCAGGTTGCCGGCCAGATCGCGCACCAACCCGACACCGTCGGTGTTGTCGCCGAAGGTTTTCTCCCTAAATACCAGCGTATTGACGGCGCGGGCGAGCCTTGCCCGTTCGCTCACCTCGGCGCAAAGCGCGTACGCCTCTTCCTTGAAAGGCAGCGTGACGTTGAGACCTTTGCCGCCGGCGGCGCGGAAAGCCGCGACGGCGTCCGCGAAGCCGCCGCGGGGCGCCTCGATCGCCTCGTAGCGCAGCGCCTGGCCGGTCGCGCGCGCGAACTCGGCGTGGATCCAGGGCGACTTGGAATGCGCCACCGGATTGCCGATGACCGCGTAACGCTCGGCCACTATTCAGTCCAGATCTTGTCGCCTTGGCCGAAGAACCAGGTGCGGGTGATCACCAAGAGATCGGTGTCGCGGCGGATATTGGGCGGGAACACCGCGAAGGGGCTCGCCATGCGCACGATCTTGAAAGCCGCCGCGTCGAGCACCTTGAGGCCCGAGGAGCGGTCGAGCTCGATCGACTCGACGTTGCCGTCGGGGCGGATGGTGACGGTGAGCCGCAGGTTGCCGTAGAGCTTGCCGCGCGCCTCGGGCGGATAGTTCAGCGTGCCGACCCGCTCGACCTTGACGCGCCAGTCTTCCTCGTACTGCGCAAAGCGGTACTCGGCGGCGTTGGCGCCGATGAACTTCTTGCGCGGGCGCTTCTGGTATTCCTGGATCTGCCGGTCGATCTGCGCCTGCAGCCGCATGGCGGCGAGCGCGAGGTCGGCCATGTCGCGGCCGCTCGGTTGCGTGGCCGGCTGCTCGGAAGGCGCAGGCCGCGGCCTCTCGGCGGGCACGCGTGCGGCGGATTCACGCGCCTGCGCGAGCAGCCGCTGCTGCTGCATCTCGAGCTCGCGCACCCGGCGCTTCGCTTCGGCGAGGTCCCTGCCCGGCTTGGGCGGCGCGGTGACCGGAAGCGGCGTCTTCGCGCGCCGGTTCTGGTCGACGTTGCCGCCGCGGTCGAGATTGGACTGCGCGAGCACCTCGGGTCGGGAAGGACGCTCGCGCGTCCTGGCGTTGACCAGCACCACCTCGAGGGGCTGGTTGGCGGACTTCCACCGCTGCGAGTCGGGAAACTTGAAATGCATGGAAAGGAGCGCCCCGTGCAGCAGGATGGAAATTCCTACTGCCGCGCCCAGCACCCGTTCATCGCGGCTGATGGTCAAGTGCAATCTCACCTCAATCTTACAAGCCTTTCATATTTTGGGGCTTTTAGCTAGTCTCGAGGAACCGGCACGCGAGCGAGCGCTCGAGCAGGTCGATGCTGTCGATCGCCAGGCGCACGCGCGTCCCGGCATCGAGCGCTGGAAGCGACGGCACGCGCACGGCGAGCGGCAGCCCCTCCAGGCGCACCAGATTCTCGCGCAGCACCAGCGCGTCGATCGTGCTCACCGACTCCTGTTGCAGCCAGCGCAGGCTCCAGTAGGCCTCCATGGCGCGCTGGTGCTCGTCGTAGCGCGTGTAGGTGACCTCGAAGGCCTGCATGGCGGAGAGCAGCGCGTCGGAGTTACGCGCGAACGGCGGCTTGCGTCCGGCCAGCACGGCGAGCAGCTGCCACTGGTTCACGAGGTCGACGTAGCGTCGAAGCGGCGAGCTCATCCAGGCATAGCAGGAAACGCCCAGCCCCTCGTGCGCCTCGGGATGCACCGAAAGGCGCACCTTGCCGGTGGACTGCACGCGGTAGATCCCCGCCGCGTCGTGCTCGGCGAGCAGCTCGCCCCAGCTCGAGTTGGCGAGGATCATGAGCTCGGACACCAGCTTGTCGAGCGGCGCGCCGCGCCGGCGCGGCACGATGCGCACCCTGCCCTCCTCGACATGGAACGTGTAGTCGACGAGCGCCGCGCCGGCGCTCGGCCGGCCGCGCTTCGCCTCGAGCGCAGTGGCGAGGCGCCAGAGCGAGCGCAGCTCGCCTTCGAAGGGAAGGCCCACCTCGGCGCCGGCCTCGAACGCGGCGTTGAGGGCGTCGTACTGGGCGTGGCGCAGATTCGCCGCGATCGGCACGCGCTCGAGCCGGCTGTGCCGGCCGCGCAGCGTGCCGTCGGCCTCCGCGACGTGGAAGTACAGCGACACCGCGACCTGCTCCCCGCCGTGGTCGAGCGACAGGCGCTCGATCACGTCCTCGGGCAGCATGGTGAACTTGCGACCGGGCATGTAGGCGGTGGAGAGCCGCTCGCGCGCGATCGCGTCGAGCGCCGATCCGGGCGCGAAGCCCGCGGCGGGGGCGGCGATGTGGATGCCGATGCGCAGCTCTCCCGGGGCGACGCGCCGCACCGAGAACGCGTCGTCGATCTCGTGGGTGCCGACGTCGTCGAGGCTGAACGCGGGCGCCTCGGCGAGCGGCAGCCCCCCCGGCGCCGCCGGCAGCGGGTGCGCCGGAAACGCCGTGCCGCGCGGGAAGAACTCGTGCACGAAGCGCTGCAGGTGGTACTCGTGCGCGTCGGCGAGCCGCCCGCAGCGCTCGAAAAGCCGCGCCGGCGTGAGGCCGGTCTCGCGGCAGGCCTGCTCGAGCGCCTTGGTCTCGGCCTTGTTGCGGTCGGGCGCGTAGAGCAGCTCCTCGCGCAGCGCCGCCACCTCGGCCGGGCACTCGAAACGCGCCAGGCGCGCCGCCCAGTCCGCGATGCTCTCCTGCACGCGCTTCTTCTTCTCCAGGCCCGCGAGCGCGAGCTTCAGGGTCTGCTCGGGCGCCGGCTGGAAGCGGCCCTTGCCGCGCCGGTAGAAGTACATGGGCGCGGCGTGCAGCTTCATCAGCACGCCGGCCGCCTCCGCCGGCGTCGGCTCGCGCCCTACGTACTCCCGGGCCAGCTCCTGAAAGGAGAACTCGCGCCCGCCCACGCACTGCCAGAGGAACTCGACATCGAGGCCTTTGGAGAAATGCTCGGCGGCGGCGAGCACTTCCGCGCCGGAAGGCTGCTCGAAGGAAAGCAGCACGGCTGCCGCCTTGATCTTGGAGCGGCGTCCGTGCGGGCTTTCCACCTGGAAGGACGCCGGCGCCTGCGACAGCACCGCGCCGACCTTCAGGTCGCCGTCCTCCTCATAGAGCAGCTGCACGGGCGAACTCGAGGATGCGCGGGAGATGCCGCGCGAAGCTTTGCAGGCTGTGGTCGCCGCCCTCGACGACGATCTGGTCCGCGCCGGCATAGCGCGCCACGGCGCGCCGATAGTCCAGGACCTCGTCGCCGGTCTCGACGATCAGCAGGTAGCGCCCCGGGGTAATGCTCGGCACATGGTGCCGTTCCCAGTCGCGCAGGTGCGCCTCGGTCAGCTCGTAGGGCTCTCCCGTGTGCAGGTTCTCCTGCCGCCCGAGATAGGCGCGCAGGCCGACGTGCGGGTCGATGGCCGGGTTGATGAGCACCGCCCTCACCCCGTGCTTCTCGGCGAGCCAGGTGGCATAGAAGCCCCCCAGGGACGAGCCGACGAAGCAAACATCCTTGCCGAGGCACTTTTCCGCTTCCCGGATCGCGTCGGAGGCGAGCGGCGGCAGCGCCGGGCAGGCGTACTGCGCGCCCAGGCCGCGCTCGGCGAGAAAGCGCCCGAGGACCTGTGCCTTGTGCGATTGCGGCGATGAGTTGAAGCCGTGCAGGTAGACGATCACGCCGCGGCTTCCTGCGCCAGCCGCTCGAGGAGCTTGCGGTGGATGCCGCCGAAGCCGCCATTCGACATGACCAGCACCTGGTCGCCGCTGCGCGCTTCCGCGGCCACCGCTGCGACCAGCGCCTCCAGGTCGTCCAGGCAGCGCGCCCTCGCGCCCAGGGGAGCGAAAAGGGCCGGCGCATCCCAGTCGATGCCGGCCGTGTAGAGGTAGATCCGGTCGGCCGCGGCGAGGCTCGCCGGCAGCGCCTCCTTCATCACGCCGCGCTTCATCGTGTTCGAGCGCGGCTCGAGCACTGCCAGGATGCGGGCCTGCCCGACTCGCTCGCGCAACCCCTCGAGCGTGGTGCGGATCGCCGTCGGGTGGTGCGCGAAGTCGTCGTACACGCTGACGCCGCGCACGCCGCCGCGCAGCTGCATGCGCCGCCGCACCCCGGAGAACGCGCCGAGCGAGGCAATCGCCTCGGCCGGGTCGACGCCGGCGTGGCGGGCGGCGGCGATGGCCGCGAGGGCATTCAGCCGGCTATGCGGGCCCTGCAGTTGCCAGCGCACCCGACCCAGCACCCTGCCCTGCCATGCGACTTCGAATGCGCCGCTCGCATCCGGGGCGCCGGCCTGCCAGCCGGCCCGCACACCGAAGCGCTCGATGGGCGTCCAGCATCCTAAGGTGAGTACTCGCTCCAGTGCTGTATCCGCCCCGTTGGCAATGACCAGCCCGGACCGTGGCACAGTACGCACGAAGTGGTGAAATTGCCGCTCGATCGCTGCAAGATCGTCGAAGATGTCGGCATGATCGAACTCGAGATTGTTGAGAATTGCGGTCCGCGCCTGATAATGGACGAACTTGGATCGCTTGTCGAAGAAGGCGGTGTCGTACTCATCGGCTTCGATGACGAAAAGGCTCGAGCCGGTGTGGCGCGCCGACACCGGGAAGTCGAGCGGCACCCCGCCGATGAGGAAGCCGGGGTTGCGCCCGGCGCGCTCGAGGATCCAGGCAATCATCGCCGACACCGTGGTCTTGCCGTGCGTCCCGGCGACGGCAAGCACATGCCTGCCGGCGAGCACATGCTCGGCGAGCCACTGCGGGCCGGAAACGTAGCGCTCGCCGCGGTCGAGGATGGCCTCCATGAGCGGATTGCCGCGGGTGACGACGTTGCCGATCACCCACAGGTCGGGCCGCAGCGCGAGCTGCTCGGCGCCGAAGCCCTCCGTGAGCTCGATGCCCAGCGCCTCGAGCTGGTCGCTCATCGGCGGATAGACGTTGGCATCGCAGCCGGTGACGCGGTAGCCCGCCGCCTTGGCGATGGCCGCGATGCCGCCCATGAAGGTGCCGCAGATGCCGAGGATGTGAAGGTGCGCGGCCATGCCGAAGGGTGGAGATTCTATGATTGAATCGTTACCGTGAGCCGCAAGAACAGCCGTCAGACCGGCACGCGGGCGCGATCCCCGACGGGAATGCGCGCGCGCATTGCCGCAGCCGCGGCGCGCCTCATGGCCGAGGACGGCATCGACGATTTCGCGCTCGCCAAGCGCAAGGCGGCGCGCCAGCTCGGCGCGACCGACGCCCAGGCGCTGCCTGCAAACGACGAGATCGAAGCCGAGCTGAATGCCTACCGCGCGCTCTACGAGCCGCAGGAGCACGCCGAGCGCATCGCCGAGCTGCGCGGCATCGCGCTCGACGCCATGCGCGCGCTCGAGTGCTTCAGCCCCTACCTGACCGGCCCGGTCCTGAAGGGCACGGCCGGCCCCTATGCCGGCGTCGAGCTGCAGCTCTTCCCGGAGAGCCCCAAGGACGTCGAGATCTATCTCCTCGACCGCAACATTCCCTACGCCACCCAGGAGGGCCGGCGCTTTTCCGGCGACCGCGCGCACGCCGTGAGCGTCCTTACGCTCGAGTGGCAGGGGGCACCGCTCAAGCTTTCGGTGTTCGACCCCCGTGACGAGCGCATCGCCCTGAAGACGTCGCAGGCGGGGAAGGTGATGGACCGCGCGGGCATCGCCGAAGTGGGCGCGCTCCTGCGCGATGCGGCCGGCTCGACGTAAGGCGCTCGCGCTCGCCGGTGTCGCCGCGGCCGCCGCGGCCGGCGGCGCCCTGGTCGGCGCGCTGGTCGTACAGTCGCGCAGCGGCGCGGCGCGGCTGCTCTCGGCCAGCTTCGTCGACCTGGATGGACGAGCCCGGCGGCTGCTCGAATGGCGTGGCCAGGTCGTCGTGTGCAACTTCTGGGCGACCTGGTGCGCGCCCTGCCGCGAGGAAGTGCCGCTCCTCGTTGCTGCAAAGCAGCAATACGCTGCCAAGCCGCTGGAGATCGTCGGGATTGGCATCGATCAGGTTGCTAAAATACGTGATTTCGCAGCGAACTACCGCGTAAACTACCCAATGCTGGTAGCGGGCAGCGAGGCAATCGAAATCATGCGCGAGCTCGGCAACAAAGCTGGGGCCCTGCCGTACACCGTGCTGCTGGATCGCTCGGGCGCGGTGGCCGGCCAGCGGCTCGGGGCGTTCCGCAAGGAGGAACTGGAAAAGGTCTTGGCGGGATTGGTCGGCTAAAATGCCGCGTTCTGCGGCGAAAAATGGCGAAATTCGCAAAAACCGCCAAACGGCGGCGGATACTCATCCTTCACGGACCGAACCTGAACCTTCTCGGCACACGCGAGCCGCGCATCTACGGCAGAGAAAAGCTGGCCGCCATCAACCGCCGGCTCGTCGCCGCCGGCCGGGCCGCGGGCGCGGAGGTGCTCTGCTTCCAGAGCAACGTCGAGGGCGAGCTAATCGACCGCATCCAGCGCGCTGCGCGCGAGGGCGTAGGGTTCATGGTCCTTAACCCGGCGGCGTACACCCATACCAGCGTTGCGCTGCGCGACGCAGTGGCCGGGGTCGGCATTCCGTTCATCGAAGTGCACCTTTCGAACGTGCAGGCGCGCGAGCCGTTCCGCCATCGCTCCTATTTCTCCGACCTGGCGGTCGGCACGATCTGCGGCCTGGGCAGCCGCGGCTACGATTTCGCGCTCGCCCATGCCCTGGGGAAGCTCGATGGATCTGCGCAAGCTTAAGAAGCTCATCGACCTGGTGCAGGAGTCCGGCATCGCCGAGCTCGAGATCACCGAGGGCGAGGAGAAGGTCAAGATCGTCAAGGGCGGGGCCGTCAGCGTGACCCCGGGCCCGGCCGTGCCGGCGGCCGCGCCGGCGGCCGAGACGCGGCCCGCCGCGCCTGCCACCCCGGCGCCGGCGGCCGAGGCCGACGCCGGCCAGGAGGGGCGCGTGATCAAGGCGCCGATGGTGGGCACGTTCTACCGCTCCGCCTCGCCGGACGCCAAGCCCTTCGTCGAAGTGGGCCAGACGGTGAAGGAGGGCGAGACCGTCTGCATCATCGAAGCCATGAAGCTGATGAACGAGATCGAGTCCGACGCGGCCGGCGCGATCAAGGCGATCCTCGTCGAGAACGGCCAGCCGGTCGAGTACGGGCAACCGCTCTTCATCCTCGGCTGAATGTTCGAAAAGATCCTCATCGCCAACCGGGGCGAGATTGCGCTGCGCATCCAGCGCGCCTGCCGCGAGATGGGCATCCGCACGGTCGTCGTGCACTCCGAGGCCGACACCGAGGCGAAGTACGTCAAGCTCGCCGACGAGTCGGTCTGCATCGGGCCGCCGCCGGCGGCGGCGAGCTATCTCAACATCCCGGCGATCATCAGCGCCGCCGAGGTCACCGACGCCGAAGCGATCCACCCCGGCTACGGCTTTCTCTCCGAGAACGCGGACTTCGCCGAGAAGGTCGAGCGCTCGGGGTTCGTGTTCATCGGCCCGCGGCCGGAGAACATCCGGCTGATGGGCGACAAGGTGAGCGCCAAGCAGGCGATGACCAAGGCCGGCGTGCCCACCGTGCCGGGCTCCGAGGGGGCGCTCCCCGAGGACCCGAAAGAGGTCGTGCGCATCGCTAGGAAGGTGGGCTACCCGGTGATCATCAAGGCGGCCGGCGGGGGCGGCGGGCGCGGCATGCGCGTCGTGCACACCGAGGCCGCGCTGCCCAACGCCGTGAACATGACGCGCAGCGAGGCACAGGCGGCGTTTGCGAACCCCGTGGTGTACCTCGAGCGCTACCTCGAGCAGCCGCGCCATATCGAAGTGCAGATCCTCGCCGACGCGCACAAGAACGCGGTGCACCTGGGCGAGCGCGACTGCTCGATGCAGCGGCGCCACCAGAAGGTGCTCGAGGAGGCGCCGGCGCCCGACCTCCCGCCGAAGCTGCGCGAGCGCATCGGCGAGCGCTGCGTCGATGCCTGCCGCAGGATCGGCTACCGCGGCGCCGGCACCTTCGAGTTCCTGTTCGAGGACGGGGAATTCTTCTTCATCGAGATGAACACCCGCATCCAGGTCGAGCACCCGGTGACCGAGATGATTACCGGCATCGATCTCGTGCAGGAGCAGATCCGCGTCGCCGCCGGCGAGAAGCTGCGCTTTCGCCAGAAGGACATCCAGTTCCGCGGCCACGCGATCGAGTGCCGCATCAACGCCGAGGATCCCTACCGCTTCACGCCCTCGCCAGGGCGCATCACCTCCTACCACCCGCCGGGCGGCCCGGGCATCCGCGTCGACTCGCACGTCTACCAGGGCTACACCGTGCCGCCCAACTACGACTCGATGGTCGGCAAGGTGATCGCCTACGGCGCGACGCGCGAGCAGGCCGTGGCGCGCATGCGCATTGCGCTCTCGGAGATGGTGGTCGAAGGCATCCAGACCAACATCCCCCTGCACCGGGAGCTGCTGAACGACACGCGCTTCCTGCGCGGCGGTATCTCGATCCACTACCTCGAGCAGAAGCTCGCGCAGGACAGCAGCAAGAAGAAGTGATGCCCTGGCTCGCGCTCACCGTGGTGGCCGACGGTGCGCAGGTCGAGGCCTTGAGCGAGGCCCTGCTCGATGGCGGCGCGCAGTCCGTGTGCGTCGACGCGATCGAGGCGCAGCGGCCGAGCCTCACCGCCTTGCTCGGCACCGATGCCGATCCCGGCGCGCTGCTCGACGCCGCGGCGCGGGCCTGCGGCCTCGCCGAAACGCCGGCCTTCCAGCTCACGCGCATCGACGACGAGGACTGGGTGCGGCGCTCGCGCGAGCAGTTCGCGCCGCTCTCGGTCGGCGCGCGGCTGTGGGTCGGCCCGAGCTGGCACGAGCCGCCCGCGGGCGTGCCGGCCGCGCTGCGCCTGGACCCCGGCCTCGCCTTCGGCACCGGCAGCCATCCCTCGACCCGCCTCGTGCTGCAGTTCCTCGAACGAACGCTGCGCGGCGGGGAAAGCGTGCTCGATTACGGTTGCGGCTCGGGTATATTGGCGATCGCCGCCGCGAAGCTCGGCGCCCGCAAGGTCGACGCGGTCGACCTCGATCCGCAGGCGCTCGAGACGACGGCAGCGAATGCGCGCGCGAACGGCGTGGCCGTCCAGGTCGCCGCGCCGGAGGCGCTGCCGGCCGCGCGCTACGACATCGTCGTGTCCAACATCCTTGCCCAGCCACTGATGCTGCTCGCACCGCTGCTTGCCTCGCGTACCGCACCCGGCGGCAGGATCGCGCTTTCGGGAATCCTCGAGTCCCAGGCCGAAGAGGTGGCGCGGGCCTATGCCGGCTGCTTCGACATGATCGTATCGGCGGAAGAGGGCTGGGCGCTCCTCGAAGGGCTGCGCCGGTGAGCCTGACCACGCGCTGCCCGACGTGCGGGACGGCGTTCCGCGTGCAGCCGGGCCAGCTCTCCGCGCGCGGCGGGAAAGTGCGTTGCGGCAAGTGCGCCTCGGTATTCGATGGCGTCGCGGCGCTGGTGGAGGAGGGCACGGAGCGCCTGGCGCTGGAGCCCTCGCCGCAGCTCGGGCTGTTCGATCCGTCCCGCCGCCCGGCGGCCGCCGCCGCAGACGAGGCGGTGCCATTGCCGCAGTTCATGGCCGAGCCGGATATGCCGCGGCGGGGCTGGCAGTGGCTATGGGGGTTTCTCGTGCTGCTCGCCGTGCTCGCGCTCGCCGCGCAGTCGGCTTATCGCTTCCGCTCCGAGCTCGCGGCGACCGTGCCCGCGGCGCGCGCGCCGCTCGACGCGGCGTGCCGGCTGCTCGGCTGCACGGTGCAGCTGCCGCGCCGGCCCGATCTGATGAGCATCGACTCCTCGGAGCTGCAGGCCGATCCGCGCCGCCAGGGCATCATCGTTCTGAACGCGGTGCTGCGCAACCGCGCGCGCTTCGCCCAGGACTATCCGGCGCTCGAGCTCACGCTCACCGACGACGCGGAGCGGCCGGTGCTGCGGCGGGTGCTGGCGCCGCGCGAATACCTGGAGGCGGCCCGCGCCGCGCAGCTGCTCTCGCAGGGCATCGCGCCCGGCGGCGAAGCATCGCTGCGCGTGTACCTCGACTCCAGCCGCAGCCCCGCCACTGGTTATCGCCTCTACCTCTTCTATCCCTCGTGAAAAAAATACTCGTCACCGGCTCGATCGCCTACGACACCATCATGGTGTTCCCGGACCGCTTCCGCAATCACCTGCTGGCGGACCAGCTGCACATCCTCAACGTCTGCTTCCTCACGCCGGAGATGCGCCGCGAGTACGGCGGCACTGCCGGCAACATCGCCTACAACCTGCGCCTGCTGGGCGAGCAGCCGCTCGTGATGGCCGCCGTGGGCGAGGACATCGCCCCCTACCAGGCGCGCCTTGAGAAGCTGGGCGTGGCCACCGAGCACCTGCGGCGCATCGCGGGACAGTTCACGGCGCAGGCGTTCATCACCACCGATCTCGACGACAACCAGATCACCGCCTTCCATCCCGGAGCGATGAACTACGCCCACGAGAACCATGTGCGCCGCGAGCTCGCGGCAGGAATCGCCATCATTGCCCCGGACGGCAAGCAAGGCATGCTGCAGCACGCCCGCGAGTGCGCCGACGCGGGCCTGCCCTTCATCTTCGACCCGGGGCAGGGCCTGCCGATGTTCTCCGGCGAGGAGCTGTCCGAGTTCGTGCGCCTCGCCGACTACGTCGCGGTGAACGACTACGAAGGGCGGCTGCTCGAGGAAAAGACCGGCCGCCGGCTCGAGGACTTCGCCCGGGACCTGAAAGCGCTGGTCGTCACGCTCGGCGCGAAAGGCTCGCTCGTCCTCGCCGGCGGGCAACGCCATGAGATTCCGTGCGTTCCTGCAGAGGCGCTCGCCGATCCGACCGGCTGCGGCGACGCCTATCGCGCCGGGCTCCTCTACGGCCTCGCGCAGGGCTGGGACTGGCCCTCCACGGGTAAACTGGGCGCGGTCATGGGTGCGATCAAGATCGCGCACCGGGGCGCGCAGAACCATGCGCCCGCACGCGGGGAGATCGTGGCGCGCTTCAAGCGCGCTTTCGGCTACTCGCCCTGGAAAGGATGAGCTCGTGAGAACTGCAATCGCTGTTGCCGCCCTCGCGGCGCTGCTGGCCGGATGCCAGACGCGCGAGTCGGCGAACGTCTATGGCAAGCACGAAACGGGAAGAGAGCAGACGGTGCGCTTTGCCACCGTTGATGCGGTCCGCAAGGTGACCATCCAGGGCAGCCAGTCGGGGCTCGGCGGCGCCGCCGGCGGCGTGGTGGGCGGCGTCGCGGGCAGCGGCGTGGGTGAGGGCAGGGGCTCGACGGTCGGGGCGGTGCTCGGCGGCGTCGCCGGCGGCGTCGCCGGCAACACCATCGAGAACCGGATGACGGAGAAGGCCGGCCTGGAGATCACGGTGCGCCTGGAAAGCGGCGAGCTGCGCGCGATCGTCCAGGAAGCCGACCTCGAGTTCACGCCCGGTCAGCGCGTGCGTCTCGTGACCTCAGGGGGAATTACTCGGGTAACCCCGAACTAAAGCGCCGCACGGATCTTCGCCGCGTAGTCCTCGAGCTTCTCGCGCGGCGGGTTCTTCACCGGCCAGGTGAGGTTCATGCCGTCGCCGTCATGGCGCGGCACGAGGTGGATGTGGAAGTGGAACACCGTCTGCCCCGCCGGCTTGCCGTTCGCCTGGTACACCGAGAGGCCCTGCGGCGCGAACGCGGCGCGGATGCCGCGCGCGACGCGCGCAACCGTGCGGAACACGGCCGCGGCCTGCGCCTCCTCCAGCGCGAAGACGTTCTCGGCGTGCGCCTTCAGCGCCACCAGCACGTGCCCCGGATTTACCTGGCCGATGTCCATGAACGCGAGCGTGTCCACGTCTTCGTGGACCACCGTCGCCGGGATCTGCTTCGCCACGATCCTGCAGAAAACGCAATCGCTCATGCCTCGCCTCCGGGCGCCTGGTAGCCGGCGCATGGTACTTGAAACAGCGCGCGGTCCTCGAGCCGCAGCGCGCTGAGCTCGCCGCCCCACACGCAGCCGCTGTCGAGCGCGGCAAGCTTCGCCGTGAGCTTGAGCCCGAGCGCCGACCAGTGCCCGCACACCACGGTCTGCGCACCTTTCCTGAAATCGAACCATGCCGAGTAACCCGCCGGCGGGCGCTTGCCCTTGGCATGGAATTCCATGCGCCCCTGCGCCGTGCAGAAGCGTAGCCGCGTCATTGCGTTGACGATGACGCGCAGCCGCTCCCAGCCGGTGAGGCTGTCGCTCCATTCGTCCGGCTTGCTGCCGTACATGTTGGCAAGGAAGGCACGGTAGTCCGGCCCGCGCAGCGCCTCCTCCACTTCGTTTCCCAGAGCTACGGCTTTCTCGACCGTCCATTGCGGCAGCAGCCCCGCGTGCACCATGGCGTAGTCGCCCGCCACATGCATCATCGGCCGTTGCCGCAGCCAGTCCACAAGGGCTTTCGCGTCCGGCGCCGCGAGGACATCCTGGAACGTATCGTCCTTGCGGGGCCGCTCGAAGCCCTCGAACTGCGTCACGAGGTGCAGGTCGTGGTTGCCGAGGACGGTGACGGCGCGATCGCCGAGGTCCTGCACGAAGCGCAGCACCTGCAGCGACTTCGGGCCGCGGTTGACGAGGTCACCGACGAACCACAGCCGGTCCTCTTCCGAGAACTTCACTTTATCGAGCAGGCGCCGGAGCTCGTCAAAGCATCCCTGGACATCGCCGATCGCATAGGTGGCCATGGGGGACGGACTATAACAAGCCGCTTGTACCCCGATCGGGTACAAACTTCAGAAGCTCGCGTCGAGGCGGCGGTACTGGATTGCTTCGGCGATGTGCTCGGCGGTGAGGGTGGCGGTGCCCGCGAGGTCGGCGATGGTGCGCGCAACGCGCAGCACGCGGTGGTACGCACGCGCCGAGAGAAGCAGCCGTGCGAGCGCGTGGCGCAGCAACCGGTCGCCCTCGCGGTCGGTGGTGCAGTGCCGGTCGATCGCGCCCGGCTCGAGCAGCGCATTGGGATGCCCCTGCCGCTCAAGCTGGGCGCGCCTTGCCTTCTCCACCCTGACCCTGATGGCGCTCGAGGGCTCGCCGGCGGCCGGGCCGAGCAACTCCGCCTCGCGCGGCGCCGGCACCTCGAGCTTGATGTCGATGCGGTCGGCGAGCGGACCGGAGATGCGGCCGCGATAGCGCGCGATGCGCTCGGGGGTGCAGCGGCAGCGCCCGTTGCGGTCGCCGCAGTGCCCGCAAGGGCAGGGATTCATCGCCGCGACGAGCTGGAAGCGCGCCGGAAACTGCGCATGGCGTGCGGCCCGCGCGATGGACACGCGGCCGGATTCGAGCGGCTCGCGCAGCGCTTCGAGCACGTCGCGATCGAACTCGGGCAGCTCGTCCAGGAACAGCACCCCTTGGTGCGCCAGCGAAATCTCGCCCGGGCGCGGCGTGACGCCGCCGCCGACGAGCGCCGCCCCCGATGCGCTGTGGTGGGGCGCCCGGAAAGGACGCTCTCCCCAGCGTAGCGTGTCAAAGCCGCTCGTCGAGACCGAATGGATCGCCGCGACCTCGAGCGCCTCGGATTCGCCGAGCGGCGGCAGGATGCCCGGGAAGCGGGCCGCGAGCATCGACTTGCCGGTACCGGGGGGACCGAGCATCAGCACGCTGTGGGCGCCTGCGGCGGCGACTTCGAGCGCGCGCTTCACTTGCTGCTGGCCGCGCACATCGCTGAAGTCCGGATACGCGGGCAGTGATGTCGAGGCGTCCCCCGCATACTGCTCTAGTCGGGCTTCATCGGTGAGGTGAGCGACCACTTCGAGCAGCGTCCTTGCGGGGAGGATGCGCGCGCCCTCCGCAAGCGCCGCCTGGGGCGCGTTGCCCTCGGGCAGGACGAACGCCCTTCCCGCGGCGCGCGCCGCGAGCGCCATGGCGAGCGCGCCTCGCACAGCCCGTAGCTCACCGGTGAGCGAAAGCTCGCCGGCGAACTCCTGCCCGGCGAGCGATTCGGGCGAGAGCTGGCCGCTCGCGGCGAGGATGCCGAGCGCAATCGGCAGGTCGAAGCGGCTGGAGTCCTTGGGCAGCTCGGCGGGCGCGAGATTGACGGTGATGCGCCGGGCGGGAAACTCGAAGCGCGCGTGGTTGAGCGCGGCGCGCACGCGGTCGCGCGCCTCGCGCACCTCGGTATCCGGCAGGCCGACGATATGGAACGCCGGCAACCCCGGCCCGAGGTGCACTTCGACGGTGACTTCGAGCGCGTCGATTCCGGCGAGCGCGCGGCTCGCAACCGTGGCAACGGTCATGCGTGGACCCCCTGCTGGGGAGCAACGCCGGAGACCGGTGGACGGTTTACCCGGGCGGTCGTGCCTTCTGCCGCGCCTCGAGCTCGCCGATGCGCGCCTCGAGCTCGGCGAGCTTCGCCTGCGCGCGCTCGAGGAGCTTCTTCTGTACCTCGAAGTCTTCGCGCACCACGAGGTCGAGGCGGTCGAACCAGGCGAGCAGCAGCGCCTTCAGGTTCTTCTCGAGGTCCGCCCCCGGGGAGTTGCGGAATGCCTCGTTGATGCGTTCTCCAAGCTCGTCGAATAGTCGCCGGTCAATCATTGGCCAAGGCTATACCAACGCACGGCACCAAATCGGTGCAAAGAATCGCTCAGTGGGCCCCGGCACCGTGCATGTCTTCTTTGCACTAGTCTTAAGCAATTGAACAAATAGAAGTTTTTTGCTGGCACAGGAGGTGCTAACTGGAGCCGGTGCCATCCACTCACCAACTCAAGGGAGCTCCCATGCGTAAGTCGATTCTTTCCGCTGCCGTTGCGGCAGCGTTGCTCGTGCCCGGCCTCGCGGCGGCCCAAGCCGCCTCGCCCATCACGGGGAACATGTCGCTTGTCTCCGACTACCGGTTCCGCGGCCTCTCCCAGACCTTCGAGGAGCCGGCGCTGCAGGGCGGCTTCGACTACGCGCATAGCAGTGGGATCTACCTCGGAAACTGGAACTCGAGCATCTCGGACACTTTTTACTTCGGCTCGCCGCTGGAGATGGATTTCTACGGCGGCTACAAGGGCGCTGCCGGACCGCTCGGCTACGACATTGGCGTCCTGTACTACTACTATCCGGGCTCGAACATGCCTGGCGTCGGCACCATCGACAACCTCGAGGTGTACGCCGGCGTTTCCTGGAAGTTCCTCAGCCTGAAGTATTTCCACGCCGTGAGTGACTTCTTCGGTGTGCCGAACACCGACGGCTCGAACTACATCGACCTCAGCGCCACCTGGGATCTCGGCCAGGGCTGGGGCGTGAACGGCCACGTCGGGCATCAGAAGGTGAAGAACGCATCCGCTTCCGACTACACCGACTACAAGCTCGGCGTGACCAAGGATGTCGGGGGCTGGGTATTCGGTGCTTCGTTCATCGACACCGATGCCGACAGCGCGGTCTACACCTTGACCAACACCTCCAGCGGCAAGACCACGAACATCGGTGATTCCACGGTCGTGCTCTCCGTCAGCAAGACGTTCTAAGTCTCGTAAGGGAGACCTCATGAAACTGCTTACCGCGATCATCAAGCCGTTCAAGCTCGACGAGGTCCGCGAGGCCCTGTCGGCGATCGGCGTGCAGGGGATCACCGTCACCGAGGTGAAGGGCTTCGGCCGCCAGAAAGGGCACACCGAGCTCTACCGCGGCGCCGAGTACGTCGTCGATTTCCTGCCCAAGGTGAAGGTCGAGGCCGCCGTCAAGACCGAGCTGCTCGAGCAGGCGATCGATGCGATCGAGCGCTCGGCCAATACCGGCAAGATCGGCGACGGCAAGATCTTCGTGTTCGATCTCGAGAAAGTCATCCGCATCCGCACCGGCGAGACCGATGCGGCGGCGCTATAAGGAGAATGCAATGAAGAAACTGCTTGCACTCGTGGCCCTGCTCACCTCGCTCGCCTTCGCCGGCGCAGCGCTGGCGCAGGACAAGCCCGCGGCGACGCCGGACAAGCCGGCCGCCGAGGCGAAGGTCGAAGCGAAGGCCGCGCCCGCGCCGACGCCCAACAAGGGCGACGTGACGTGGATGCTGATGTGCACGGCGCTCGTGATCATGATGAGCGTGCCGGCACTCGCGCTCTTCTACGGCGGCATGGTGCGCTCGAAGAATGCGCTCTCGGTGCTCATGCAGGTGTTCGTGGTGTTCTCGCTGGTGACGGTGTTGTGGTTCATCTACGGCTACAGCCTCGCCTTCACCGAGGGTAACGCCTACTTCGGCGGCTTCGACCGGGTGTTCCTCTCCGGCGCATTCGACGCGGCGAAGGGCGAGTACGCCTCCGGCGCGACCTTCTCCAAGGGCGTGGTGATCCCGGAGATCGTCTTCGCCACCTTCCAGGCGACCTTCGCGGCGATCACCTGCTGCCTGATCCTCGGCGCCTTCGCCGAGCGGGCGAAGTTCGCCGGCGTTCTGGCGTTCATCGTCCTGTGGTTCACGTTCTGCTACGCACCGATCGCGCACATGGTGTGGTTCTGGATGGGCCCGGACGCCTATACGGATCCGAAGCTGGTCGACGGGCTGACGGCGAAGGCGGGCCTGATCTGGCAGTGGGGAGCGCTGGACTTCGCCGGCGGCACGGTCGTGCATATCAACGCGGGCATCGCCGGACTGGTGGGCGCCTACCTGGTGGGCAAGCGCATCGGCTACGGCAAGGAAGCGATGCCGGCGCACAACCTGCCGCTGACCATGATCGGCGCCTCGCTGCTGTGGGTGGGCTGGTTCGGGTTCAACGCCGGCTCGGCGCTCGAAGCCGGAAACTCCGCCGCCCTGGCGTTCATGAACACGTACATCGCCACCGCCTGTGCAGTCCTCTCCTGGAGCCTCGGGGAAGCGCTGTTCAAGGGCAAGCCGACGATGCTCGGCGCCGCCTCGGGCGCCGTGGCCGGCCTGGTCGCCATCACTCCGGCGGCGGGCAACGTCGGCCTGGCGGGTGCATTCGTGATCGGCCTCGCGGCCGGCGTCGTGTGCCTGTGGGGCGTGAGCGGCTTGAAGCGGCTGCTCGGCGCGGACGATTCGCTCGACGTATTCGGCGTGCACGCGGTCGGCGGCATTCTCGGCGCGCTGCTCACGGGCGTGTTCAACTCGCCCAGCCTGGGCGGCCCGGGATTCGTCACCGACTGGGTGACCGCCGCGACCGGCTTCACCTCCATTGCGGAGCAGCTGTGGGTGCAGGCGAAAGCGGTCGGGGTGACGATCGTCTGGTCCGCCGTAGTCGCGTTCGTCGCCTTCAAGCTGGTCGATTTGACGATCGGCCTGCGCGTCACCGAGGAAGACGAGCGCGAGGGCCTCGACACCGCCGCGCACGGGGAGGCCGCCTACCGCATCTGAGAGGCATTACCCAGGGTTAAAAAGGGCGCTTCGGCGCCCTTTTTTTATCCCGACAGCTTCTCCAGCAGGGCAAGCAGTGCCTTGCGCTCGGCCGCGCTGAGGCGGGCGGCGACGCGATCCTCGTGCACCTTGATGCGGCGCTTGAGGCGCCCGAGCAAGGCGCGCCCGGCGCGCGTAAGCCACAGGCCGTTGGTGCGCCGGTCGCTGCCGCGGCGCCGCTCGATCAGCCCGCGCGCCTCGAGGGTATCCACCACGCCGACCATGGTCGAGCGCTCGAGCGCGACGGCGCGCGCGAGCCGGCCCTGCGTGACGCCGGGATTCGCCTCGATGAGGAGCAGCACGCCGAGGCGCCCGGGCGAGACCTCGGAAACGCTGGCCGCGAAATCGCGGAACACCGCCTGCTGCGCGAGGCGCAGCCGGTAGCCGAGCAGCCCCGGCAGGATGCCGGGCCGCAGCGGCAGCTTCGCGGCTGCGCCGTCGCGCGCCATTTTGTTTGGCCTCCAAACAATCCCGGTTCCATCGTAGACTCGGGCCTCGCCCCGCGCAATTGCGATGAAGCTCTGCAGATTCGACGACGACCGGCTCGGCCTCGTGCAAGGCGCCGAGGTGATCGACGTCACCGCGGCGCTCGAGGTGGTGGCGCCGCGACGCTGGCCGGCGCCGCCGGGAGACGCGCTGGTCGCGAGCCTCGACGCGGTGCTGGCGCGGGCGCGCGCCCTCGCGCCGCAGTCGCCGCGGCGCCCGCTCGGCGCGGTGTGCCTCAAGGCGCCGGTGGCCAATCCCTCGAAGATCGTCAATGCGCCGATCAACTACCAGGCGCATATCGAGGAAGCGAAGAGGGACCAGGGCATCGCGCACGGGCGGGAGATCAAGACCATCGCCGACTGGGGCCTGTTCCTGAAGTCGACGAGCTCGCTCATCGGTCCGGGCGAGCCGATCCGCCTGCGCTTCCCTGAGCGGCGCAACGACCACGAAGTCGAGCTCGCGGTGGTCATCGGGCGCACCGCGAACCGTGTGGCGCGCGCCGACGCGCTCTCGTACGTCTGCGGCTACGCCATCGGCCTCGACATGACGCTGCGCGGCCCCGAGCTGCCGAGCTTCCGCAAGTCGATCGATACCTACAGCGTCCTCGGTCCCTGGCTTGTCACGCGCGACGAGATCCCCGACCCCGGCTCGCTCGAGCTGTGGCTCACCGTCAACGGCGAGCCGCGCCAGCGCTCGAGTACGCGCCGCATGGTGTACGACGTGCCGCGCCTCATCGAGTACGCGAGCAGCTTCTACACGCTGCATCCGGGCGACCTCATCTTCAGCGGCACGCCCGAGGGCGTCGGGCCGGTAAAGCCCGGCGACGAGATCCGCGCGGGAATCGAAGGCATCGGCGAGCTCGTGGTGCGCGTCGCGGCCGACTACGCCGGATGAACGGCGCGGAGCTGCTGCTCGGGCAGGCGGCGCTCGAGCGCCGCGGAAGGCACATCGCGCTGGTGTGCGGCGACGAGGCAATCAGCACGGCGGCCCTCGCCGAGCGCGTGCGACGCGCGGCCGGCGCGTACCTCGCGCACGGCGTGCGCCCGGGCGATCGGGTGATGCTGCTGATGCGGGACACGCCGGAGGCCGCGGCCGCCTGGCTCGGCGCAGTCCACGCAGGCGCGGTCGCGGTGGCGCTGAACGGAAAGATCTCGGAGGCCGACTACCGCCACATCCTCGCCGACAGCGAGGCGAAGCTGGTCCTCGTGGAGGACGTGTTCGTACGCGCGCGGCCGGACCTTACGGGAGAGCTTTCCGGCCAGGGACGCCTGGCAATCGCGGGCGAGTCCGCACCGGCCGGCGCTTCCTGGCGGGCATGGCTGCAGTCCGCGCCGGACGCCGCATCCTGCGACTGCAATTTGGCAGCTCCAGCGTTCGCGCTTTATTCGTCGGGTACCACGGGCCGGCCCAAGGGCATCGTGCATTCGCACAAGGTGTTCCTCCATGTCGGCAAGGCCTTCGGCGCTTTCGGCCTCGAAGCGGGCGAGACGGTGTTCTCGACCTCGCGCCTGTTCTTCGCTTACGGCCTGGAGCACGGCCTGCTCGCGCCGCTCGCCATGGGGCTCACCTCGATCCTCTGCGCGGAGTGGCCCGAGACCGACGCCGTGATCGAGCTGGTCGAGCGCCACCGGCCGGCGGCGCTGTTCAGCGTGCCGACCGTCTACCGCCGCCTGCTCGCTGCGCCGCGCGCGCGTCTCGAGGCCTTTCGCGCCGTACGCCGCTTCATCGCCGCCGGCGAGCGCCTTTCGGCGAAGCTCGTCGATCAATGGCGCTCGGTCGTGGGCGGGGAGCTGCTCAACCTCTACGGCATGTCCGAGACGTTCTGCGCCTGCATCGTGACCCCGCCGCACAGCTCCGACGGCATGCGCACCGGCCTGCCGCTTCCTGGCGTGGAAGTGCGTCTCGCCGACGCGCGCGAGCGCGAGCCCGAGCGCGGGCAGCCCGGCGTTCTCTGGGTACGCCATCCCGCCCAGGCGAGCGGCTATGCCAACCTGCCGGAGCAGACGCAGGCGCAGTTCCGCGACGGCTGGTTCTGCAGCCGCGACCTGTTCGCGCGCGATGACGCCGGTTACCTCGTGCACCAGGGGCGCTCCGACGAGCTGGTCAAGGTCGCCGGCCAATGGGTGCAGCCCGGCGAGATCGAGGAGACCGCCGCCCTGGAGGCGGCCGTTGCCGAAGCCGCCTGTGTCCCTGTCGTCGACGCCGACGGCCTGGAGCGCCTCGCACTTTTCGTGACCGCGCGTGGCGACGCGGCCGAGGCGGAACGCGCCGCCGCGGCCGCCTGCGAGCGCGCGCTTCCGCGCCACAAGCGGCCCAAGTGGGTACGCTCGGTCGCGGAGCTGCCGCGCACCGCCACCGGCAAGGTGCAGCGCTACAAGCTGCGCGAACTGCTGGAGCGCGAGCTCGCCGGCAGGGAATAGAATCTCGCCTTTTCCGAGGATCTGCATGGCCTACGCGATTCCCCTGTGGACCCCGCCGGCGCTTGCCGTGGCGGGCACGTCCGACGCATTCCCCGTACGGCGCATCTTCTGCGTCGGCCGCAACTACGCCGAGCACCAGAAGGAAATGGGCGGCGACGGCCGCGAGCAGCCTTTCTTCTTCATCAAGAGCGCCGGCGCTCTGGTGCCCGGCGGCGGCGAAGTCCACTACCCGCCGAAGACCTCCAACTACCACTACGAGACCGAGCTGGTGGTCGCCATCGCCAAGGGTGGCCGGCGTATCGACGCCAAGCGGGCCAACGACCACGTCTTCGGCTACGCCGTGGGCCTGGACATGACGCGCCGCGACCTCCAGCAATGGGGCAAGGACCACGGGCGGCCGTGGGACTTCGGCAAGGACTTCGACGAGGCGGCGCCCTGCGGCGCGCTCGTGCCCGCGGCGAAGATCGGCCATCCGTCGAAGGGGGCGATCTGGCTCACCGTGAACGGCAAGGAGCGCCAGCGCGCGGATCTGGGCGACATGATCTGGTCGGTCCCCGAGCAGATCGCCTACCTCTCCGAGTACTACGCGCTCGAGCCCGGGGACCTCATCTACTCCGGAACCCCGGCGGGCGTGGGGCCGGTCAAGCCCGGCGACGAGCTGCACGCCGGCATCGACAAGGTCGGCGAGCTCAAGGTGAAAGTCGTCGCGGCGCTGTGAAGCTGTACACGTACTTCCGCAGCTCCGCCGCCTTTCGCGTGCGCATCGCGCTCAACCTGAAGGGGCTCGCCTACGAGCCGCAGTTCGTCCACCTGCCGAAGGGGCAGCATCGCGAGCCGGCCTACGGCGCCGTGAACCCGCAGGCGCTCGTACCCACGCTCGAGCTCGACGACGGCGCCCGGCTCGCCCAGTCGATGGCGATCATCGAGTATCTCGATGAGCTGCATCCGCGGCCGGCGCTGCTGCCGAAGGACCCGATGGGCCGCGCCCGGGTGCGCTCGCTTTCCCAACTCGTCGCCTGCGAGATCCATCCGCTGAACAACCTGCGTGCGCTGCAGTACCTGCGCAAGCAGCTCGGCCAGAGCGAAGAGCAGGTGGGCGCGTGGTACCGGCACTGGATCGCGGACGGTTTCGCGAAGATCGAGGCGGAGCTTGCCCGCGCGCCGGAGACCGGGCGGTACTGCCACGGCGACTCGCCGACCATGGCCGACTGCTGCCTCGTGCCGCAGGTCTTCAACGCGAAGCGCTACGAGTTCGACGCGAAGCAGTATCCGACGACGATGCGCGTGTTCGAGGAATGCATGAAGCTCGCAGCCTTCGACCGCGCGCAGCCCTCCAAGCAGCCAGACGCGGAGTAGCCCTCGCTAGGTGGCGCGAAACAGCGCCTTGAACGATTCGGGGATGGTTTCGCCCTTCAGCGGCGAGCCCGGGCCGTCGGCGAAGCGGCCCCAGACGCGAGTCTCGCTGCCGCTCGCGAGCGCCTCGCCGTCGCCGCGCACGACGTCGTGCGCCACGACGAACGACTTGCCGCCGAAGCGTGCGATGCGCGAGCGCACTTCGCAACGGTCGCCCTGCACGGCAGGCGCGATGAAGCGGCACTCGGCCGACACGAGCGGCATGGCGCGCTGCTCGGTTCGCATGCGCTTCGCGCTGTAGCCAACGGCGTCGAGGAGGGCCCACGCGGCGGCGTCCATCCAGCGGAAATAGGTCGGATAGAAGATGATCCCGGCGGGGTCGCAGTCTCCCCAGTGCACCTGGCAGGCAAACGCGGCGACGATGGAACGGAATTCGCTCATCGCCGACGATTATAAGCAGCGCAATTGACAGCCAAGGGTCGGTGTGGGCAGACTCCCAACGTTGCACCGGACGCCCCGCGCGTCGGCGCCGATTTGATGTTCAGCTTGCGGGCGCTAGACAAATGCCGCTAAAGAGACGCGTCGCCAAGGCCCGTTTCTGCGCAAGCTGAACGGGCTTTTCATTTCTTGGACGCGATGAACGCAACGCCGCACGCCACGATGCTCGAGAAGCTGCTCCGCGAACGGATCCTGCTGCTGGACGGCGCGATGGGAACGATGATCCAGCGCGCGCGTCTGGCCGAGGAAGACTACCGCGGGGAGCGCTTCCGGACCTGGGAGCGCGAGCTGCGCGGCAACAATGACCTGCTCTCGCTCACGCAGCCGCGGCTGGTGCGCGACATCCACCTGCAGTACCTGCAGGCGGGAGCGGACGTGATCGAGACCAATACGTTCAACTCGACGTCCATAGCGCTCGCCGACTACGGCATGCAGTCGCTCGCGCGCGAACTGAACCGCAGCGCCGCCCGGCTGGCGAAGGATGCCGCGGCGGAGTGCATGGCGAAGCTGCCCGGGCAGCCGCGCTTCGTGGCCGGAGTCCTGGGCCCGACCAACAAGACCGCCTCGATCTCTCCCGACGTCAACGATCCCGGATTCCGCGCGGTCGGGTTCGATGAGCTGGTGGCAGCGTACGCCGATGCGATCGAGGGTCTCCTCGAGGGCGGGGTCGACTTGCTCCTGGTCGAGACCGTATTCGACACCCTCAACGCAAAAGCGGCCCTCTTCGCCATCGACGCCGCCTTCGATACGCGCGGGCTGCGGCTGCCGGTGATCATCTCCGGAACGATCACGGATGCGTCGGGGCGGACCCTGTCGGGACAGACAGCCGAGGCGTTCTACAACTCCATCCGGCATGCGCGGCCGCTCGCCGTGGGCTTCAACTGCGCGCTGGGGGCGAAGGAGCTGCGGCCTTACGTCGAAGAGCTGGCGGGGCTCGCCGAAGGCTTCGTCTCCTGCCATCCCAATGCCGGCCTGCCCAACGCCTTCGGCGAGTACGAGGACACCCCCGAGTCGATGGCCGCCCAGGTCGGGGACTGGGCGCGCCAGGGCTGGCTCAACATCGCCGGCGGCTGCTGCGGCACGACGCCCGAGCACATCCGCGCCATGGCGGACGCCGTGCGCGGCGTGGCGCCGCGGCGCCCGGCCGAGCGCGCCGCGGCGCTGCGACTCGCCGGGCTCGAGCCGCTCAACGTGACCGACGCCTCGCTCTTCGTCAACGTCGGAGAGCGGACCAACGTCACCGGCTCGCGCGCATTCGCCCGGCTCGTCCTGGCCGGAGACTACGCCGGAGCGCTCGTCGTCGCCCGCCAGCAGGTCGAGAACGGCGCGCAGGTCATCGACGTGAACATGGACGAGGCCATGCTCGACTCCGAGAAGGCGATGGCCACGTTCCTCAGCCTCGTCGCCGCCGAGCCCGACATCGCCCGGGTGCCGGTCATGATCGACAGCTCGAAATGGAGCGTGCTCGAGGCCGGGCTGAAATGCGTGCAGGGCAAGCCGATCGTCAACTCGATCTCGCTCAAGGAGGGGGAAGAGGAATTCCTGCGTCAGGCGGGCCTCTGCCGCCGCTACGGAGCGGCCGTGGTGGTGATGGCGTTCGACGAGCAAGGGCAGGCCGACAGCCTCGAGCGGCGCATCGGCGTCTGCCGGCGCGCCTACGAGCTGCTGACGCGGCGCGCCGGTTTCCCGGCAGAAGACATCGTCTTCGACCCGAACATCTTCGCCATCGCCACCGGGCTGGAGGAGCACGCGCGCTACGGGATCGACTTCCTCGAGGCGGTCCGCTGGATCCGCGACAACCTGCCGCACGCCAAGGTGTCGGGCGGCGTGTCCAACCTGTCCTTCTCGTTCCGCGGCAACGACGCGGTGCGCGAGGCGATGCACACCGCCTTCCTGTACTACGCCGTGCGCGCCGGCATGTCGATGGGCATCGTCAACGCCGGGCAGCTGGGCGTCTACGAGGAGCTCGCTCCGGAGCTGCGCGAGCGCGTCGAGGACGTGATCTTCAACCGGCGTGCGGACGCCACGGAACGCCTGATCGAGCTCGCGAGCCGGGTGAAGGGCGGCGCGCGCGAGGCCTCGAAGGACGAGGCCTGGCGCGCGGCGGCCGTCGAGGCGCGCCTCACGCACGCGCTGGTGAACGGCATCTCCTCGCACATCGTCGCCGACACCGAGGAGGCGCGGCGCGCACGAGCGCGCCCGATCGAGGTGATCGAGGGCCCGCTCATGGACGGCATGAACCTGGTCGGCGATCTGTTCGGCGCCGGCAAGATGTTCCTGCCCCAGGTCGTCAAGTCCGCCCGGGTGATGAAGCAGGCGGTGGCGCATCTCATTCCCTACATCGAGGCGGAGAAGGCGAGGAGCGGCGAGGCGCCGCGCGCGAAGGGCCGCATCGTCATCGCCACGGTCAAGGGCGACGTGCACGACATCGGCAAGAACATCGTCGCCGTGGTCCTGCAATGCAACAACTACGACGTCGTCAACCTCGGCGTCATGGTCCCGGCGCAGTCGATCATCGAGGCGGCGCAACGGGAGAAGGCGGACGCGGTCGGGCTGTCCGGATTGATCACGCCTTCGCTCGAGGAAATGGCCCACGTCGCGCGCGAAATGGAGCGAGCCGGCTTGAAGCTGCCCTTGCTCATCGGCGGGGCGACCACCTCGCGCGCGCACACCGCGGTGAAGATCGCGCCCAACTACTCCAGCGCCGTGGTCTACGTGCCCGACGCATCGCGCAGCGTTCCCGTGGTGCAGAGCCTGCTGTCGCCGGAGAGCCGGGAGGCCTACCTCGCCCAGGTGCGCGGCGACTACGAGAAGATCCGCCTGCAGCACCGGGACAAGAAGGGCCCCGGGCCGCTGCACGCCATCGCGCAGGCGCGCCAGCTGGGAATGAAGACGGACTGGCAGTCATACGTGCCGCCGGCGCCGGTGCGTCCCGGGATCACCGTGCTGCGCGACTATCCGCTCGCGGAGCTCGTCCCCTACGTCGACTGGGGGCCGTTCTTCCAGGCCTGGGAGCTCTCCGGCGCCTATCCGAAGATCCTCACCGACCCGGTGGTGGGCGAGGCGGCGCGCAAGCTTTTTGCCGAAGGGCAGGAATGGCTTTCACGCATCGTCGCGGAGAAGTGGATCGTCGCCAACGGCGTGCTGGCGATCCACCCGGCCGCCCAGGTTAACGACGACGATATCGAGATCTATCGCGACGAGAGCCGGCGCGAGGTGCTCATGACCTGGCACAACCTGCGACAGCAGAACCACAAGCCCGAGGGCCGCGCCAATCTGTGCCTGTCCGACTTCGTCGCCCCGAAATCGAGCGGCGTGCGTGACTGGATCGGCGCCTTCGCCGTGTCGGCGGGCGGAATCGAGGCACGCGTCGCGGCGCTGGAAGCGGCCCACGACGACTACGGCGCGATCATGGTGAAGGTGCTCGCCGACCGGCTGGCCGAAGCCTTCGCCGAGCGGCTGCATGAGCGCGTACGCCGGGAGTTCTGGGGCTACGCGTCGGAGGAGCGTCTCGGCACCGCCGAGCTCATCGCGGAAACCTATCGCGGCATCCGTCCCGCGCCAGGCTATCCCGCCTGCCCGGATCACGTCGCGAAAGGCGACCTGTTCCGGTTGCTCGACGCCGAACGCAATGCCGGCATGCAGCTCACGGAGTCCTTCGCCATGCTGCCTGCCTCATCGGTCGCGGGCTTCTATCTCTCCCACCCGCAGTCGAGCTATTTCGCCGTCGGCAAGCTTGGCCGCGACCAGGTCTCCGACTATGCGCGACGCCGCGGCATCGGCGTCGCCGAGGCCGAGAAATGGCTCGCGCCCTATCTCGCCTACGAACCGGCGGCGGCGCTGAGCGCGACGCCGCTATAATCGCGCCATGGGTAAAGGCGACAAGCGCACACGGCGCGGCAAGATCTACAAGGGCAGCTACGGCAAGAAGCGGCCGCAGCGCCCCAAGAAGACCAGCAAGCGCGCCTGAGGCCGCTGCTCGCCACCGGGGCGATCCTCGCCGCCGCGGCCGTGGCGCTGGGCGCGTTCGGGGCGCATGGACTCAAGTCCAGGCTGTCCGCCGAAATGCTTGCGGTCTGGGATACGGCCGTCCAGTACCACTTCTGGCACGCCCTCGGCGTGCTCGCCATCGCTCTTGCTGCTGCGCAGCTGCCCGGCGCCTGGGTGCGGGCGGCCGGCTGGCTGCTGGTCGCGGGCACGGCGCTTTTCAGCGGCACCCTCTATGCGCTCGCCCTGGGCGCGCCACGGGCCTTAGGGGCAATCACGCCCGTCGGCGGCACGCTCCTCATCGCCGGCTGGCTCGCCTTCGCCGTCTCGGTCATTTTCTCCAGAACGCCGGCGTAAAAAGCACGAACACGGTGATCAGCTCGAGCCGGCCGAGCAGCATGGCTGCGGTGCAGATCCAGGTCTGGAAGTGGTTGAACCCGGCATAGGTGCCCGCCGGCCCGACGTTGCCCAGTCCCGGCCCGAGGTTGTTGACCGTCGCCGTACTGGCCGAGAACGCCGTGACGAAATCGAGCCCAGTCGCCGTCAGCAGCATCGTGATCGCCGTCATCGTCACCCCGTACACCAGCATGTAGGCAAGCACCGCGAAGATGATCGGGCTTTCGACCACCTGCCCGCCCAGCTTGACCGGGATCAGCGCGCGCGGATGCACCATGCGAGCGAGCTCGCGGAACGCCTGCTGGAACATGAGCAGCGCGCGCATCATCTTGATGCCGCCGCCGGCTGAGAGCGAGCAGGTGCAGAAGGTGCAGAGGAGCAGCATCAGCAGCGCGGCGAAGAGGGGCCAGGCGGCATAGTCGGCGGTCGCATAGCCGGTGGTGGTCGCCACGGACACGACATTGAAGGCCGCATAGCGCAGCGCCGTCGGCAGCTCCGCATAGACGCCGTGCAGAACCAGGTATCCCGCGACGAGCAGGACGCCGGCGCTAACCATGCCGAGAAAGGCGCGGATCTCGGGATCCGCCGCGTAAGGCCGCAGGCTGATGCCGCGCACCGCGAGGAAGTGCGTGCCGAAGTTCATCCCTGCGGCGAGCATGAACACGATGGCCACCAACTCGGCCGCCGCGGAATTGAAATGCGCGAAGCTCGCGTCGTGGCTGGAGTAGCCGCCGAGGCTGACGGTCGAGAAGGCGTGCGTCAGGGCTTCGATCCAGTCCATGCCGGCCAGGGCATAGCCGGTGGCGCACAACGCGGTGAGCAGGGCATAGACGTACCAGAGGCCCTTCGCCGTCTGCGCGATGCGCGGCGTGAGCTGCCTCTCCTTCATCGGCCCGGGGGTTTCGGCCTTGAGCACCTGGCGCCCGCCGACGCCGAGGAGCGGCAGCACTGCGACGGCAAGCACGATGACGCCCATGCCGCCGAGCCACTGCAGCTGCGCGCGCCACAGATTGAGCGAAGGCGGCAGCGCGTCCAGGCCCGAGAGCACCGTCGCCCCGGTCGCGGTCAGCCCGGACATGGCCTCGAAGTAGGCCTCGGTGAACGACAGTCCCGGCAGGTAGATGAGCAGCGGCAGGGTTGCGAAGGCGGGGAGCACCGTCCACACCAGGGTGACGAACAGGAACCCGTCTCGGGTGTGCAGCTCCCGGGGGCTGCGGCGCGTGAGCGTCCACACCAGCGCGCCGGTGAGCGCGGTGAAGAACATCGCTTCCGCGTGGGCGAGCTCGCCGCGGTCGCGCAGCGCAAGCGACACCGCCAGCGGCAGGAGCATGGTGGCGGCAAAGATCATCGTCACCACGCTGACCAGATGGAGCACGACCGGGAAGCGCCTCATGGGCGGCGCGTGCCGGTCACAGGAAGCCGGCGCTGACCTGGAAGAGCTTCTCCACGCGCGGCAGGGTCTTCTTGTCCATGACGAACACGATGACGTGGTCGCCGGCGCGGATCTGCGTGTCATGGTGGGCCATGAGCACGTCCTCGCCCCGCACCACGGCCCCGATCGCCGTTCCCGGCGGCAGCGCGATTTCCTCGATGCGCCGATCGGCGATGCGCGATGACTCGCGGTCGCCGTGCGCGACGGCTTCGAGCGCCTCCGCAGCGCCGCGGCGAAGGCTGTGCACGGCGACGACGTCGCCGCGGCGCACGTGCGCGAGCAGGGTGCCGATCGTGGCCTGCGCGGGCGAGATCGCGATGTCCACCTCGCCCGCCTGCAGCAGGTCGACGTAGGAGCGCCGGTTGATCAGCGCCACCACGCGCCGCGCCCCCATGCGCTTCGCGAGCAGCGAGCTCATGATGTTGTTCTCGTCGTCGTTGGTGACGGCGACGAACAGGTCCATGTCCGCGATGCCCTCGTCCTCGAGCAGCTCCTCGTCGGTCGTATCGCCGGTCAGCACCAGCGCCTTGCCCAGGCGCGCTGCCAGCGCCTCGCAGCGGCGGGTGTTGTGCTCGATGACGCGCACCGAGTAGTCGTGCTCGAGCGCGCGCGCGAGGCGCATGCCGATGTTGCCGCCGCCGGCGATCATGACGCGCCGGACCGGCCGGTCCATCCGCCGCAGCTCGCGCATCACCTCGCGGATGTTGCCCGAGGCGGCGAGGCAGAACACCTCGTCGCCCGCCTCGATCACCGTCTCGCCCTCCGGGACGATGGAGCGGTCGCCACGGAAGATCGCCACGATCCGGGCGTCCAGCGCCGGGTTCTGCGCGCGCAGGTCCTTCAGCTGCCGCCCGACCAGCGGCCCGCCCTTGAAGGCACGCACCGCCACGAGGCTCACCTTGCCGCCGGCGAAGTCGAGCACCTGCAGCGCCTCGGGGAACTCGACCAGCTTGACGATGTAGTCGGTGAGGATCTGCTCCGGGCAGATGGAGAGGTCGACATCGAAGCCGTCTTCGCCCAGTACCTTCTCGTTCGCGAGGTAGTCGGTGGCGCGTATGCGGGCGATGCGCCGCGGCACGTTGAACATGCGTGCGGCGAGCCGGCAGGCCACCAGGTTCGTCTCGTCGGACTGGGTCACGGCGATCAGCAGGTCGGCATCGTCGATGCCGGCCTCGACGAGCACCGATGGGTGCGCGCCGCTGCCGGTGACGGTGCGCAGGTCGAGCCGGTCCTGCAGCGCGCGCAGGCGCTTGGCGTCGATATCGACGATCGTCAGGTCGTTCTGTTCCGAAACCAGGCTCTCCGCGACCGAGCTGCCGACCTGGCCGGCGCCGAGGATGACGATCTTCATTCTTCGCGCCGGCCGACGGGCAGGCCGAGCGCCTTGAGCTTCCGGTACAGATGCGTGCGCTCGAGGCCGGAGCGCTCGGCGACGCGCGACATGCTGCCGTGCTCGCGGGCGAGGAGGTGCTCGAAATACACCCGCTCGAACGCCTCGCGCGCCTCGCGATAGGGCCGGTCGAAAGCGACCTCGGGAAGCGCTCCCGGCCCGCCGCGCGTCGCCATCACCCGCTCGACGTCCTCCAGCTGGATCTCTTCCTCGAGTGCCGTGAAGGCAAGATCCTTCACCACGCCCTCGAGCTCCGCGAGGTTGCCCGGCCAGGCGTGGTGGCGCAACGCGTTGAGGGCGGCGATGGCCATGCGTCGCGGCGGGCAGGCGCGCGCCTCGACGAGTTGCGCGAGCATCAGCTGCGCGAGGTCGGGGATGTCCTCGGCGAACTCGCGCAGCGCCGGAATGCGGAACGTCAGCTCCGCGAGGCGCCCCGCCAGCTCGGCGTCGAAATCGTGCTTCTCGGCGAGACTGCGCGGGTCGACGGGCGAAAAGCAGACCACCCGCATCTTGTGCTTGTCGGCACGCGCCAGCAGGAACTCGAGGTTGCGCTGCTCGCCGCGCCCCAGCCGGCTCAGGTCCGGCAGGAACAGGATGCCGCCCGACGCCTTGGCGAGCAGCTCCGAGGGCGGCTCGGCAAGGTGCTCCGCACCGGACAGGAAGGCCGCCGCGGGCGCCGCGAGCAGGCGCGCGAAAAGCTCGGGCCGCATGCCGCGCTCTCCGCGCAGCATGAGCGGCGCCGCGGACTGCGCGAGCTGCGCCATGCGCTTCTTTGCCTCGGCGAGCGCCGGGGACCGGCCGAGCGCTGTCAGCGCGAGCCGCGGCGCCGCCGCGGCCTCCGGGCTGCGCAGCGCGCGCTTCACGGTGGCGAGCAGCCGCTGCAGGGCCACCGGCTTCTCCAGGAAATCAAGCGCGCCGATGCGCGTCGCCTCGACGGCCGTCTCGATGGTGCCGTGGCCCGACATCATCACCACCGGCATCGTCAGCTGCCCGCTCGCCGCCCATTCCTTGAGCAGGGTAATGCCGTCGGTGTCCGGCATCCAGATGTCGAGCAGGACGAGGTCCGGCCGGCCGCGCTCGCGCAGGCGGCGCGCGTCGCCGGCGCTCTCGGCGAGCAGCACCTGGTGGCCCTCGTCCGCGAGGATCTCGGAGAGCAGCTCGCGGATGCCGATCTCGTCGTCGACGACCAGGATCTGCGCCATGCGCTACGCCGCCTTCGCCAGGGGCAGCAGCACGCTGACCGACGCACCGCGGCTCGGCCGGTTCTCGATCGCGACGCTGCCGTGGTGCTCGTCGATGATCTTCTTCACGATGGCGAGCCCCAGCCCGGTGCCGCGCGGCTTGGTCGTGACGTAGGGCTCGAAGATGCGGGCCATGAGCTCCTCCGGGAAACCGCCGCCATTGTCCGATACGGCGAGCCGCACGCCCTCGCCGTCAAGCTCGGTGCGCACCTCGATCGCCGGGCTCGCCGCGCCGGCACGGGCATTCTCGAGCGCGTCCTGGGCGTTCTGCACGAGGTTGTGGATGACCTGCCGGATCTGGGCCCCGTCGGCCCACACCGGCGGCAGGCCCTCCGCCAGGCGCTTCGCGACCGGCACCCCCGAGCCCTCGTACAGGGCGAGCACCTCGCTGACCAGCGCGTTGAGGTCGAGCCGCCCGGGGGCGGGCGCGGGCAGGCGGGCGTAATCGCCGAAATCGTCCACCATCGCCTTGAGAGCCGCCACCTGGCTGATGATGGTCTGCGTCGCCCGCCGCAGGGTTTCCGATTCCTCGCGCGAGAGGCGCTCGGCGAGCTTCATCTCGAGGCGCTCGGCGGAGAGCTGGATGGGCGTCAGGGGATTCTTGATTTCGTGCGCCAGCCGCCGCGCCACTTCCGCCCAGGCCGTGGCGCGCTGCGCCTGGATGAGCTGCGTGATGTCGTCGAACACCACGACGTGACCTCCGCCCGTGGCGCGCGGCAGGCGGCCGCCGCGCGCGTGCAGCGTCTTCGCGCCGAGCTGCAGCTCGAGCTGCCAGTCCCTGTCGCCGTGCTCGAGGAAATGGCCGCGCATGCGCTCGGCGAAGGCCTCGAGCTCCCCGGCCAGGATCGCCGTGGCGCCGTTGTTCGAGATCGAAAGGCGCAGCTCGTGGTCGAACACCAGCACGCCGGCGGACAGGTGGGCGAGGATGTTCTCCAGGCGCACCTTCGCCGCCTCGAGGTCGACGCGATTCGCCTCCACGACCCGCCGCGCGTCATCCAGCTGACGCGTCATCGAGTTGAAGGACTCGGTCAGCACCCCGAGCTCGTCGCGGCTGGTCACCGCCGCCCGGCGGCTGAAGTCGCCGCGCGCGACCGCCTGCATCGCCTGTGCGAGGGCGGCGAGCGGGTCGGCCAGAAGGCTGGACTGCGTGACCGCCACGGCGATCGCCACGAACAGCGCCATCAGCAGCGCGAAGGTCAGCGTGACGAGGTAGATTCGCTGCAGCCCCTGGCGCGAGATAGCCAGCTCGCGATAGTCGCGGTAGGCCGCCTCTACTGCCTCTGCATTGCGCGCGAAGCTCGCCGGCACGCCCGCGCGCAGCTGCAGGAAGCGCGCCTCGTCCGGCAAGCGGGTGATGTCGACGGGGACCACGACGCGCAGCGCGAGCGGGCGTCCCGCCGGGGCATCGATCGCGGTGAAGCCGCGGTTCGTGCGCGCCTGCCGCAGGCTCTGGCTGTCGGGCAGATCGGGGACGAGCTTGGAGATGTCCTCGCTCGCGCTTGCCAGCAGGCGCCCGCCCCCGGTCACCAGCACCGCCTCCTGCACGCCCGCCTGGGCGCGCAGCCGCTCGAGCTGCGCGGCGACCTGCGGCGCCGGGCGATCGGCGAGCTCCAGCGCCATGGCGCGCGCCTTGACCTGGAGCTCCAGGCTCATTTGATCGATCGCCTGCTGCGCGAGGTTGATGCCGCCTTCGAGCGCCGCGTCCACTTTCACGTCGAACCAAGACTCGATCGAGCGCGTAAGGAACTGCACCGAAACCGCGTAGACGATCAGCCCGGGGAGCACCGCGAGCGCGGCGAAGCGCAGGAGCAGGCGCAGCGTCAGCCGGCTGCCGAAGACGCGCGCGCGGTAGCGGCGGGCCATCGCGAGAAGCTGGAAAGCGACCAGGCCGGCGAGCAGGCCGGCAAGCGCCGCGTTGAGAAGGAGAATCAGCGGGTAGTGCCGCGCGAACAACGAAGTGTCGCCGCTCGCCGTCGCGAGCAGGAACAGGCCGACCGCCGCGACCACGCCGCCGACGATGAGCAGGAGCTTCATCGCGCCGCCTCGCGCGCGCGGCTCTCCACCGGCGCCGGCAGGTGGCGCGGCGAGCGCAGCGTGAACCGCTTCCAGGGGGACTCGAGCTGCAGGTCGGGACTGGTGAGCGCGCTCAGCTGGAACGGCTTGGGCAGCAGCGTGACCTCCAGGCGCATGCGCACCGCCGCCTGGTAGTCCGTATCGGCGAAGCTCACGGTGCGATCGAGCACGAGCCAGTTGCGCACGCGCATCAGTCCTTGGAGCGCTTCCTCGAGCGTTGCGTACGTTTGCTGCAGCGGCCCGGTCGCGAGCCGGTACTGCCGCGTCAGCGCATGATAGGACAGACCGAGCTGCAGGCGCCGGGACGCGGTGTTCTCGTCGAACCAGTACCAGCGCTGGCGCGTCAGCTCGAAATCGACGCTGAAATACAGCGGCACGCCGTTGGCGACCATGTCGGCCAGGCGCGGGCTGAGCTCGAAGGAGAAATCCGCATCGAGGACCATGCCTTCCTCGCCGGCGCGAAGCGCAAGGTCGCGCACCTCGATGCCGTCGCCACGGGCAATGCCCGCGCCCGCCGCCAGCGCGAGGCATGCGAGCACGTAGGCGACGCGTCGCATCGCGCCGCCGATCACGCCTGCTTCTGCAGCAGGGCGTAAAAAAAGCCGTCGTGCTCGGCGTCCGGCAACCACTGCGCCCGGCTGCCATCGGGCAACGCGAGGCGCCGCACGCCGGGCGCGCGAGGGGCAAAGGCGTCGATCACCGCTTCGTTTTCCTGCGCGAATACCGAGCAGGTGACATACAGCAATTTACCACCCGCGCCGAGCACGCGCCAAAGCGCCGAGAGGATCTCCACCTGGCGCGCCGCGAAAGCGGGCAGGTCGCTGGAGCGCCGCAGCCATTTGACGTCAGGATGGCGCCGCGCCACCCCCGAGGCGCTGCAGGGCACATCGGCAAGAATGCGCTCGAACGGCATGCCGTCCCACCAGTCGGCCACGCAGGTGCAGTCCGCCGGTCGCACTTGCGCGCTCAGCCCGAGTCGTTCGAAGTTGCGCCGCATGCGCTCGCAGCGCGCCGGGTCGGCGTCCAGGGCCGTGAGGCTGACGTCGGCGCTCTCGAGGATATGCGCAGCCTTGCCTCCCGGCGCGGCACACGCATCGAGCACGCGCTGCCCGGCCGCGAGATCGAGGCACGGCGCAGCGCGCTGGGCGCCCGCATCCTGCACCGACACCTGGCCCGCCTCGAACCCCGGCAGCCGGCTGACCGGGACCGGATGCGACAGAAGCAGCGCATGGTCGCCGACGCGGCGCGAGGCGATGCCGCCGGCGTCGAGCCGCGCCTGATAGTCGGCCGTGTCGGCACGGCGCCGATTGACGCGCAGGCACATCGGCGGGTGCGAGTTGCCCGCTTGCAGCGCCGCTTCCCAGTGCCCGGGCTGGTCGCGCTGCAGCGCGTCGATCCACCAGCGCGGATGCTGGTAGCGGGCCTCGACATCGGCGCGTATGCGCGATTCGAGCGATTGGCGTTGTCTGACGAACCCGCGCAACAGCGCATTCACGTATCCCTTCGCGGGCCAGCGCTCAAGCAGCCCGCAGGCCCTCACGGCCTGGTCGACCACGGTGTAGTCCGCGTAGCGCCCGGACTCGAGCGCGTAAAGCGAGCACCAAAGAAGCGCCTCGACCAGCCGATCCGACTGCTCGCGCCGCGAAAGCGCGCGCACGATCGCCTGCATTCTTCCGTAGCGTCGCAGCGTGCCGTGCGTGAGGTCGATCAGCATCGCCCGCGGGGTACCGCCGGCCGCGCCGAATCTTTCCAGTTCGTCGGCGAGGCTTTTCCCGGCAGCGACTTCTGCGACGGCCTGCGCCGCGTCGCGCAACGCAGGGGCAAGGGCGAAGGAGCCCTTCACCCGAGGCGCATCCCAGCCTCGAGCGCATGTCCGCGCAGGAACTCGTGCGCCGCCATTCGCCGGCCGCCGGGACGCTGTACCTCGTCGATGGCGAGCGCCTGCTCGCCGCAGGCCACGAGGAGCGAAGCGCCGGTCTCGAGGAGCGTGCCCGGCGACCCGCGACCGGCTGCGATCCGTGCCTGCCACACTTTCAGTGCCTCGCCGCCCACCCGGGTCACTGCGCCGGGAGACGGCCTGAAGGCCCGGACGGCGCGCTCGAGCTCGGCCGCGGGCCTCGTCCAGTCGAGCGCCGTCTCGTCTTTGCGGATCTTCGCCGCATAGGTCGCGCCCGCGTACGCTTGCGGGACGGCGCGCAGCTGCTCCTGCGGCAGCTGCGCCAGCACGGCCACGATCTCCTCCGCCCCCAGGTCGGCAAGCTTGTCGTGCAGGCTACCGGCGTCATCGTCCGGGCCGATGGGAACAGCGCGTCGTGCGAGCACCGGTCCGGTATCGAGTCCGGCATCCATCTGCATGATGGACACGCCCGTTTCGCGGTCACCCGCGAGCAATGCGCGCTGGATCGGGGCCGCGCCGCGCCAGCGCGGCAGGAGAGAAGCGTGGATATTGAGCGCACCGCGCGGCGCGATGTCCAGCACCACCTGCGGAAGGATGAGCCCGTAAGCAGCGACGACCACCGCCTCGGGCGCGGCGGCCCGGATTCGTTCAATCGCTTGCGCGGACTTCAGCGTCTCGGGCTGGAAAACCTGCAGCCCTCGGGACTGCGCGAGAGCCTTTACCGCACTCGGGACCGGACGCAGGCCACGGCCGCTCGGACGGTCGGGCTGGGTGAGGACCAGACTGACCTCGTGCCCGGCGTCGAGCAGGCGCAGGAGCGCCCGCTCAGCGAATCGCGGTGTGCCGGCAAAGACGAGGCGCAGGTAGAAAGTCGATCAGGCCGACTTACGCTGCTGCTTGGCGAGCTTGGCTCGGACGCGCTGCTGCTTCAGCTGCGAAAGGTACTCGATGAATACCTTGCCCTGCAGATGATCCATCTCGTGCTGGATGCAGACTGCCAGCAAGCCTTGCACATCCAGAGTGAAAGCTTTCCCGTTCTGGTCAAAGGCGCGGACCTTCACCCGCTCCGCCCGGGGCACGAGCTCGTAGATGCCCGGCACCGAGAGGCAGCCCTCTTCGATATCGGATTCGCCGATCGCATCGACGATCTCGGGGTTGACCAGGACCACGAGCGAATCACGGCGCTCGGAGACGTCGACCACGATCACCTGCTTGTGGACGTCGACCTGGGTCGCGGCCAGACCGATGCCGGGGGCGGCGTACATCGTTTCCGCCATGTCGGCGACCAGCTTTTTCAGGCCGTCATCGAAGACGGTGACCGGCGCCGCCAGCTTGTGCAGGCGCGCATCGGGGTATCGGAGGATGTTCAAAAGCGCCATCTTGGGCCGGATTTACTTGCGAATTGAATAGATTATGTGGACAATCTCAGGCAGCGTATAAGCTCTGAAGCCTTTGTGCTACATTGGGGTAGACAAATCGAAATTCCAGCCGGTCCAGGAAGCCGCAAAAGGGACGGGGTCACCATGGTCCAGCAATTCTGTAAGTGTATCACAGTGCTCAGTTTCTTCCTCCTGGCGGGGGGAGTCCACGGGCAGGCGCCAACGGCACCCCTCACCCTTAAGCCTGACGCGCCAGACCGTTACGTCGTGGTACCGGGCGATACCCTCTGGGGGATTTCCCAGCGCTATACCGATTCGCCGTGGCGCTGGCCGGAGCTTTGGGGGCTCAACCGCGAACAGATCCGCAATCCACACTTGATTTACCCCGGTTACGTAATCGTACTGGATCGCGCCCGAGGCACCTTGTCCATCGGCGGCACGGAAACGACGCCGACGACCCCCACCACGACCGCAGCCCCCGGGGCTGTCAAGCTCGGCCCGCGCATTCGCGTCGAGTCGCTCGCGCGGCAGGAAATCCCGAGCATTCCGTCCGCCCTGATCGAACCCTTCCTGACGCGCCCGCTGGTCGTCGAGCCCGGCGGCCTGGACAAAGCGCCGACCATCGTCGCCACCCAAGCCGATCGCGTGATCCTGGCGACCGGAAACTCGGCCTATGTTCGAGGCATCGGCGCCTCGAACGAGGAGAGCTGGTACGTCTATCGCCAGGGCGGCCCCTTGGTCGACCCCGACACGAACCAGACGCTCGCCTATGAAGCCATCTACCTCGGCACGGCGCAACTGACACGCCCCGGCGATCCGGCCACCGTTGTTCTGACCAGCGCCGTCCAGGAAGTCGGCGCCGGCGACAAGCTGGTCGCCGCCGGAAAACCGCAGCCGATTACCTATGCGCCGCATGCGCCCGACTCGCAGATCCGCGGTCGCGTGATCTCGATCTACGGCGGGCTCGGCAAGGTCGGCGAAGCCGGTCCCCATGCAATCATCAGCATCAACCGCGGCCGCGCCGACAAGATCGAGGTCGGCCACGTACTCGCGCTCTACAATCTGGGCGGCACTGTTCGCGATGTGACCAAGGCGGCGAATGCACCAGACGCTCGCATCAAGCTGCCCGACGAGCGCGCCGGACTTGCGTTTGTGTTTCGCGTCTTCGACCGGGTATCCTACGCGCTGGTCATGAACATCACGAGGCCTGTCAGCCCTCTGGATGTGGTTCAGACGCCATAACCACAAGCCGCGGGCATCCGCCGCCCGCAGTTCGCCTCCCGCATGACGCCCGACCCCGGGCTGGCGAGCTGGCTGCAGCTCACGCTCACCCCCGGGCTCGGCGCTTCGACCATCCGCAAGCTGTTGCGGCAGTTTGGCCTGCCGCAGTTGGTCATCGCAAGAAAGCACGAGCTGGCCGCGTACGCAGGCCCTGAAACGCTGCAAGCACTGCATTCCGAAGCAGTGCAGGCCCAAGTCGATCGCGCGCTGCGCTGGGCAGGCGAGCGCGGGCATTTCATCGTGACCCTCGCAGACGAACTCTACCCGCGTGCCCTGCTCGAGATCGCCGACCCGCCATCCTTGCTCTACGCGCGCGGCCGCATCGAGCTGTTGCAGCGCAGCTGCCTCGCGATCGTCGGCAGCCGGAATGCCACCGCCCAGGGCGAAAGCAACGCCGCAGCCTTTGCGAAGGCGCTGAGCAATGCCGGCCTCACGGTCGTCTCCGGGCTGGCGATCGGCATCGATGCCGCCGCACACCGCGGCGGCCTCGAGGGCGCCGGGTCCACGATCGCGGTACTCGGTACCGGAATCGATGTCCTCTACCCCAAGCGCAACTTCGAGCTGGCCGAGCGCATCTCCACCCACGGATTGCTGCTGTCCGAGTTCCCCCTCGGAACCGGGCCGGTCGCAGGCAACTTTCCGCGCCGCAACCGGCTCATCAGCGGCCTCTCGCAGGGATGCCTGGTGGTCGAGGCAGCCGTTGCGTCAGGCTCGCTGATTACCGCGCGCTCGGCCGCGGAACAAGGTCGCGACGTCTTCGCCATCCCGGGCTCGATTCACTCGCCGCTGTCCAAGGGGTGCCACGCCCTGATCAAGTCGGGCGCAAAGCTCGTGGAATCCGCCGAGGACGTCCTTGCGGAGTTGTCGGGTTTTCGGGCGAGTGGCTACGCGTCAACCACCGGTGGCGAGGCGTTGCCCGGCACGAACGGCGCTTCGGGCCTGCTCGCGCACATGGGCCACGATCCGGTCGACGTGGATTCCCTTTGCGCGCGGGCGGGGATGTCGGCCGAGCAGGTGGCCTCCGAGCTTCTGCGTCTCGAGCTCGAAGGCCGGGTCGCGGCGTTGCCCGGGGGGCTGTACCAGCGGCTCGAGAAGAGGCAGTCAGGGTAAACCCTATGCCGGTTACGGCGTTATAGAAAAGGGAGGCCTTATGTACGACATCTTCGTGTTCCTGTTCGAGAACTGCCAGCAGGCCGAACTCGCGTATGACCGAGAAAGGGTGGCAAAGAAGCTCTCCGCGGCGGGGTTCGAGGATTCGGACATCAGCGAGGCTCTGCACTGGCTTGCCGGCGTGCTGCGCGCGGCGCCTGCGGCGGCGTGCCCGCTGCCCGACGCGCGGACCAGCTTTCGCGCCTTCGCGCCGCGAGAGCTGGCGAAGCTCGACGTGGAATGCCGCGGCTTCCTGCTGACGCTCGAGCACTCCGGCATCCTCACGCCGCAGACTCGCGAGCTCGTCCTCGAGCGATCGCTCGCCGCCTCGGGCCAGACCCTGACGCTCGAGCAGCTCAAGCTCATCGTGCTGATGGTGCTCTGGAACCAGCAGACACCGACGAGCCGGCTCCTCGCCGAGGATTTGTTCACCGCCGCGAACGCCCGACTCCCGAACTAGGGCCTCGCGCGCGCACGCGCACGCGAGCGGTGATTCCCGCAGTGCCGGTTGAACCTGCTTGCGGTTTGCACTTATCATCTGCGGCCTTTCGCGCTGCATGGCCAAGAAGCTCATCATTGCCGAGAAACCGTCGGTCGCGGGCGACATCGCTCGCGCCCTCGGTGACTTCACGCGCAAAGGCGACTACTACGAGAGCGACGAATACGTGCTGTCGTCGGCAGTCGGACATCTGCTCGAGCTCGTCCTACCCGAGGAATACGACGTCAAGAAGGGCAAGTGGTCGTTTGCCCGTCTGCCGGTCATTCCGCCGCATTTCGACCTGTCGCCGATCGAGAAGAGCCAGAACCGCCTGAACCTCCTGCTGCGGCTCATCAAGCGCAAGGACGTCACTGCACTCGTCAACGCCTGCGACGCGGGGCGCGAGGGTGAGCTGATCTTCCGCTACCTGGTGCAGCACGCTCGCGCGAAGAAGCCGATCGAGCGGTTGTGGCTGCAGTCAATGACCCAGCAGTCCATCCGCGACGGCTTCTCCAAGCTGCGCCCCGACCGGGAGTTGCTGCCACTCGCGGACGCGGCCAAGAGCCGCTCGGAGGCCGACTGGCTGGTCGGTATCAACGGAACGCGCGCGATGACCGCCTTCAATTCGAAGGAAGGGGGCTTCTACCTCACCACGGTGGGCCGCGTGCAGACGCCCACGCTGGCAATCCTTGTGGAGCGTGAAGACAAGATCCGCGCCTTCACGGCGCGCGACTACTGGGAAGTGCACGGCCGCTTCGGCGCCAAGGCCGGCGAGTACCCTGGACGATGGTTCGATCCGGCCTTCAAGAAGGATGACGACGGCGAGCGCAGGCCCGAGCGCATGTGGGACGCCGCGCAGGCCGCCGCGGTCGTGGCGGCCTGCCGCGGGAGGAAGGGCGTCGCCACGGAGGAAACCAAGCCGGCCACGCAGCTCTCGCCGCTCCTGTTCGATCTGACGAGCCTGCAACGTGAGGCGAACGGCCGTTTCGGCTTTCCCGCTCGGATGACGTTGTCGCTCGCCCAGGCGCTCTACGAGAAGCACAAGGTCCTCACCTACCCGCGCACCGATTCGCGCGCGCTCCCCGAGGATTACCTCGCCACGGTGAAGGACACGCTGAAGAGCCTGGGCGAAACCGGCGCATTCTCCAAATTCGCGAAGCAGATCCTCAAGCAGGGCTGGGTCAAGCCCAACAAGCGCATCTTCGACAATACGAAGATCTCGGATCACTTCGCCATCATTCCGACGCTGCAGCTGCCCAAGCATCTGAACGAGGCCGAAAGCAAGCTGTACGACCTCGTGGTGCGACGCTTCCTCGCGGTGTTTTACCCGGCGGCGGAGTATCTGCAGACCACGCGTATTACCCGCGTCGGCGAGCACCAGTTCAAGACGGAAGGGCGCGTGCTGCAGAACGCGGGATGGCTCGCGGTATATGGGCGGGCGGCGGGCGAGGATGCCCAAGGCCTGCCGCCGATCGAGCCGGAGGAGCGCGTCGGCGTGCTGGAGGTCAGCGAGCAACTGCACCAGACGAAACCGCCGCCGCGGTACACCGAGGCCACGCTGCTCTCGGCGATGGAGGGCGCCGGCAAGCTGGTCGAGGACGATGAACTGCGGGCGGCCATGGAAGCGAAGGGCCTGGGCACGCCGGCGACGCGCGCCGCGATCATCGAGGGCCTGCTCCGCGAGGAGTACATCAATCGCGAAGGCCGGGAGCTCGTTCCCACGCCCAAGGCCTTTTCGCTCATGTTCGCCCTGCACATGCTGCATATCGTGGAGCTCGCCTCGCCCGAGCTCACCGGGGAATGGGAGCATAAACTCAAGCTGATCGAGGCCGGCAAGCTGACGCGCGAGGAGTTCATGAAGCAGATCAGCGCGCTGGTGAAGAAAGTCGTCACCATCATCAAGACCGGCGAGATTCCCGACGTGGTGTACGCCACCGTGCCGGCGCCCTGCCCCAAGTGCGGCGGCGTCGTGCAGGAGAACTACCGCAAGTTCCAGTGCCAGAAGTGCGACTTTGCGATCTGGAAGGTCACCTCGGGCCGGGAATGGTCGCCCGAGGAGATCGCCGAGCTGATCACCAAGCGCTCGATAGGACCGTTGACCGGCTTTCGCAGCCGGCAGGGCAAGCCCTTCAGCGCCGTGCTACGCATGACCGACGAGCTGAAGGTGGAGTTCGACTTCGGGCAGGCCTCCGGCGAAGGCGAGGAAGCGCCGGACTTCAGCGGCCAGGAGCCGCTCGGCGGCTGCCCCAAGTGCGGCGCTCGCGTCTACGAGCACGGCATGGCCTATACCTGCGAAAAGGCCGTCGGTCCGCAGCGCAACTGCGACTTCCGCTCCGGCCGCATGATCCTGCAGCAGCCCATCGAGCGCGAGCAGATGAAAAAGCTGCTGGCCACGGGGCGCACGGACCTGCTGACCGCTTTCGTGTCGAAGAAAGGCCGCCGCTTCAAGGCCTTCCTGGTCAAGCAGCCCGACGGCAAGATCGGCTTCGAGTTCCAGGCGCGCCCGGCCAAGGACAAGCCCGGGGAGGACAAACCTACACGTCGAGGTTCCGAACGCCGAGCGCGTTCGACTCGATGAAGGCGCGGCGAGGCTCCACCTCGTCTCCCATCAGCTTGGTGAAGATCTCGTCGGCGGCGATGCCGTCGTCGATCTGCACCCGCAGCAAGCGCCGGGTCTGCGGATCCATGGTGGTTTCCCAGAGCTGCTCGGGGTTCATCTCTCCCAGTCCCTTGTAGCGCTGCAGGGACATCGACTTCTCGACCTCGCCGAGCAGCCATTTCATGGCTTCGGCGAAGTCCCGCACCGGCTGCTTGCGCTCGCCGCGCTGCACGTAGGCGCCCTCGGCGATGAGTCCGCGCAGCATTTCCGCGGTCTGCCGGATCTGCGCATAGTCCCCGGAGTGGACGAACTCGGTGTCGACCGCGCTCATGCGCACATTGCCGTGCCGCGTGCGCTCGATGCGAATCTGGTAGCGCTCGGTCTTCTGGTCGAAGTGCGGCGCGACCGCGATGCCGCTGGCGCCGATCGCGGCTTCGAGTGCTTCGGCGGCCGCCTCGGCGGTGTCTCGCCGCGCCAGGTCGATCTGCACGCCGCGCAGGATCGCTTGCAGCACTTCGCGGTCGATGAGTCGCGACACGCGCTCGATGACCGCCTCCGAAAGCAGATAGGACTTGGCGAGCTCGGCGAGCACGTCGCCGGCGATGGCTTCACGCCCGCCGCCCGGGTGCAGGGCGGCATCGACCAGCGCCTGCTTGAGCATGAAGGCATTGAGCTCGTGCTCGTCCTTGAGGTAGCGCTCCTCCCTGCCGAGCTTCGCCCGGTACAGCGGCGGCTGGGCGATGTAGATATGGCCGCGCTCGACCAGCTCGAACATCTGGCGATAGAAGAAGGTGAGAAGCAGCGTGCGGATGTGCGAGCCGTCGACGTCCGCGTCGGTCATGATGATGATGCGGTGGTAGCGCAGTTTCTCGACGTTGTACTCTTCCTTGCCGATGCCGCAGCCAAGCGCCGTGATCAGCGTCGCGATCTCCGCGGAGGACAGCAGCTTGTCGAAGCGGGCACGCTCGACGTTGAGAATCTTGCCCTTGAGCGGCAGGATGGCCTGGAAGCGCCGGTCGCGCCCCTGCTTGGCGGAGCCGCCGGCAGAATCGCCTTCCACGAGGTAGAGCTCGCATTTCGCCGGGTCGCGCTCCTGGCAGTCGGCAAGCTTCCCTGGCAGCCCCATCGAGTCGAGCACGCCCTTGCGGCGCGTCATCTCCCGCGCCTTGCGCGCGGCCTCCCGGGCGCGCGCGGCCTCGACGATCTTGGAAGTGAGCAGGCGCGCGTCCGCGGGCCGCTCGGCGAGATACTCGCGCAGACGCTCCGCCACGATCTCTTCGACCACCGGCCGCACCTCGGAGGACACCAGCTTTTCCTTGGTCTGCGAGGAGAACTTCGGCTCCGGAACCTTGACGGAGAGGACGCAGGCCAGGCCTTCGCGCATGTCATCCCCGGTGGTCTCGACCTTGGCCTTCTTCGCCAGCTCGATCTCCTCGATGTACTTGTTCAACACCCGCGTCATGGCGGCGCGCAGCCCGGTCAGGTGCGTGCCGCCGTCTTTCTGCGGGATGTTGTTGGTAAAGCAGAGCACGCTCTCCTGGTACGAGTCGTTCCACTGCATCGCCACCTCGACAGTGATGCCGTCTTTCGTGCCATGCCCGATGAAGACGTTGGGGTGGAGGATGTTCTTGGCGCGATTCATGTACTCGACGAAGCCCTTCACGCCGCCGGCGAAGGCGAAGTTCTCCTCCTTCGCGACGCGCTGGTCGATGAGGACGATCTTCACCCCGTTGTTCAGGAACGAAAGCTCGCGCAGCCGCCGCGCCAGGATGTCGTAGTGGTAGTCGACGTTGCCGAATACTTCCTTGGAGGCGAGAAAATGCACCTCCGTGCCGCGGCGCTCGCTCGCGCCGGCCACCTTGAGCGGCGCGACGGCGACGCCGTCGCGGAATTCCATCTGGTGGACATGCCCGTCGCGCCACACGGTGAGGCGCAACCACTCCGACAGCGCGTTCACCACCGACACGCCGACGCCGTGAAGCCCTCCGGAAACCTTGTAGCTGTTCGAATCGAACTTCCCGCCGGCGTGGAGCTCGGTGAGGACGATCTGGGCGGCGGAGCGCTTGAGCTCGTCCTCTTCCATGATGCCGGTGGGGATGCCGCGTCCGTTGTCACGCACCGAGATCGAGTTGTCGGTATGGATGGTGACGGCGATCTCGTCGCAGTAGCCGGCCAGGGCTTCATCGACCGAGTTGTCGACCACCTCGAACACCATGTGATGCAGCCCGGTGCCGTCGGAGGTGTCACCGATGTACATGCCCGGGCGCTTGCGCACCGCCTCAAGGCCCTTCAGGACCTTGATCGCATCCGAGCCGTAGTCGTTGGCGTCAGGCAACTGGCGTTCCGGTTCTCCCACCCTCAGATCCTCATCGGCATGACGACGTACTTGAAGTCCTTTTCCGTGGCATAGCTGATCAGCGCGCTCGACGACGCATCGCCGAAGGCGCATTCCACCTCCGCGCCCGCCACGTTGTTGAGGACATCGAGCAGGTAGTTGACGTTGAAGCCGATGTCGAGCGCATCGCCCGCGTACTTCACCTCGAGCTCCTCATGTGCCTCCTCCTGCTCGGCGTTCGAGGAGACGATACGCAGCGCCCCGTCCGCCAGCACCCAGCGCACGCCCCGGAACTTCTCGTTGGAGAGGATGGCGGCGCGCAGCAAGGCTTGCCGCAGGGGCTCACGGCCGACCTGCAGACGGTTCTTGTGCTGGGTCGGAATGACCCGCGTGTAGTCCGGGAACTTGCCGTCGATGAGCTTCGAGACGAGCTCCACGGTGCCGAACTTGAAGGCGGCTTGCGTCGCGGCCAACTCGATGCTCACCTCGTCATCGACGTCGGCCAGGAGCTTGGTCAGCTCCAGCACGGTCTTGCGCGGCACGATCACCTCCTGCCGGGGCAGCTCGCCGCCGAGCTTCGCCGAAGCGAAGGCGAGGCGATGGCCGTCCGTCGCGACCAGCTTGAGCTGGCCTTCCTCGACGACGGTCAGCAGCCCGTTCAGGTAATAGCGGATGTCCTGCTGCGCCATCGCATACTGCACCAGCCCGAGCAGACGCCGCAGCGCCTTTTGGCTCAGGCTGAAGCGCGCGGCTTGTCCGGTCGGCTTGGCCAGGCGCGGAAAATCCTCCGCGGGCAGCGTTTGCAGCGTAAAGCGGCTTCTGCCGGCCTTGACCAGCAGGCGCTTGTCCTGCTGCTGCAGCGTCACCTCGGCGCCATCGGGGAGCGCGCGCAGGATGTCGAGCAGCTTTCTCGCGCCGACGGTGACCGCTCGCGCCTCGCCGGTGACCGGAACGGCGGTGCGCGCGGTGATCTGGATCTCGATATCCGTGGCAAGGAAGGACAGGACCTCGTCCGCGCTGTCGAGCAGCACGTTCGACAGGATCGGCAGGGTATGGCGGCGCTCGATGATGCCGCTGACGGCCGAAAGCGCCTCCAGGATCTCGTCTCGCTTTGCTTTAATCATTGTTCTTTACCTTAGTACTTAGTAGTAGCTAATAAGGGCGGCCGGCGCGCGGGATAAGTCGGAAAAGACTGCGGCATCCATGCCTTGTGCCGGTTTGGCGAGCGGGGAAACCTGTGGAACGTTTGTGCATCGCTGTGGACAGTTGTGCCGGCCAGCCAGGGCGCGCGCCTTACCCACAGCTTGCTCATGACCGACGCACAGCTTCTTCTTCAATCTGCTCACCCTTTCAGCACCTGCTCGAGCACGAGGTAGTCGCGGTTGAGCGCGCTGTCGTGCGTGCGCAGGCTGGCAATGGTGCGGCACGCATGCAGTACGGTGGTGTGATCGCGATTGCCGAACGCCTCGCCGATCTCCGGCAGACTCATCTGCGTGAGGTCCTTGGCGAGCGCCATGGCGACCTGGCGCGGGCGCGCGAGGTTGCGGCTGCGCTTCTTCGAATGCATGTCCGAGACCTTGATCTTGAAGTACTCGGCGACGGTCTTCTGGATGCCCTCGACGCTGACCTGACGGCTGTTCAGGTTGAGGATGTCGCGCAGAGCTTCCTTGGCCAGGTCGAGCGAAAGCTCGCGACCGGTGAAGCGCGCAAAGGCGAGCACTTTCTTCAAGGCACCCTCGAGCTCGCGCACATTGGACCGGATGTGCTTGGCGATGAAAAAGGCGATTTCCTCGCTCAGCCCCACCGATTCCGCCTCCGCCTTTTTCAGCACGATGGCGACGCGCATCTCGAGCTCCGGCGGCTCGATCGCGACGGTCAGGCCCCAGCCGAAGCGCGAGATCAGGCGCTCCTCCATGCCGGCGATTTCCTTCGGGTACGTATCGCAGGTGATGACGATCTGCTTGTGCGCCTCCACCAGGGCGTTGAAGGCGTAGAAGAACTCCTCCTGCGTGCGGCCCTTGTTGGAGAAGAACTGGATGTCGTCGATCAGCAGCAGGTCGAGCGAGTGGTAGTAGCGCTTGAACTCGTCGAACGATTTCTGCTGGTAGGCGCGCACGACGTCAGTGACGTACTGCTCGGCGTGAATATAGCGGATGCGCGCCTGGGGGCGCTGGTCGGCGACCTGGTTGCCGATCGCCTGCACAAGATGCGTCTTGCCCAGCCCGACGCCACCGTAGACGAACAGCGGGTTGTACGAGATGCCGGGATTCTCGGCCACCTGGAGCGCGGCGGCTCGAGCGAGCTGGTTGGCCTTGCCGGTGACAAAGCTCTCGAAGGAGAAGCCGCGATTCAGCCGTGCCCGCTCGAGCAGCGTCGGGGCGTCGTTTGCGGGGCGCTGGGCGGCCGCGGCGGGGCGGATGGCGGGCTCGGCGCCGCGCGCGAGGACCAGGCGCACGCCCAGCTCCCGGCCGCACGCTTCGGTGGCGAGCCGCTCGATACGCGTGGCGAAGCGCTCGCGCACCAGTTCCAGCACGAAGCGGTTGGGAGCAGCGAGAATCAGCGTGTCGGTGCTCGCACCCGACTCCGGTGCGAGCGGGCGGATCCAAGTATTGAACTGTTGCGCGGGCAGCTCCTGCTCGAGCCGACGCAGGCAGGCGTCCCAGAGGGTTTGCATCTTGTCGTTGGCCTAGACTGAGCAAGAATTTTACCTTCTTCGACATGGGTTATCCACAGCCGCAAACGCGTTTGTGCGCCGCGCGAGACATTTGACAATGCGTTAAGGCGCGCGCTCTAATACCGCCCTTTTTCAGGCTGGCAATGAAGCGGACTTACCAACCATCAAAGACGCGACGCGCGCGACGCCATGGGTTTCTGGTGCGGAGCCGGACGCGCGGCGGGCGCGCCGTGCTGCGTAATCGCCGCGCGCGTGGACGTCGCCGCCTAGGGCTGTAGCCGCGGCCAGCAAGCGCTTCGGACTGGATGCCGGGCGCCGACTGAGGCGAAGAGCGCAATTCGAGCGACTGCTGCAGTCAGGCACGCGGCGCAGCGCTGCTGGCTATACCTTCTACCTCGAGCGGCGTGAAGCCGGTCGGGCCCGGCTTGGGATACTCGTGTCAAAAAAGCACGCTGCGGCGGCCAACGAGCGTAACCGCATCAAACGATGTGTTCGCGAAGCGTTCCGGCTGGAGCAGGAGCGGCTTGGTCCGATCGATCTGCTCGTGCGTCCTCCCTATCGCGCCGAGCCCTCGGCGCAGATGATCCGGCGGCTGCGCGAACTTCTGGGGGTCCTCGCCGCATGATCTCCGCGGCGCTCCGCCTCGCCGTGCGCGGCTATCGCTGGGGCATCAGTCCGATGCTGCCGCGCGCCTGCCGTTTCCATCCGAGCTGCTCGGAGTACGCGGAGGAAGCGCTCGAGCGGCACGGGGCCTGGCGCGGTGGTCTGCTCGCGGCGCGTCGCGTCTGCCGCTGCGGGCCCTGGCACCCCGGCGGGTTCGATCCGGTCCCCTGAACATGGACACCCAGCGCCTCATCCTGCTTTTCATTTTCAGCTTCTCCCTGCTCATGCTCTGGGAGGCGTGGGAGCGCGACAGCCGGCCCAAACCGGCCGCCGCGCCGCGTACACAGCAAGGCGTGCCCGCGCCCGCGCAGCAGGCATCCCCTGCGGCCGCAGCGAAACCGGCGGCGCCGGCTGCCTCGCCGGGTGCGGACCCTGCAGCCCAAGGGGAAGTGGTGCGCGTCAGTACCGACCTGCTGATTGCCGAGATCGACAGCCTCGGCGGGACGCTTCGCAAGGTGGAGCTCGTGCGCCACAAGGACTCCCGGGACCGCAGCAAGAATTTCGTGCTGCTCGGTCCGGAGCACCGGTACGCCGCGCAGAGCGGCATCACGGGGGATGCAGGACCCAATCACCGCACGGCCTGGCGCGTCCTGCCCGGCGAGCGCACGCTCGCACCGGGCGCCGAGGCGGTCGAGCTGCGGCTCGCGGCGGCGGGGCGCGACGGCCTGCAGGTGGAGAAGATCTACACGTTCAAGCGCGACAGCTACGTCATCGACGTATCCCTGGAGCTGCGCAACCAGTCGGCGGCGCCAGTCGCCACGTACGGCTATTTCCAGCTCACGCACGACGGCAAGCCCGACGCGGACGCGGACACGATCGCGCAACAGTTCGGCGCCCAGAGCTTCACCGGGTTCGCCGTGTACACCGAGGCGCGCAAGTTCGAGAAGGTGTCGCCCTCGGACCTGGACAAAGGCGAGCCGGAGCACGTCGCGCAGGCCGACAATGGCTGGCTCGCCTTCGTGCAGCACTACTTCGTGTCGGCTTGGCTAGCGCCGCAGGGCGTGGCGCGCGACTACGTCATGGAAAAACGCCAGGACGGGACCTACGCAGGCCGCGTGCTCATCGCGGCGACGGTTGCCCCCGGGACCGTAGCGCGCCTCAACGCCCCCTTGTACGCCGGCCCGCAGGAGCAGAACCGGCTCGAGGCGGCGGCGCCCGGCCTCGACCTGGTGGTCGACTACGGCTTCCTCGCCATCATCGCCTGGCCGCTGTTCTGGCTGCTCCAAAAATTTCACGCGCTGAGCGGCAACTGGGGCGTGGCGATCATCCTGCTCACGGTGCTGATCAAGCTGGTCTTCTTCCCGCTCTCCGCGGCGAGCTACAAGTCGATGGCGAAGATGAAGCTGATCACGCCGCGGCTCACCAAGATCCGGGAGATGTACGGCCAGGACCGCCAGAAAATGAACCAGGCGATGATGGAGCTGTACCGCACCGAGAAGATCAACCCGCTGGGCGGCTGCTTTCCCATCCTTGTGCAGATTCCCGTGTTCATCGCGCTGTACTGGGTGCTGCTCGCCGCGATCGAGCTGCGCCAGGCACCGTTCATGCTGTGGATCAAGGACCTTTCGGCGCTCGATCCGTACTACGTGCTGCCGATACTGATGACCGCCACGATGGTGGTCCAGACGAAGCTGAACCCGGTCCCTCCCGATCCGGTGCAGGCGCAGGTCATGAAATACATGCCTTACGTCTTCAGCATCTTCTTCTTCTTCTTCCCGGCAGGGCTGGTGCTGTACTGGCTGGTCAACAACATTCTTTCCATCCTTCAGCAGTGGCAGATCCAGCGAATGTTCAATCGCGACAAACCTGCCCATGCCAAGCGGTGACATAGCGCGCGACACCATTGCTGCCGTTGCCACGCCAGGGGGCAAAGGCGGCATCGGCGTAGTCCGCGTTTCGGGGCCGCAGGTCCCCGGCATCGCGCGCGCGATCCTCGGCAGCGTGCCCGCGCCGCGTCACGCGACATTCGCTTCGTTTCGCGATGCGCAGGGCGAGCGCATCGACCAGGGGATCGCGCTCTACTACCCGGCGCCACACTCCTACACCGGCGAGCCGGTGCTCGAGCTCCAGGGCCATGGCGGACCGGTCGTGATGCAGCATTTGCTGCGCGCCTGCCTGGATGCGGGGGCGCGCCTCGCCGAGCCCGGCGAATTCACGCGGCGCGCCTTTCTGGAAGGCAAGCTCGATCTCGCGCAGGCGGAGGCCGTGGCAGACCTCATCGACGCCGCAAGCCGGGAGGCGGCGCGCTCCGCGCTTCGCTCTCTCAGCGGGGATTTCTCGGCGGCCGTGCGCGCCCTGCTGGCGGAGCTGATCGAGCTGCGCGCGCTGACTGAGGCGATGCTCGATTTTCCGGAGGAGGAAGTCGACCGTCTGCATCGCGACGACGCGGCCGCGCGGCTCGCCGCGGTCCGCGGCGCGCTCGAAGCCGTCCTCGTCAAGAGCCGGCAAGGCAGCCTGCTGCGTGCCGGCATCCACGCCGTGCTCGCCGGCGCGCCGAATGTCGGCAAGTCGAGCCTGCTCAACCGACTGGCCGGCGAGGAGCGCGCGATCGTCACCCCAGTGCCCGGCACCACGCGCGACAGCCTGCGTGAACCGATCGAGCTCGACGGCGTCCCCCTTGTCCTGGTCGACACTGCCGGCATGCGCGAGTCCGGCGACGAAGTCGAGAGGCGCGGCATGGAGCGCACGCAGCTCGAGCTGTCCAGGGCGGACCTGGTGCTCGCCGTGGCCGAGGCGGGCGCTTCCGAGCCGCCGATCGCCAGCGTCGCGGGAGATGCGGTGGCGGCGCGGATTGTCGTCTACAACAAGATCGACCTTGCGCCGGGATTCGTCGCACCGCCGGGCGCGGTGGCGGTCTCGGCCAAGACCGGGGAAGGCCTGGATCGCCTGCGCAAGTCGATTCTCCAAGCCGCCGGCTGGTCAGCGACGGGTGAGGGGGTCTTTCTCGCGCGCGAGCGCCACCTGCGCGCCCTTGAGCGCGCGCGCGCGCACCTGCAGGCTGCCGATGAGCAGCGAGCATGGGAGTTCTTTGCCGAGGAGCTGCGCCTTGCGCAGGACGCGCTTGCCAGCATCACCGGCGAGTTCAGCTCGGACGATCTGCTCGGCGAGATCTTCACGCGCTTCTGCATCGGCAAATGAAAGCGCCTGCGACTCGCATAAGCCGTTGTAACTACGGAATTTTGCCGATCGGCCGCAGACCCCTCGAAATCGCATGCAGGGGGTGCGGTGCTAGAATCCCATGCACGATTTCGAGCCCATCAGACCGGCCCAGCTCCGCTGGGCCGTTTGCCTTTCTGGAGTCAGAGAATGAACGCTCCCGCAACTGCGCCGGCTGACCACTCCAAAGCGCCCACCTGGGTGCGCCACCAGGGCCTGCGCCAGTGGGTGACGGAGATCGCCCGCCTCGCCAAGCCCGAGCGCGTCGTATGGTGCGACGGCTCGCGCGCCGAATACGACCGGCTATGCGCGGAACTGGTGGCGGCGGGCACTTTCCTGCGCCTCAACGAGCGCTTGCGCCCCCACTCTTACCTTGCCCGCTCCCATCCGAGCGACGTGGCGCGGATGGAGGATCGCACATTCATCTGCAGCAGCTCCAAGGAGGACGCCGGGCCGACCAACAACTGGATGGACCCGCGCGAGATGCGCGCCACGCTGAACCGGATCTTCGACGGCTGCATGCGGGGCCGGACGATGTATGTCATGCCGTTCTCCATGGGGCCGATCGGATCGCCCATCGCGCAGGTGGGCGTGGAGATCTCGGACTCGGCCTACGTCGCGGTGAGCATGGCGGTCATGACGCGCATGGGGCGCGCGGTGGCCGAATGGCTGGGCGAGAAAGGCAAGTTCGTTCCCTGCGTGCATTCGGTCGGCGCACCGCTGGCGCCGGGGGCAAAAGACGTCGCCTGGCCGTGCAATGAAACCGAGAAGTGGATCGTGCACTTTCCGGAGACGCGCGAGATCTGGTCCTACGGCTCCGGCTACGGCGGCAATGCGCTGCTCGGGAAGAAATGCCTCGCGTTGCGCATCGCCTCCGTGATGGCGCGCGATGAAGGCTGGCTCGCCGAGCACATGCTCATTCTCGGGGTCGAAGCGCCGAGCGGAGAGAAGACCTACATCTCCGCCGCTTTCCCTTCCGCCTGCGGCAAGACCAACCTGGCGATGCTGATTCCGCCCGCCGCGTTCAAGGGCTGGAAGGTCACCACGATCGGCGAGGACATCGCCTGGATCAAGCCCGGCCGCGATGGCAGGTTCTACGCCATCAATCCGGAGTACGGCCTCTTCGGCGTCGCGCCGGGAACCTCCGAGCACACCAACCCCAACGCCATGCGCATGCTGCGGGAGAACGTGATCTTCACCAACGTTGCGCTGACGCCCGATGGCGATGTCTGGTGGGAGGGAATGACGGACACGCCGCCGGCCCGCCTCACCGATTGGCAGGGCAGGCCGTGGACCCCGGAAGACGGCAAGGCAGGGCGCCTCGCCGCGCATCCGAACGCGCGTTTTACCGTGCCGGCGGCGCAGTGCCCGTCGATGGATCCGAAATGGGAGGATCCGCAAGGCGTGCCGATTTCGGCATTCGTGTTTGGCGGGCGGCGCTCTACGACCGTCCCCCTGGTGGTGGAAGCGCCGAGCTGGGAAGACGGCGTCTACATGGCGGCCACCCTCGGCTCCGAAACGACCGCGGCGATCACCGGCAAGACCGGCGTGGTGCGGCGCGATCCGATGGCGATGCTCGCTTTCTGCGGCTACAACATGGGCGACTATTTCGGCCACTGGCTGAAGATGGGGCGCTCGACGCAGCACCCGCCGAAGATCTACCGGGTGAACTGGTTCCGGCGCGATGCGGGCGGTCGCTTCATCTGGCCAGGCTTTGGGGAAAACATGCGCGTGCTGCGCTGGATCGTGGAGCGCTGTCAGGGCAGCGCCGGCGGCGCCGAGACGCCCCTTGGCATCATGCCCCGGTTCGAGGACCTCGACTGGACCGGGCTGGACAAGCTCTCTGCCGCTCAGTACGCGGAGCTGACGCGCATCGACACGCCGGACTGGAAGGACGAACTGCATTCGCACGACGAGCTGTTCGGCAAGCTCGGCGAGCACCTGCCGGCGCCGCTCGAGACGCGCCGCGGCCGCATGCACGAGAGTCTCGCCGCCTAAGGCGGCGGCTCGACTAGCGCGGCGCCAGCGTCAGGTGCGCCGCGAGCGCCGCCATGAGCGCGGTGGCGCCGGCGCAGGCGAGCGCGCCGCTGGCGGGCCAGCTCTCAAGCAAGCTCCCACCCCCGGCCAGCCCGATTCCGACCCCGCCCAGAAGGGCGCTCGTCGACCACGTGAACGCTTCTGTCGAGTGCTCGGCACGCGCTGTCTTGGCGACCAGGATCGACTGGATGATGAGCGCTGGGGCCATGATGACGCCCGCCGCGGCGCAGCAGAGCACGAAGGTCCACGGCCCCCACGGCAGGGCGAGCAGCGCGAGCCCCGCACCCATGATCGCGAGCGTCGCCGCGAACTGGCGCGCCAGGGGCAAGTGCCAGCTGCGGCTGCCATACGCCAGGCCGCCCAGCGCGCTGCCCGCGCTCATTACGCCCAGCAGGACGCCGGCGAAAGCCGGGTCGCCCGTTTCGGTCGCATAGGCGGTAATGCCGATTTCGACCAGTCCGAAAGCCGTGGCGTAGCAGAGCACCACCCCGATCAGTGCGACGAATCGCCTGTTGGCAAGGGGTCCGAGCAGGCTCGAGCCGCGCCGGGGCTCGATGCGCCAGCCGCGTAGCGCCGGCGAGCGTCCAAAAAGCAGGGCCCCCACGCTGCCGCAGAGGGCGGCAAACCAGACGGCCGCACCCGCTGACGCGAAGGCAACAAAGCCCGCCACCAGCATCGGGCCGGCGATGAAGATCAGCTCGATGAGGATCGACTCCAGCGAGTATGCAGTCGCCAGCAATGCATCTTCACCGAGGCGCTGCCGGAAATAGGTACGCATGCAAACGGTAATGGGAGGAAAGCTCGCGCCCGCGGCGCCGGCGAGCAGCGGCGTCAGCCAGCCCGGCGCATCCCGCGACACCGCCGCGACGAGGGCGATAAGAGCGGCGGGGAAAAGCACGCCCGAGGCAAGGAGCGCCTTGCGCGGGCCGTAGCGGTCGATCCAGCGCCCCAGCACCGGCGCCACGGCGGCGAGTCCGATGACGTAGCCTGCAGTGGCAATGCCGCCCCGCGCGAAAGACCCGGTCTGGCCCTGCACCAGCAGAAGAACCGCGAGACCGGTGATGCCGATCGGCAAGCGGCCGACGACGGACAAGGCAAAAGTCAGCCTCGTTGCCCGCGTCTGCAGCACCGCCGCATAACGGACCAGGGAAATCACGTCGAAGACACCGCGAGAAAGGGGCGGGATTGTCGCATGGGGACAGCTTTGCTGCGCTGCAGCAAAGCTGTGTTCCACGTGGAACACGCGGCCCGATCTGGTTTCACGTGGAACGCTCGCGTAAAATTCGCCACCCTGATGCAATTCCCCCGCGAATTCGATGTTCTGGTGATCGGCGGCGGTCACGCCGGCACCGAAGCCGCGCTGGCTGCCGCGCGCATGGGCTGCGCGACCCTGCTCTTGACGCACAGCATCGAAACCCTCGGGCAGATGTCCTGCAATCCATCGATCGGCGGCATTGGCAAAGGGCATCTCGTGAAGGAGATCGACGCACTCGGCGGTGCGATGGCGCTGGCGACCGACGAGGCCGGAATCCAGTTCCGCACGCTGAACCTGTCCAAGGGACCGGCCGTGCGCGCGACCCGGGCTCAAGCCGACCGCGCGCTCTATCGTCAGGCGATCCGGCGGCGCCTCGAGCAGCAGCCCGGGCTGGCGCTCTTCCAGGGCGCCGTCGATGACATCCTGATCGAGGGGGATCGGGCCGTCGGGGTCGTGACTCAGGTCGGCGTGCGCTTCCGCGCGCGGACCGTCGTTCTCACCGCCGGGACGTTCCTTGCCGGCCTGATCCATGTCGGACTCGAGCGCCACGCGGCGGGACGAGCCGGCGACCCAGCGGCAACCACGCTCGCCAGTCGTCTGCGCGAGCTGCAGTTGCCCGTCGGGCGGCTGAAAACCGGCACGCCGCCGAGGCTCGACGCTCGCAGCATCGATTTCTCGGCCACCGAAGTGCAGCCAGGCGACAGCCCTGAGCCGGTTTTTTCCTTCCTTGGCCGGCGCGAGATGCATCCACGGCAGCTTCCCTGCTGGATCACGCACACCAACGCCCAGACGCATGAGCTCATCGGCGCCGCGCTCGATCGCTCGCCGCTCTTCACCGGCGTCATCGAGGGAATCGGGCCGCGATATTGCCCCTCGATCGAGGACAAGGTGCACCGGTACGCGGGCAAGTCCAGCCACCAGATCTTCCTGGAGCCGGAAGGGCTCAGCAGCACCGAGATCTATCCGAACGGGATTTCCACCAGCCTGCCCTTCGACGTGCAGGTGGAGCTCGTTCATTCGATTCGCGGCCTGGAGCGCGCGCACATCGTGCGGCCCGGCTATGCGATCGAGTACGACTACTTCGATCCGCGTAACCTGCGTAGCTCCCTGGAGACGAAGACCGTGCGGGGCCTTTTCTTCGCGGGGCAAATCAACGGCACGACGGGCTACGAGGAAGCGGCCGCGCAGGGACTGCTTGCCGGCGCGAACGCAGCGCTGCTCGCCAAGGGACATGAGCCGTGGTGTCCCGGGCGTGAGCAGGCTTACTTGGGCGTGATGGTCGATGACTTGGTGACGCGGGGGGTTTCCGAGCCGTACCGCATGTTTACGAGCCGCGCTGAATACCGCCTGATGCTGCGCGAGGACAACGCCGACCTCCGTTTGACGGAGGTCGGTCGCAAACTTGGGCTGGTGGACGACCCACGCTGGGATGCGTTCAGCCGGAAGCGTGACGCGATCGAACGCGAGATCGAGCGTATGCGGTCTACGTATGTAAGTACTGGCTTCCACCAAAGACATTCACTTGCTGACCTGTTGCGTCGCCCAGAGGTTACGTACGAAAGCCTCGGATTGACCGGGAGCGACATCGACGTGTCGGTGGCGCGCGAAGTCGAAACGGGCATCAAGTACGAGGGGTATGTGCAACGCCAGCGCGAGGAGGTCAGACGAAGGCGCGAGCTGGAGGATTTGCGTCTGCCCGAGGACATCGATTACCGGCAGGTGCGCGGACTTTCGGTGGAAGTCCAGCAGAAGCTCGCGCACCACCGTCCGGAAAGCATCGGCCAGGCGGCGCGCATCTCGGGCGTTACGCCCGCGGCGATCTCGCTGCTGTTGGTCCACCTGAAAAGGGGTTTCCCAGCGCAGCAGAAAACGGCATGACGCCGCACGCCGCGCTCGAGCGCGGACTTGGCGAACTCACGCTACCGCTGCCCGAAAGCGCGCGCCAGCGGCTGCTGCAATACGTTGCGTTGCTCGCAAAATGGAACCGCACGTACAACCTGACTGCAGTTCGTACGCAGGAAGAAATGGTCAGCCATCACCTGCTCGATTCGCTCGCGATCCTGCCGCACCTGCCAGTGCCGCAAGGCAATCCCGCGCTCGCCGATGCGGGTTCCGGGGCCGGACTGCCGGGAATCCCGCTTGCGCTTGCCCGCCCGCAATGGCGCGTGACGCTGGTCGAGTCGAGTGCCAAGAAGGCGGCATTCCTGCGCCAGGCGACGATCGAGCTCGGCATGGAAAACGTCGCCGTGCAGGAAGCGCGCGTGGAGCAATGGCATCCGGCGCGGCGCTTTGCCGTGGTCGTCTCGCGTGCCTTTGCCGGACTCGCGCAGTTCATTGCCGCCTGCCGGCATCTGGTCGCGCCGCACGGCGTGCTAGCAGCGATGAAAGGCCGCGATCCGCGCGCCGAGCTCGAGGGCCTGCCCCCGGGCTGCGGCTGCGCAGCGCCGATCCGGTTGCGCGTGCCCCTGCTCGATGCCCAGCGCCACCTCGTGCTTTGCCGCCCGGAAGAGTGCGCGTGACGCGCGTGATCGCGGTGGTCAACCAGAAGGGCGGCGTCGGCAAGACGACGACCAGCGTCAATCTCGCCGCCGCGCTAGCCGGCGCAGGAAAGCGCGTATTGCTCATCGATCTCGATCCGCAGGGAAACGCCACCATGGGAAGCGGGGTGGACAAGCGGACCACCACGCGCACGATCTACCACGTGCTGCTCGGGCTGGGCGAGCTCGCCACGATCCGCACGCGCGCCGAGCAGGGCGGCTACGACCTCGTGCCCGCCAACCGCGAGCTTGCCGGGGCGGAAGTCGAGCTGGTCGAGCTGCCCGGGCGCGAGACGCGCCTGAAAGCGGCCCTCGAGCGAGTGCTGGAGGACTACGACTTCATCCTCATCGACTGCCCGCCGTCGCTCAGCCTGCTGACGGTCAACGCGCTGGTCGCGGCGCAGCGCGTGCTGATCCCGATGCAGTGCGAGTACTACGCGCTCGAGGGCCTGTCCGACCTCGTCGGCACGATCAAGCGCGTGCGCGCCCACCTCAACCCGGAGCTCGACATCGCCGGCCTGCTGCGCACCATGTACGACCCGAGGAACACGCTGTCACAGCAGGTATCGCAGCAGCTGGAAGCGCATTTCGGCGACAAGGTGTATCGCACGCTCGTGCCGCGCAACGTGCGCCTCGCCGAGGCGCCCAGCTACGGCGTGCCTGCGGTGCGGTGGGACACGGCCTCGAAAGGGGCGCAGGCCTACCTCGCGCTCGCCGAGGAAATCCTCGCCCAGGGAGAGGCCGCATGAAGCCCAAGGGCCTCGGCCGCGGTCTCGACGCGCTCCTCGGCGGTGACGGCACGCCGCCGCGCGAAGCGATGCTGACGCTTCCGGTGACGCGCATCCGTCCTGGTCGCTACCAGCCGCGCACCAAGATGGACCAGCAGGCGCTCGCCGAGCTCGCCGGCTCGATCCGGGCGCAGGGCCTGATGCAGCCCCTGCTCGTGCGCCCGGTCGACCGCGACCGCTACGAGCTGATCGCCGGCGAGCGGCGCTGGCGCGCGGCGCAGATGGCCGGACTCGAGGAGGTGCCGGTGCTGGTGCGCGAAGTGCCCGACGAGGCGGCGCTCGCCATGTCGCTCATCGAGAACATCCAGCGCGAGAACCTCAATCCCATGGAGGAGGCGGCGGGGCTGGAGCGCCTCATCGAGGAGTTCCGGATGACCCACGAGCAGGCCGCGGATGCCGTAGGGCGCTCGCGCAGCGCGACCACGAACCTGCTGCGGCTGCTGAAGCTCGCCAAGCCGGTGCAGGAGATGGTGATGGAAGGCGCGCTCGAGATGGGGCACGCCCGCGCGCTGCTCGCGCTCGACGGGGCACGTCAGATCGAAGCCGGCAATCGCATCGCGGCGCGCGGTCTTTCGGTGCGCGAAACCGAGGCGTGGGTGCAGAAGATGCTCCGCGGACCCGGGCAGCGGCGACGGCGCAAAGCCGACCGCGACCTGGCGCGCCTCGAGGAAGAGGTCGCGGAGCGCCTCGGCACGACGGTGGAGATCCGCCCCGGCCGCAAAGGGAGCGGCAAGCTCGTGCTGCACTACTCCGGCCTCGAGCATCTCGAGCAGCTGCTGAAGAAGCTCAAATGAAGGAACAGTTACGCTATACTTCGCCGGCTTTGCCCGGTGCGATCCGTTTCAGCAAGCCGATACGCACGGTTCTGCTGTGGCAGTTCGCGGTCACGGCGGCGATGTCGGTGCTCGCCGCGCTGCTGGCGGGCGTTCATGCCGCGATATCGGTTGCGGCCGGCGGCTCGGTGAGCATCGTCGCCGGAACGGCATCCGCGCTGGTGGCGTCGTTGGGCAAGGCGAGGTCTGCAGGGGGGGTCCTGGTTGGCGCGTTGCGGGCCGAAGCGGTCAAGATCGGCCTGGCGCTCGTCCTGCTGTGGCTCGTGCTGACGAACTACGAAGAGGCGGTGGTCGGCGCCTTTCTCGGCGCGTTCATCGTGACGATGGTGATTTTCTCGATGGCTTTTTTTGTCCGCGACTATTGATGCGATCTGGCGATGGCCGCAGCTAGCGAACTCACTCCCTCGGGGTACATCCGGCACCACCTTACCTCGTTCTCCGTCGGCGATGGCGGCTTCTGGTCGCTCAACGTCGACTCGATCGCGGTGTCGATCCTGCTCGGCTTCGTCGGCATGGGCTTCATCTGGTGGGTGGTGCGCGGCGCCACCGCCGGCGTGCCGGGCAAGCGCCAAGCTGCGGTCGAGTGGCTAATCGACTTTGTCGACGAGCAGGCGAAGGGCATCTTCCACCACGGCGACCGGCACCGCTTCGTCGCGCCGCTCGCCCTGACGGTGTTCGTGTGGGTGGTGCTGATGAACGCCATGGACTTCCTGCCGGCCGATATCGTCGGCCTGGTCACCCACCACATCTCAGAGCACGGTTTCCGCTACGTGCCCACCGCGGACGTCAACACCACCTTCGCACTGTCGATCTCGGTGCTGGTGCTGTCGCTGTACTTTGCCATCTCCGTGAAGGGCTTCGGCGGCTGGCTACACGAACTCTTCTGCGCACCGTTCGGCTCGCACCCGGCGCTTTGGCCGGCGAACTTCCTGTTCCAGATGGTCGAGTACGTGTCGAAGACCCTGTCGCACTCGCTGCGGCTGTTCGGCAACATGTATGCGGGCGAGATCCTCTTCCTGCTGCTGTGGATGTGGGCGGCCACCGGCGTGGCCGGCATCATCTTCGGCGCCTTTTTCGGCGTGCTCTGGGCGATCTTCCACATCCTCATCGTGTTGCTGCAGGCGTACATCTTCATGATGCTGACGGTGGTGTACATCTCGATGGCGCACGAGCACCACTGATTCCACTACTTCAAGAAAGGGAAAACTCCAATGGAAAAACTCCAGCTGCTGGCGATGGTCCAGGCGTACACAGGCATCGGCATCGGCCTGATGATCGGCCTGGGCGCTGCCGGCGCCTGCATCGGCGTGGGCATCATGTGCAGCCGCTTCCTCGAGGCGGCGGCGCGCCAGCCTGAGCTGACCAACTCGCTGCAGGGCAAGGTGTTCCTGCTGCTTGGCCTCATCGACGCCTCGTTCATCATCGGCCTGGGCATCGCCATGTTCTTCGCCTTCGCCAATCCGCTCGCAACAGCCTTCCAGTAGGGCGGCGCCGGGGAGCATTCGGTATGAACCTGAACCTGACGCTCATCGCGCAGGCGATCTCCTTCACGGTCTTCATCTGGCTCACGGTGAAGTTCATCTGGCCGTACATGCTGCGCGCCATCGAGGCGCGGCAGAAGACCATCGCCGACGGCCTGGCCGCGGCTGAGCAGGGGCGGCGCTCGCTCGAAACGTCGACCCGGCAGGCCGACGAGGCGGTCGCGCAGGCGCGCGGCCGCGCCGCCGAGATCCTCGCGCAGGCCGAGAAGCGCGCGGTGCAGCTCGTCGACGAAGCGCGCAGCGCAGCGAAGGAAGAGGGCAACCGCGAGAAGGCGGCGGCGAAAGCCGAGATCGAGCAGGAAGTCACGCGCGCGCGCGAGCAGTTGCGCGACCACGTGGCCTCCCTCGCCGTGGCCGGCGCGGAGAAGATCCTGCGCCGGGAGATCGACGCCAAGGCGCACGCCGACATGCTCGACGCGATCAAGCGCCAGCTCTAGATGGCCGAGCCCAGCACCGTCGCGCGCCCGTACGCCGAAGCCGCCTTCAGGCTGGCGGACGCCGCGGGCGCGCTCGCCAAGTGGTCCGAGATGCTCGGCATCCTGGCGGCGGTCGGCGACGACGAGCGCGTGCGCGCGGCCGTGACGGATCCGAAGCTGAGCGACGCGAAGGCCGCGGGCGTCTTCATTTCGATCCTCTCGGGCCGGCTCTCGGCGGAGGCGGAGAACTTCGTCCGCGTGCTGGCCGAGAACGGGCGGCTCGCGCTGCTGCCGGAGATCCGGGCGCAGTTCGAGGCGCTGAAGAACGAGCGCGAAGGCGTGGTCGAGGCCGAGGTGCAGACCGCCTTCGAGCTCACCGAGGCGCAGGTCGCCGACCTGGTGCAGCGCCTGGAGAAGAAGACCGGGCGCAAGGTGAAGGCGCGGGTCCATCTCGACAAGGCGCTCATCGGCGGCATCAAGGTGGTTCTCGGCGACAAGGTCATCGACGGCTCGGCGCGCGCGCAGCTCGGCGCGCTCGAGACCGCACTGAAAGCATAGGAACGAAGCGGGAGACGCGTCTCCCGCACCCTAAGGAGCAGGCATGCAACTGAACCCTTCCGAGATCTCGGAACTCATCAAGAGCCGCATCCAGAACCTCGACGCCGGGGCGCAGATGCGCACGCAGGGCACGGTGGTGTCGGTGACCGACGGCATCTGCCGCATCCACGGCCTCTCGGACGCGATGCAGGGCGAGATGCTCGAGTTTCCGAAGAACACCTTCGGGCTGGCGCTCAACCTCGAGCGCGATTCGGTCGGCGCGGTGATTCTGGGCGAGTACACGCACATCACCGAGGGCGACACGGTCAAGACCACCGGCAAGATCCTCTCGGTGCCGATCGGCCCCGAGCTGCTCGGCCGGGTGGTGAACTCCCTCGGCCTGCCGATCGACGGCAAGGGCCCGATCAACGCCAAGATGACCGACGTCATCGAGAAGGTCGCGCCGGGCGTGATCGCGCGCCAGTCGGTGTCGCAGCCGGTGCAGACCGGCCTCAAGGCGATCGACGCCATGGTGCCGATCGGCCGCGGCCAGCGCGAGCTGATCATCGGCGACCGGCAGACCGGCAAGACCGCGGTCGCGATCGACACGATCATCAACCAGAAGGGCAAGGATCTCTTCTGCGTCTACGTGGCGATCGGACAGAAGGCCTCGACCATCGCCAACGTGGTGCGCAAGCTCGAGGAGCACGGCGCGATGGCCTACACCATCATCGTCGCGGCCTCGGCGTCCGAATCCGCGGCGATGCAATACATCGCGCCCTACTCGGGCTGCACCATGGGCGAGTACTTCCGCGATCGCGGCCAGGACGCGCTCATCATCTATGACGACCTGACCAAGCAGGCCTGGGCCTACCGCCAGGTGTCGCTGCTCCTGCGGCGCCCGCCGGGACGCGAGGCCTACCCCGGCGACGTGTTCTACCTGCATTCCCGGCTGCTCGAGCGCGCGGCCCGCGTGAACCCCGAGTACGTGGAGAAGTTCACCAAGGGTGCGGTCAAGGGCAAGACCGGCTCGCTGACCGCGCTGCCGGTGATCGAGACGCAGGCGGGCGACGTCACCGCCTTCGTGCCGACCAACGTCATTTCGATCACCGACGGGCAGATCTTCCTCGAGACCGATCTCTTCAACGCCGGCATCCGGCCCGCCATCAACGCCGGCATCTCGGTGTCGCGGGTCGGCGGCGCGGCGCAGACCAAGATCATGAAGCGCCGCGATACCGGCGGCGGCGTGCGCCTGGCGCTCGCGCAGTACCGCGAGCTCGCGGCCTTCGCGCAGTTCGCGAGCGACCTCGACGAGGCCACGCGCAAGCAGCTCGAGCGCGGGCGGATGGTCACCGAGCTGATGAAGCAGCCGCAGTACCAGCCGCTCCAGGTGTGGGAGATGGCGCTTACGCTGTTCGCGGTGAACAACGGCTACTTCGACGACGTCGAGGTGAAGAAGGCGCTCGCCGCCGAAAAGTCGATGCGCGACTACGTCAAGGGCAAGTACGCCAGCCTGGTCGGCCGCATGGAGGAGAAGAAGGATCTCTCGGCCGAAGACGAGAAGGCGCTGCACGAAGCCATCAAGGACTGGAAGAAGAACGGATCCTTCTGATGCCGGGCACCAAGGAAATCAGGATGAAGATCCGGAGTGTGCAGAACACCCGGAAGATCACCAAGGCCATGGAGATGGTCGCGGCCTCCAAGATGCGCAAGGCGCAGGAGCGCATGCGGCACGCGCGGCCCTACGGCGAGAAGATCCGCAACGTGGCGGCGCACATCTCGCACGCCAACCCGGAATACCGCCATCCCTTCCTCGTTGACCGCGAATCGGTCAAGCGCGTCGGCATCATCGTCATCACCACCGACAAGGGGCTGTGCGGCGCGCTCAACACCAACCTGCTGCGGCTGGTCCTGACGCAGTACAAGGAATGGCTGGCGCAGGGCGAGGAGATCGAGGTCTGCGCGATCGGCAACAAGGGCCTGGGCTTCATGCAGCGCCTGGGAGCGAAGATCGTCTCCCAGGTGATCCAGCTCGGCGACCGGCCGCAGATGGACAAGCTCATCGGCGCGGTGAAGGTGATGCTCGACGGCTACACCCAGGATCGCTTCGACCGCCTGCTGCTCGCGTATACGCGCTTCGTCAACACCATGAAGCAGGAGCCCGTGATCGAGCAGCTGCTGCCGCTTACCGGCGAGCGCCTGGGCGCCCCCGAGACGGTCTGGGACTACCTCTATGAGCCCGAGGCGCGCGCGGTGCTGGACCAGGTGATGACGCGCTACATCGAGGCGCTGATCTTCCAGGCGGTGTCGGAGAACATGGCTTCCGAGCAGTCGGCGCGCATGGTGGCGATGAAGGCGGCTTCCGACAACGCCGCGACGCTGATCGACGAGCTGACCCTCGTGTACAACAAGAATCGCCAGGCGGGCATCACCAAGGAACTTTCAGAAATCGTCGGCGGCGCGGCCGCCGTATAAATCGGACACCCTATGGCTCAGGCACAAGGCACCATCGTTCAATGCATCGGCGCGGTCACCGACATCGAGTTCTCGCGCGAGACGATGCCCGGCATCTACGATGCCCTCATCCTCGAGGACAGCGCCGCGGGCGGCCTGGTCGAGAAAGGCCTGACCTTCGAGGTCGAGCAGCAGCTCGGCGACGGCGTGGTGCGCTGCATCGCGCTCGGCTCCTCCGACGGCCTGCGCCGGGGCATGAAGGTGAAGTCGACCGGCGCGCCGATCTCGGTGCCGGTGGGCAAAGGCACGCTCGGGCGCATCATGGACGTGCTCGGCAGGCCGATCGACGACGTCGGGCCGATCAAGTCCGAGACCCGCCGCTCGATCCACCAGCTGGCGCCGAAGTTCGACGAGCTTTCTCCGTCGGTGGAGCTGCTCGAGACCGGCATCAAGGTGATCGACCTGATCTGCCCGTTCGCGAAGGGCGGCAAGATCGGCCTGTTCGGCGGCGCCGGCGTGGGCAAGACGGTGAACATGCTCGAGCTCATCAACAACATCGCCACCCAGCACTCCGGGCTTTCGGTGTTCGCCGGCGTCGGCGAGCGCACGCGCGAAGGCAACGACTTCTATCACGAGATGACCGAGGCGGGCGTGGTCAAGCTCGACAACCTCGAGGAGTCCAAGGTCGCGATGGTGTTCGGGCAGATGAACGAGCCGCCCGGCAACCGGCTGCGCGTGGCCCTCACCGGGCTCACCATGGCCGAGAGCTTCCGCGACGAGGGCCGCGACATCCTGTTCTTCGTCGACAACATCTATCGCTTCACCCTCGCCGGCACCGAGGTCTCGGCGCTGCTTGGCCGCATGCCCTCGGCGGTCGGCTACCAGCCGACGCTTGCCGAGGAGATGGGCCGGCTGCAGGAGCGCATCACCTCGACCAAGACCGGCTCGATCACCTCGATCCAGGCGGTGTACGTGCCTGCCGACGATCTGACCGATCCGAGCCCCGCAACCACCTTCGGCCACCTCGATGCGACGGTGGTGCTCTCGCGGGACATCGCCGCGCTGGGCATCTACCCTGCGGTCGATCCGCTCGACTCGACCTCCCGCCAGGTCGACCCGAACACCATCGGCGAGGAGCACTACAGCACGACGCGCGCCGTGCAGGCCACGCTGCAGCGCTACAAGGAGCTGCGCGACATCATCGCCATCCTCGGCATGGACGAGCTCTCGCCCGAGGACAAGCTCGCCGTGGCGCGCGCGCGCAAGATCCAGCGCTTCCTCTCGCAGCCGTTCACCGTGGCGCAGAACTTCACCGGCACGCCGGGCAAGTACGTGTCGCTCAAAGACACCATCCGGGGCTTCAAGATGATCGTCAACGGCGAGTGCGACGCGCTGCCCGAGCAGGCGTTCTACATGGTCGGCACCATCGAAGAGGCGCAGGAGAAGGCGAAGAAGCTCTGATGGCCGCCGCGACCATCCACGTCGACGTGGTCAGCGCCGAAGAGTCGATCTTCTCCGGCGAGGCCGAGTTCGTCGTCCTGCCCGGAGAGGCGGGAGAGCTCGGCATCTATCCCCGCCACACGCCGCTCATCACCCGCATCAAGCCCGGTACGGTGGAGATCACGCCTGCCGGCGGCGGCGAGAAGCAGCTCATCTTCGTCGCGGGCGGCATCCTCGAGGTGCAGCCCAAGGTGGTCACGGTGCTCGCCGACACGGCCATCCGCGGCGCGGACCTCGACGAAGCGAAGGCCAGCGAGGCGCTGCGCCGCGCGCAGGAAGCGATGGCCAAGGCCCAGGACAAGCAGGAAATCGCCACCCTGCAGGCCGAGTTCGCGATGATGGCTGCCCAGCTCGCCGCCATCCGCAAGCTGAGAAAGAAATAGGCCTTCTGTCGTGGGCCGGCGACTGGGATAGTCCGGCGAGACTAAACGGCGCCGCAAGCGGCTGCGGCCCGGTCCTGAAACAATCGGATCCGCCAGCGTAGGAGATCCGATGAAACATATCCTCGATTCCGAGTTCCGGTACCGGCCGAGCTTCGACACCGACGTGCGCAAGACTTTCGAGCGCGTGCGCCGCAGCCAGCATGCGAGGGTGCGCGCCCAAGCCAAGGACGGCACCGAGGTGCAGGTGCGGGTGCTGAAGCTCGATCAGCTCAAGAAGGCGAGCAGCACGTAGATCCAGCGCCCCAGGAGCTGCCACGCGCCCAGGGCGAGCAGCACCGCGGTCACGCCGAGCCACACCCGGCCCGGGGGCGGCGGCACCGGCTCCGCCGGCGGCGTCCAGGCGCACTCCACCCCGAGCGCTTCCTCGCGCGCGGGCTTCATACCTCGAGCCGGGCCGGTGGGGACGGCATCCGCAGCACCGGCACGCATTCGAGCTCGACCGCCGGCCTCGCCGCCGGCTCCTGCGCATGCGCCGGCGCGGCGAGCAGCAGCGCCACGCCGCCCAGCAGCATCCCGGCGGCAAGGCCCAGCGCCGCGGCAAGCGCGATAAAGCGGATCATTTCGCTCATTCCAGACCTCCCTTCGAATCGGCTGAAGCTGGATTGAGCGCCGTCGCGCGGTTCCCGGCGCGGCATGGCGAGGGCGCAACGCCGATCAATTCTGGCAAAGTGCTGACGCCGCCGCCGCGGCATTGCGTGTTCGGCTATAGTCGGCCGCGATGTCCCGCCGCATCGCCATCGTCGAAGACGACCCGGCCATCCGCGCCAACTACGCCGAAGCCTTGCGCAAGCACGGCTTCGAGGTGGCGGCCTACGCCGGGCGCGGCGAGGCGCTGGGTGCCCTGCGCACGCGGTTGCCCGACCTTGCCCTGATCGACATCGGCCTGGGCGCCGACGTGGACGGCGGCTTCGCCCTGTGCCGCGACCTGCGCGCGCTCTCGGCGGCGCTGCCGATCATCTTCCTCACGGCTCGCGACAGCGATTTCGACGTGGTGGCGGGTCTGAGGCTGGGCGCGGACGATTACCTGACCAAGGATGTGAGCCTGCCGCACCTGCTGGCGCGCATCGCGGCGCTCTTCCGCCGCGCCGAGCTTGCGGCCGAGCCGCACGCCGCCGAGGAGCGGCTCGAGCGCGGGCCGCTCGAGCTCGACGTCAAGCGCTTCAGCGTGCGCTGGCGCGGCGAGAGCGTCCCGCTCACTTTGACGGAATTCTGGATGGTGCACGCCCTCGCCAAGCACCCGGGGCACGTGAAGAGCCGCGAGCAGCTCATGCGCGAGGCGCAGCTCGTGGTGGACGACGGCACCATCACCTCGCACATCAAGCGCATGCGCCGGAAATTCCTCGCCGCCGACCCGCGCTTCGAAGCGATCGACACGGTCTACGGCATCGGCTACCGGTGGAAATCCTGAGGCGTTGCAGTGGTCCATGAGACGCTGGCGCTTTAGCCTGCGTCTCAAGCTCGCCTTGCTCACGCTGGTGCTGCTCGCCCTGCCCTGGGCGGGAACGCTGTATGTGAACGAGGTGGAGCGCTTCCTGCTCGAAGGGCAGGAGCAGACGCTCCTCGCCACCGCGCGTGCGGTGGCAACGGCGCTGCACGAGCGGCCGCAGCTGCTCTCGGTCTCTTCCAGGGAGGAAGAAGTCGCGGCGATCCTGCTGGGCGTGCAGCGCGCCTCGTCGCGCATCTGGGTGGTGAACCGCGGCGGCCAGGTCGTCGCGATGGCGGGCGAGCTGAAGCGCCCGGCCGAGGGCATCGAGGCACGCTGGTGGCATCCGCTCGCCGGCTGGCTGATCCAGCGGCCCACCGAGGACTTCGCCGAAGCGCACCCCGAGAACCTCCTCGGCAGCGGCCGCGACATCGCCGCGGCGCTGCAGGGTACGCCGGCGACCCGCACCCGCCGCACGCTGGACGGGCGCGCCGTGGTCATGTCGGCGGCGCACCCGATCTGGAGCGGCGACGAGGTGGTCGGCGCCGTGGTGGCCGAGGAAACAACCAATCCGATCGTGTCGATGAAAAGCGAGGCGATGGAGCGACTGCTGCTGCTGACCCTCGCAGCCTTCGCCGGGGCGGCGCTGCTCCTGGTCGCCTTTGCCACGCGCCTGTCGATGCGCATCCGCCGCCTGCGCGACGAGGCGGAATCGGCGATCGACGCGCGCGGCCGCCTCACGCGCCTCGCCGCCGGCTCGGAGGCGTCCGACGAGATCGGCGACCTGTCGCGCAGCTTCTCGGCGGTGCTGGAGCGACTGGCGCAGCACCACGCCTACCTCGAGAGCATGGCCGGGCGGCTCTCGCACGAGCTGCGTACGCCGATGGCGGTGGTGCGCTCCTCGCTCGAGAACCTGAAGCTGGCGCCCGGCGACGGGGACGCCCGGCGCTACATCGAGCGTGCGGAGGAGGGGCTGGCGCGGCTGCACCGCATCCTCGAGCGCATGACGGAGGCATCGCGGCTCGAGCAGAGCCTGTCGGGCGCGGAGCGCAGCCGCTACGACCTGCGCGAGGTGGTGCGCGGCTGCGTCGAGGGCTATCGCGCCGCGTATCCGCGCGCCTCGTTCGAGCTGGAGCTGCCGCCGCGGCGCATGGAGGTCGAGGGCTCTCCCGACCTCGCCGCGCAGCTTCTCGACAAGCTGGCAGAGAACGCGGCGGATTTCTCGCGCACGGGCGCGCCGGTACGCGTCACCCTGGAGGAGGCGGCAGGGGCGGCGGTCCTGGTCGTGTCGAACCGCGGGCCGCTCCTGCCGGCCGAGATGCGCACCGGCCTGTTCGAATCGATGATCTCGGTGCGCGAAGGCCGCGGCGGCGGCGCGCCGCACCTCGGGCTGGGACTCTACGTGGCGCGGCTCATCGCCGAGTTCCACGGCGGCAGCATCCAGGCGGCGAACCTCGCCTCGGGCGACGGTGTGGCGATCAGCGTACGCTTTCCGCTGGCATGGAAATGAGCTGCGACCTGCTGGTGATCGGCGGCGGCATCAACGGCGCGGGCATCGCACGGGACGCTGCCGGCCGGGGCCTGTCGGTGGTGCTGGTCGAGCGCGACGACCTCGCCAACGCCACCTCCTCGGCTTCCTCGAAGCTCATCCATGGCGGTCTGCGCTACCTCGAGCTCTATGAGTTCCGCCTGGTCGCGGAGGCCCTGGCGGAGCGCGAAACCCTGCTGCGGGTCGCGGGGCACCTCACGTGGCCGCTCTCCTTCGTGATGCCGCACGTGCCCGGGCTGCGGCCGCGCTGGATGATCCGGGCGGGACTGTTCCTCTACGATCACCTGGCGCGCCGTTCGCTTCTTCCCGGATCGCGGACGGTGCGGCTGGACCAGCCGCCGTACGCTTCCGGGCTTGCCCCGGCGCTCAAGCACGGCTTCCTGTACTCCGACTGCCGCGTCGACGACGCGCGCCTGGTGATCGCCAATGCCCACGATGCAGCGGCGCGCGGCGCGCGCGTCCTGGTGGGCACCGAGTGCGTGGCGGCGCGGCGCGAGCCCGGAGGCTGGCAAGTCCGGCTCTCCTCGGGGGAGGAGGTGCGCGCGCGCGCGCTGGTGAACGCGGCCGGGCCGTGGGTGAAGCAGGTTCTGAACGAGCGCCTCGGACAGCCGAGCGCCGATGCCGTGCGCCTCGTGCGCGGCAGCCACATCGTCGTGCCGCGTCTCTATGAAGGCGAGCACGCCTTCATCCTGCAGAACGACGATCGGCGCGTGGTGTTCATGATCCCCTACGAGGAGCGCTTCACCCTCGTCGGGACGACCGACGTCGCGCTCGAGGCGGACCACGTGGAGGCGCAGCCCAGCGCAGCAGAAATCGACTACCTGTGCCGGGCGGCGAGCCGTTACCTCGCGCGCGCGCTCACGCCGCAGCAGGTGGTGTGGCGCTACGCCGGGGTGCGGCCCCTGTACGACGACGGCTCGGCCGACCCCTCGGATGTCACGCGCGACTACACGTTGCGCCTGGACGGCGAGCCGGGCGCCGCGCCGGTGCTGTCGGTGTTCGGCGGCAAGATCACCACGTACCGCCGGCTCGCCGAGCAGGCGCTGCAGAAGCTGGCCCCGCACTTTCCCGGCATGAGCGGCCCGTGGACCGACCGTTCGCCGCTGCCCGGCAGCAACTTCGCGGGCCGCGCCGCCGCGCAAGCCGCGTTCTTCGAGCGCCACCCCCGGCTGCCGCAGCCCTGGTTGCGGGCCATCTTCCGCCGCCACGGCGCGCTCGCCGCGGAAGTGGCGGGCGACGGCAATCTCGGCGAGCACTACGGCGCCGGCCTGACCGAGCGCGAGGTGCGCTACTTCACCGAGCGCGAATGGGCGCGCAGCGCCGAGGACGTGCTCTGGCGCCGAACCAAGTGCGGCCTGCACATGAGCGACGCGGAGCGCAGCCGCGTCGCGCAGGTGATGGGCCGATGAGGCCGCTCGCCGAGCTCGACGCGGGACGCGTCGCCGCGCTGCTCTTCGACATCGACGACACGCTCACCACCGGGGGCAGGCTCACCGCCGGGGCGTATGGCGCGCTCGAGCGCCTGAAGCATGCCGGCAAGCGGGTGATCGCGGTAACGGGCCGGCCGGCCGGCTGGTGCGACCACATTGCGCGCATGTGGCCCGTCGACGCGGTCGTGGGCGAGAACGGCGCCTTCTATTTCGCCTTTGCCGAAGGCAGGCTGCAGAAGCGCTTCCAGGAGGACGCCGCCGCGCGAGCTGCCAAGCGCGAGCGCCTCGACGCGATCGCGAAGACGATCTTCGCCGCTGTTCCGGGCTGCGCCATCGCTTCCGACCAGCCCTACCGCGAGACCGACCTCGCCATCGACTACTGCGAGGACGTGCCGCCCCTGCCCCTCGAGGTCGCCGAGCGGATCGCCGCGCTCATGCGCGAGGCCGGGCTCACCGCACGCGTCAGCTCGATCCACGTCAACGGCTGGTTCGGCGCCTACGACAAGCTGGCGATGACGCGCCGGGTCTTCGCCGAGCGCTTCGGCCAGGACCTGGATGCGGCCAACCGCGAGGTGGTTTTCGTCGGCGACTCGCCCAACGACGCACCGATGTTCGGCTTCTTCGAGAAATCCGTGGGTGTCGCGAACGTGCGCCGCTTCAAGGCGCAGCTCGCCGCGGCGCCGAAGTACGTGACGCAGCGAACCTCCGGCGCCGGGTTCGAGGAGCTCGTCTATCATCTTCTGAAATGAGCTCCGGCCCTCTTTCCGGCATCCGCGTCCTCGACCTCACTCGCGTGCTGGCAGGTCCCTGGACCGGCCAGAACCTCGCCGACCTCGGCGCGGAGGTGATCAAGGTCGAGCGCCCGGGCAAGGGCGACGATTCGCGCGCCTTCGGGCCGCCGTGGCTGAAGGATGCCGCCGGCAAGGAGACCGGCGAATCCGCGTACTTCGCCTGCGCCAACCGCGGCAAGAAGTCCGTCACCGTGGACCTTTCCAAGCCCGAAGGGCAGCGCATCGTGCGCGAGCTCGCCGCGAAAAGCGATGTCCTGCTGGAGAACTACAAGTTCGGCGATCTGGCGCGCTATGGCCTGGGCTACGAGGACCTCTCGGCGCTCAACCCGGGGCTCGTCTACTGCTCGGTGACCGGCTTCGGCCATTCCGGACCCTACCGCGACCGCCCGGGATACGACTTCATGATCCAGGGCATGGCCGGCATGATGAGCATCACCGGCGAGCGCGACGACCTGCCCGGCGGCGGCCCGCAGAAGGCGGGCATGCCGATCGCCGACATCATGACCGGGATGTACGCCACGATTGCCATCTGCGCCGCGCTGGTACACCGCTCGCAGGGCGGCAAAGGCCAGCATCTCGACCTGGCCCTGTTCGATACCCAGGTCGCGGTACTGGCGAACCAGGCGGCCAATTACCTCGCGACAGGGGTCTCGCCCAGGCGGCTGGGCAACGCCCACCCGAATATCGTGCCTTACGGCGCCTATCGCACCGCCGACGGCGCCGTGATCCTCGCCTGCGGCAACGACAACCTGTTCGGCAAGTTCTGCGTGGTCGCCGGGTGCAAGGAGCTGGCGAAGGATCCACGCTTTGCCACCAACGGCAAGCGCGTGGAGAACCGCGCGGCGCTGGACGCGATCATCGGCCCGCTGCTCGAAGGGCGCACGACGCGCCAGTGGGTCGAGGCGCTGGAAGCGGCCGGTGTGCCCAACGGGCCGATCAACACGCTGGAAGAGGTGTTTCGCGAGCCGCAGGCAGTCGCGCGCGGCTTGAAGCTCGAGCTGGCGCATCCGCTTGCCGGACGCGTGTCGCTGGTGCGCAGCCCGATGCGCTTCTCCGCCACGCCCGTGGAGCACGGCCTGCCGCCGCCGCTGCTCGGCGAGCACACGGACGAAGTCCTGCAAGGCCTGCTCGGCTGCACGCCGAGCGAAATCGAGAAGCTGCGCGCCGCCGGCGCGATCTAGCTACTGCGTGCGCAGGCGCGGATCGAGCGCGTCGCGCAGCGAGTCGCCGAACAGGTTGAAGCCGAAGACCGCCATGCTGATCGCGAGGCCCGGAAAGATCGCCATCCACGGCGCCGTCTCGGCGAACTCGACCGCCGCGCCGCGCAGCATCAGGCCCCAGGCGGCGGTCGGCTCCTGCACCCCCAGGCCGAGGAAGGAGAGCGAGGCCTCGAGCAGGATCGCCTCGCCGAGGAACGCGGTGGCCATGATCAGGATCGGCGCCATGACGTTCGGCAGCATGTGGCGCAGGATGATCCGCCGGTGGCCGAATCCGGAGGCGCGCGCGGCGTCGATGTACGGCATCTCGCGCACCGCGAGAGCGCTCGAGCGCACCACGCGCGCGCAGCGCGGGATCATGGGCGCCGCGATGGCGAGGATGACGTTGCCGGCCCCGGTGCCGAGCACCGCGACCACGGCGAGGGCGAGGATGATCACCGGGAAGGCGAAGAAGACATCCATGATCCGCTGCACGACCAGGTCCACCCGGCCGCCGAAATAGGCGCTCGCGACCCCGATCAGCGAGCCGAACGTCGCGCCGAGGATCGAGGCGCCCAGCCCGACCATCAGCGCGGTGCGCGAGCCATAGAGGATGCGCGTCAGCACGTCGCGTCCGTGCGCGTCCGTGCCCAGCCAGTGCTCGCTACTTGGTGCGGCGAGCATCGCGGTGTAGTCGTTCGCAACCGGGTTGTACGGCGCGATCAGCCCCGCGGTCGCTGCCATCGCCACCATCACCAGGATGAGCGCGGCGCCGACCGCACCGAGCGGACGCCGGCGGACGAAATCGATGATCGCGGAAATCCAGCGCGCGCGCCGCGGCGCGCTGCGGCTCAATTCCTCGAGGGTTTGCGGAGTGACGGCCATGCGCCTAGCGATACCGGATGCGCGGGTCGATCCACGCGTACGCGATATCGACGAAGAAGTTGATCAGCAGGAAGAAGGTCGCGACCAGCATGACCAGCGCCTGCACCAGCGTGTAGTCGCGGTGCGAGATCGCCTCGACGAACAGCATGCCCAGGCCATTCAGGTTGAACACCTGCTCGGTCACCACCAGGCCGCCGAGCAGGAACGCGAACTCCAGGCTCATCACGGTGAGCACCGGCAGGATCGCGTTCTTCAGCGCGTGCCGCGAGAGGATCAGCTTCAACCAAAGGCCCTTGGCGCGCGCCGTGCGGATGTAGTCCTCGCGCAGCACCTCCAGCATCGCCGAGCGCATCATGCGCGTGCCGACCGCGGAATAGCGGTAGCCCACCGCGAGCGCCGGCCAGATGAGCAACGCCAGGTTCTCCCAGGGATCCACCCAGAGGGGCGTGAACACCATCGGCGGCACCCAGTGGAAGACGATCAGCATGGTGAGGATCATCATGATGCCCAGCCAGAACGAGGGCGTGGCGAGGCCGGCGATCGAGAACACGCGCACCACGTAGTCGACCCAGGTGTCCTGCTTCACTGCGGCGAGGATGCCGAGCGGAATCGCCAGCAGCTGCGCGAGCAGGCTGGCCATGATCGCGAGCTGCAGCGAAAGCGCGAAGCGCAGCTTGATCTCCTCGGTGATCGGCGCGCCGGTCCACATCGACAGGCCGAAGTCCAGGCGCGCGAGGCCGGACATCCACGTGGTGAACTGCGTCCAGAGCGGCTGGTCGAGGCCGAGCTTCGCGCGCTCCTGGTCCATCAGGTCCTGCGACTGGAACTGGCTGCCCTGCGTCAGGTAACGCGCCTCGACCACGTCGCCGGGAACGACTCGCAGGAGCAGGAAGATGAGCACCGCGACCCCGAGCAGGGTCGGGATCATGGCGAGCAGCCGCTTGAGAATATAGAAGGCCATGGCGAGCTTACACCGGCGGCGCGGAGAGCCGCGCCGCCGGGAGAGGCCTCGTCACTGCTCGAGCCAGACCGTGTCGAGCGTGTTGTTCAGGTAGTGGCTCGGCGTCACCGTCCACCCCTTGAGCTTGGCGGAGTGCGGGATGATGCGGTGCCACTGCAACGTCATCAGGTAGTGCGCCTCCTCCTCGAGCAACCGCTTCTCGAACTGGCGCACGAGCTGCTTGCGCTTCTCGACGTTGGTTTCGCCGCTCTGCTTGTCGTAGAGCGCATCGAGCACCGGGTCCTTGTAGCGCCCGTAGTTCGCCGGGTTGCGGTCGGTGGACAGGAACTTGTACGTATCGAGGTCCGGCTCCACGATGTAGCCGCACTGGAAGTCCATCGCCGCCTCGAAGTCGCCCTTGCGGATGACGCCGAAATAGGCGGCGGCCTCGATCACTTCCTGCTTGACGTTGAGGCCGATTTGGCGCCACTGGTCGATCATCCACACGCCGAGCGGCTCGTAAGGCATCGGGATGCCGCGGTTCTTGAAGGTGAAGGAGAAGCCCTCCGCCACGCCTGCTTCCTTGAGGAGCTTCTTCGCCTCCGCGCGCGACTTCGCGGCGTCGGTCCAGTAGCCGGCGAGCTTGTTCAGCTCCTCGGGCGGCGTGGCGAACGGCGTGCCAGGCACCTGCACGCCGGCGACCGACTTCACGATCGCGATCTGCGACAGCGCCTTCGAGCCGGTGTGCCGGTCGAGCGCGAGCGTCAGGGCCCGGCGCACCCGCTTGTCGTCGAAGGGCTTCTTCTCGTGGTTGATGGCGACCATCAGGATGCAATCCCAGGGCGACTCCTGCACCGTGATCTTGTCGCCCAGCGCCGTCTTCAGGTTGTCGCGATCCTTGGGGGTGAACCCGCGGAACTGGATGTGCGCCCGCTCGCCTCGCACCGCAGCGACCTGCGCCGCGGATTCGCGCATGAAGACCGCGCGGAAGCCGTCGAGGTAGGGCTTGCCCTTGTCCCAGTAGCTCGCGTTCTTCTTGCCCACCACGTGCGAGCCCTTGACGTGCTCGACGAAGGTGAAGGGCCCGCTGCCCATGATGTTCTTCTCGTACCAGTGCGGATCCTTCGCCAGGATGTCGGCCTTGTAGATGAAGTTGTAGGGCGAGAGCAGCGAGGCGATGAAGGAGCCCGAAGGCTGCTTGAGGCGGAACACGACCGTGGACCGGTCCGGCGCCTCGATCTTCTCCACCACCGCATACTGGCCCTTGCGCGTCGAGCCGACGCCCGGCGGCGGGAAGACGATCTTGTCGTAGGACGCCTTCACGTCGCGCGCGGTCAGGTCCGAGCCGTCGTGGAACTTGACGCCGGAGCGAATCTTGAAGGTATAGGTCTTGCCGCCGTCCGACTCTTTCCAGCTTTCGGCGATCGACGGGTAGGGCTTGGTGCCGCCCTTGTCGTTGGGATCGACGCGCAGCAGCGTGTTGTAGAACGGAGCGATCGGGTGGATAAGCCCGAAGGTCTCCTCGCGATGACCGTCATACGAAGGCGGCTCGGAGGGGACTGGGAAGACCAGCTCTCCGCCGTTGCGTTGCGCCTGGACCAGACCGGGCAGGGAAAACACCGCGGCCACTGCGAGCGCGAAAACGCGCGCGAGTTGTTTCATGACACACCTCCTCCTAGAGTTGTCCTGGACCCTTGGGCCCCGGCATGGGAGGCCCTTTTGATTTGCCCGCTAGTTAAGGGTGTGAACTACTGCCTGTCAAGCGAGATGACAGGCACCCCAGTGCCCGGGCTGGATTTCCCGCAAAAGCGGGATTTCCGCACTGCAGCGTGCCTCAGCGATCGGGCAACGGGGATGGAAGACACACCCCCCGGGCGGTGTGAGGGCGCTGGGGATCTCGCCGCGCAGGACGGTGCGCTCGCGGGTGGCCTCGAGCTTCGGGTCGGGGATGGGCACCGCGGAGAGCAGCGCGCGGGTATAGGGGTGGACCGGCGCCTCGTAGAGCGCCTGCCGGTCGGCGACCTCGACGATCTTGCCGAGGTACATGACCACGACGCGGTCGGAGATATGGCGCACGACCGACAGGTCGTGCGCGATGAACAGGTAGGTCAGGCCGAGCCGGCTCTGCAGCTCTTCCAGCAGGTTGATGATCTGCGCCTGGATCGACACGTCGAGCGCCGAAACCGGCTCGTCGCAGATGATGAGCGAGGGCTCCATTGCGAGGGCGCGCGCGATGCCGACGCGCTGGCGCTGGCCGCCGGAAAGCTGGTGCGGGTAGCGTTGCGCGTGCTGGGGCAGGAGCCCCACTTGGGTCAGCAGCTCCTCGATTCGCTTCTCGCGCGCCGCCTTGCCCGACACGAGGCGGTGCACCTTGATCGGCTCGGCCAGGATCTCGCCGATCGTCATGCGCGGGTTGAGGGACGAGTACGGGTCCTGGAAGATCACCTGCATATGGCGCCGCAGGTCGCGCAGCTGCTTCTCCGAGTGCGTCGCGAGGTCGGTGCCCTCGAAGACGATCTGGCCGCTGGTGGGCTGCTCGAGCTGCAGGATGCAGCGCCCGGTCGTAGTCTTCCCGCAGCCGGACTCGCCGACGAGGCCGAGCGTTTCGCCGCGGTGCAGCGAGAAGCTGACGCCGTCGACCGCGCGCACCGTGCCTCCGGAGCGGCCGAGAAAGCCGGCACCAACCGGGAAATGTTTCACCAGGTCGCGCACCTCGAGGAGCACCTCGCTCATGCGGCCTCCGCTTTCACCAGGCGCTCGCATTCCCAGCAGGCCGAGGTGTGCGCCGCGTCAACGGCGATGAGCGGCGGGGCGGCCTCGGCGCAGCGCTCGACGCGGAACGAGCAGCGCGGGGAGAAAGCGCAGCCGGCCGGAAGGCGCGTGAGGTCCGGGGGCTGGCCCTCGATCGGCGCAAGGCGCGCGCGCCGCGGCTCGTCAAGGCGCGGCACCGAGCGCAGGAGGCCGAGCGTGTATGGGTGTCGCGGGTTGGCGTAGAGCTCGGCCGCGCTCGCCTGCTCGATGATGCGTCCGGCATACATGACGTTTACGCGGTCGGCATAGCGGGCGACCACGCCGAGGTTGTGGGTAATGATGAGCATCGCCACGCCCAAGCGCTGCGCCAGATCCTTCATCAGCTCCAGGATCTGTGCCTGGATGGTGACGTCGAGCGCCGTGGTCGGCTCGTCGGCGAGGATGAGCGAGGGATTGCAGGCGAGCGCCATGGCGATCATCATGCGCTGGCGCATCCCGCCGCTGAAGTGATGCGGGTACTGCGCGAGCCGCCGCGCCGGATCGGGGATGCCGACCATGCCGAGCAGCTCCACCGCGCGGGCCCGGGCGTCGTGCGGCGACATCTGCATGTGGATCTCGAGGCCCTCGGTGAGCTGCCGGCCGATGGTCAGCACCGGGTTGAGCGAGGTCATCGGCTCCTGGAAGATCATGCCGATCTCGCGGCCGCGCACGCCGCGCATCTGCTCCTCGCTCAGCTTGAGGAGATCGCGCCCCTTGTAGAGGATTTCACCGCTCTCGATGCGGCCCGCGGGCTCGGCCACCAGGCGCATGATGCTCAGGGCCGAGACCGACTTGCCGCAGCCCGATTCGCCGACGAGCGCGACGGTCTCGCCTTCCTGGATGTCCCAGGACACGCCGTCGACCGCGCGGACTACGCCGCCCGACGTCTGGAACGTGGTGCGGAGGTTCTTGACTTCGAGCAGCGCCGCCATGGTGCGGGGAGTCTAGCACCATGGCTTTCAAGTTCGTCAGCTTCGGGTCAGTTGTCGACCTTGGCCCCGGCGTCCTTGACGACCTTCGCCCACTTGGCGATCTCGCTCTTCACGAGCTTTTCCATCTCGGCAGGCGGCATGCCGCCCGGATCCGCGCCCTGCTGCGCCCAGATGTTCTTCAGGTCCGGCTGGTTCATCGCGGCAACGATCTCCTTGTACATGCGCTCCTTGACGGCGGGCGGCGTGCCGCGCAGCGCCCATATGCCGTACCACGTGCGCACTTCGTAGCCCGGCACGCCAGCCTCGTGCACGGTCGGCACGTTGGGCAGCACCGGATTGCGCTTGGCGCTCGTGATGGCGAGCGGGATCAGCTTGCCCGCCTTGATCTGCGACGAGGAGGTGCCCATGCCGTCAAACGCAAGGTCCACCTGCCCGGCCAGGAGATCGATCATCAGGGGGCCGGCGCCCTTGTAGGGAACGTGCACCAGCTTTGTCCCGGTCATTGTCTTGAACAATTCGACGGAGAGGTGGTGCGTGGTGCCGCTGCCGGCAGACCCGTAGTTGAGCTTGTCGGGGTTCGCCTTGGCGTAGCCGATCAGGTCCTTGAGCGTCTTGAATTTGTCCTTGTGCTTCGGATGCACCACCACCACGTTCGGCACGAAGGCGGCGACGGTGACCGGCTCGAAGTCCTTCTCGAGGCTGTAGGGGAGCCGGGTGTAGAGGCTCTCGGCGATCGTGTGGTGCACCGCGCCGAAGAACCAGTTGTAGCCGTCGGGCGCGCGCTTCACGACGTTGGCCGCACCCACGGTGCCGCCGGCGCCGCCCTGGTTCTCGATCAGCACCTGCTGGCCGAGCGTTTGCGAAAGCTTGGCGGCGATCGGCCGCGCGAAGGTATCGGTACCGCCGCCCGCCGGGAACGGGTTGAGCATGATGATGGGCTTCGTCGGCCAGGACTGGGCTTGCGCGCCGGCCGCAGCGAGGGCGAGGGCGCAACCGGCCGCAGCGCCCGCGAAACGGCGCAATGCTGCTTTCATTTCCTTTCTCCAGGGGTCAGGTTGAATGGCGCGCCATCGTAGCGTCGCGGCGGCGCGCTGCCCTGACGTCTCTGAAAGGTTGCGCGAGGCGCGCTACGCCGCGGCGCGAGCGGGCTTCGCCCGGCACTCGGCGAGATAGGCCATCGCCGCTTGCAAGCCTTCCTTTTTCACGGGAACGCCGGCGAGCGCAAGCCCCATCTCGACGCCGGCGAGGGTGCCGGCGAGCGTCAGATCGTTGAAGTCGCCGAGGTGCCCGATGCGGAACACCTTGCCGGCGAGCTTGCCCAGGCCTGTCCCGAGCGACATGTCGAACGCCTCGAGGATCAGCGCGCGGACGCGGTCGGCGTCGTGTCCCGCCGGCAGCAGCACCGCGGTCAGCGAGCCGGAAAATTCGCGCGGGTCGAGCGCGAGCACCTCGAGCCCCCAGGCGCGCACCGCGCGTCGCGTCGCTTCGGCATGGCGCTGGTGGCGCGCGAACACGGCGTCGAGCCCTTCTTCGTCGAGCAGCATGGCCAGCGATTCGCGCAGGCCGTAGAGCAGGTTCGTCGCCGGCGTATAAGGAAAGTAGCCGCCCCTGCCGTTGGCGATCATCTCGTCCCAGGCCCAGTAGCTGCGCGGCAGGCGCGCGGACTTCGAGACGGCAAGCGCCTTGGCGGAGATGCAGTTGAACGAAAGCCCCGGCGGCAGCATCAGCCCCTTCTGCGAGCCCGCCACGGTGACGTCGACGTTCCACTCGTCGTGCCGGTAGTCGATCGAGGCGAGAGAGGAGATCGTGTCGACCATGAACAGCGCCGGGTGGCCGGCCGCGTCGATCGCCTTTCTGATGTCCGCGACGCGGGAAACCACGCCGGTCGAAGTCTCGTTGTGCACCACGCAGACGGCGCGGATGCGCTTCTCGGCGTCGGCGCGCAGCCGCTTCTCGATCGCCTCGGGATCGGCGCCGCGGCGCCAGTCGCCGGGCAGGAACTCGACCTCGAGGCCAAGGCGCGCGGCCATCTTGCGCCACAGCGCGGCGAAGTGCCCGGTCTCGGCCATCAGCACATGGTCGCCCGGCGAGAGCGTGTTCACGAGCGCCGCTTCCCACGCGCCGGTGCCCGACGCGGGATAGATCACCACGTCGCCCTGCGCCGTCTTGAAGACGCGCTTCATGCCGGCGAGCACCGCCTTGCCGAGCGCGGCGAAGTCCGGCCCGCGATGGTCCATGGTCGGAAAGTCGATCGCGCGCAGCACGCGCTCTGGAACGTTCGTGGGTCCCGGGATCTGCAGGAAATGCCGGCCGGCCTGTCGAGGCATGCGGTATTCTACTTCGGCCCCATGAACGCCCCTTCGGTGCCGGTTCGCATGTTCCACGAGCGCGGCGGCGCCAGCGCGCTCGCCGAGCGCCTGCGGCGCGAGCTCGATGCCGAGGTGCTCTTCGATCGCGCGAGCCGCGGCCGCTATTCGACCGACGCCTCCATCTACCAGCTCGAGCCGATTGGCATCGTGCTGCCCCGCAGCGAAGAAGCCGCGCGCGCCGCGCTGGCGATCGCCGCGGACGCGGGCGTGCCGATCCTGCCGCGCGGCGCCGGCAGCTCGCAGTGCGGCCAGGCGGTCGGCGAGGCGCTGGTCATCGACCATACGAAGTATCTGAAGAACATCCTGGAAGTAAGCCCTGAAGCGGGCACGGCGGTGGTGCAGCCGGGGGTGGTGCTCGATGCGCTCAACGCGCGCCTGCGCCCGCACGGGCTGTGGTTTCCGGTCGACGTCTCGACCAGCGCGCAGGCGACGCTGGGCGGCATGGCCGGCAACAACTCCTGCGGCTCGCGCTCGATCGCCTACGGCAACATGGTGCACAACGTGCTCGCCATCGATGCGGTGACGGCCGAGGGGCACCGCTGGCGCTTCGGGCCGATGGACAGGGCTTCGGGACCGACCGCCTATCTTGAATTCATCAACAGAATTCGTTCCTTGTATGAGCGCGAAAAGGACGAGATCGAAGCGCGCTTTCCGAAGGTGCTGCGCAAGGTCGCCGGCTACAACCTCGACCACCTCGGGCCGCCGCACGCGAACGCGGCGCATCTGCTGGTCGGCTCCGAGGGGACCCTCGCCTACTCCGAGCGCCTGCATCTCAAGCTCGCGCGCATCCCGCCGGCGCGCGTGCTCGGCGTGTGCCACTTCCCGCGCTTCTACACCGCGATGGATTTCACGCGGCACATCGTCAAGCTCGGCCCGAGCGCGGTGGAGCTCGTCGACCGCACCATGATCGGCCTCGCGCGCGACATCGCCGCGTTCCGCGGCACGGTGGATGCCTTCATCAAGGGCGAGCCAGACGCCATCCTGCTGGTTGAATTTTCCGGGGAGCAACTCGCCGAGCAGGAGAGGAAGCTGAGGAGCCTGGTGCAGCTGATGGCGGATCTCGGCCATCCCGGCAGCGTGGTCGAGGTCACGGATGAAAAATTTCAAAAACAAATATGGGATGTACGCAAGGCGGGGCTGAACATCATGATGTCGATGAAAGGCGACGGCAAGCCCGTCTCCTTCATCGAGGACTGCGCGGTGCCGCTCGAGCACCTCGCCGAGTACACCGAGCGGCTGACGCGCGTGTTCGAGAAGCACGGCACGCGCGGCACGTGGTACGCGCATGCCTCGGTGGGCACGCTGCACGTGCGCCCGGTGCTCGACATGCGCCGCGACGGCGCCGAAAAGATGCGCGCCATCGCCGAAGAGGCGTGCGCGATGGTGAAGGCGTTCAAGGGCGCCTATTCCGGCGAGCACGGCGACGGGCTGGTGCGCTCGGAATGGATCGCGCCTTTCTTCGGCCCGCGCCTCACCGCGGCGCTCGGCGAGATCAAGTCCTGGCTCGACCCGAAGGGGCTGATGAACCCCGGCAAGATCGTCGCGCCGCCGCGCATGGACGATCGCAGCCTCTTTCGCTTCAAGCCCGGCTACGAGACGCGCGTCCCGCCGGCGGCGCTCGACTGGTCGGCGTGGGGCGGCTACGACAAGGCCGCCGAGATGTGCAACAACAACGGCCACTGCCGCAAGTTCGACACCGGCACCATGTGCCCGTCCTACCGCGCGACGATGGACGAGGCGCACCTCACCCGCGGGCGCGCCAACACGCTGCGGCTCGCGCTTTCCGGGCAGCTCGGCAGCGAGGCAGACGAGAGCGTGCGGGAGGCCCTCGACCTGTGCGTTTCCTGCAAGGGCTGCAAGCGCGAATGCCCGACCGGCGTCGACATGGCGCGCATGAAGATCGAGTTCCTCGCGCAATACCGGCGCAAGCATGGCCTCAGCCTGCGCAGCCGCGCGGTGGCGTACCTGCCGCGCTATGCGCCCTGGGCGGCGCAGACGGCGCCGCTCGCGAACCTCTTCTCGGGAATGCTGAAGAACGCGCTCGGTTTCTCGGCGCGCCGCGCGTTGCCGCGCTGGCGGCGCGACCATTTCGTCGAGCGCGCGTTCGCCAAGAGCGGCGAGCGCGACGTGCTGCTCTTCGTCGACACCTTCAACCGATGGTTCGAGCCCGAGAATGCGCGCGCGGCGATCCGCGTCCTGGAGGCGGCGGGCTGCCGGGTGCACATCGCCGAGCCGGTGATGGCGGGGCGGCCGCTGTGCTGCGGGCGCACCTTCCTCTCCGTCGGCCTGGTCGAAGAGGCGAAGGTGGAAGCGCGGCGCGTGATGGAGTCGCTCGGGCCCTGGGCGGCGCGCGGCATCCCGATCATCGGACTGGAGCCCTCGTGCCTCCTCGGCATGCGCGACGAGTACGGGGTCCTGCTCCCGGGCACCGAGGACCTGGCCAAGAACGCCTTCCTCCTCGAGGAATTCCTCGCCCGCGAGCCCGGCAAGCTGAAGTTCAAGGAGATGAAGCAGGAGGTACTACTGCACGGCCATTGCCATCAGAAGGCCTTCGACGCCATGCCCGCCGTGCAGAAGGTCTTGTCGATGATTCCCGGATTGCAGGTTCAATTGGTAGAAAGCAGTTGCTGCGGCATGGCCGGGAGCTTCGGCTACGAGGCCGAGCACTACGAC